>Ga0315314_1000737_pt1 | contig 32884 bp, 30 predicted proteins | sample TDP9_MG_FD_203631 | JGI IMG/M metagenome (GOLD analysis project Ga0315314, IMG submission 203631) | Freshwater sediment microbial communities from Lake Towuti, South Sulawesi, Indonesia - TDP9 | ecosystem: Environmental > Aquatic > Freshwater > Lake > Sediment | place: Indonesia: South Sulawesi... | reverse complement strand
TGAGGTCGCTCACGACCCCTGCGATGAGCGAGAGCTTCTCGCCCGCAGGTCCTGCGGAGGCTACTCTGGCGAACTTCTCACCGGTCTCCTTCCTGATCAGTTCCTCGGTCTTGTAGGTGTCCTTGCCCCAGACGTTCTTGGCGTCCCGGAGTTCGGCCTTGCCGTCCTTGATCCAGAGATATACGGGCTTCTTCGCCTTTCCCTTGATTATGATCCCGTCGAAACCAGCGTACTTGAGCTCGGGGCCGAAGTATCCCCCGGCGTAGCTGTCGAGGAAGGTCCCCGTCAGCGGGGACTTCGTGACGACCACATACCTGCTGGTCAGAGGCACCATCGTGCCCACAAGCGGGCCGGTCCAGATCATGAGCACGTTGTCGGGCGAGAGAGGGTCGACGCCAGGCTTGAGCTCGTCGAACAGGTATCTCGCGCCAAGACCCTTTCCCCCGATGTGCAGCTTCGCCCAGTCCTTCTTCAGCGCCTCCGTGGCCATCTTCTCGTTAGTCAGGTCGACTCTCAATACGTTGCCGGTGTATCCGTCAGCCATCCTTCTCACCTCTTGATGACGTTCCTGGGGCACACCTCGACGCACTTGGGCGCCCCGCCGCACAGGTCACACTTGATCGAGTAGATCCCGCTCGGGTCCAGCCAGCAGCCATCGTACGGGCACGCCTCGACGCACGCCCCGCAGGCGGTGCACAGCTCTTTGTCCACGCGGTAGATCCCCAGTCCCTCGTCGAGCTTGATCGCCTCGACGGGGCACGACTCCACGCACGGGTGCTCATCGCACTGTGTGCAGTACTTGAACTTGTACTCTGCAGGCTCCGGATAGACGTCCGCGACCTCAATCCGCGACTCGCTCGGATTGAATTTTCCGACATGGCTTCCAGAACAGACCAGCATGCATATCTGGCAGCCGATGCATTTCTCCTTCTCAACCTTCAAACCCTTGCTCATCTGAGTCTCCTCCTGTTGGGCTGGGATCCATCACTTGAAAGCACGGTGCAGCGGGCAATCGCCCAGAAGAATCACCAGAACCTGAGACAACTCCTCGCTACCATGCCCCCCTGTAGGGACTGGAAAGTGATTGCGAATAACGTATTTAGACCTTCTCGGAACGGATGGTGTAAGCCAGACGTCATTCCACGAGCATAGCTCGTGGCCAGCCCTGCAGACCGTTATGCTCGCCAGGACCTATCGATGGGTGAGCAGCAAGGGCATCATATAAATATGATACAACCAAATAATTAACTGCAGTGGAGCCCGAGGGCGATGGAAGTCGGAGTCGTTGTCATCTTCGTGCTCGTGGTCCTGTTCGCTGTCCTAGGTCTGATCTTCTTGGTGGTCAGCGGTGTGACGAAGGCCGGTGTCTCGCCTGTTCCGCTCCATCTTTCCCCGACGGTCTACGGAGCGCATGCCGAGGATGTCTCTGCGCCGCGTGAGCCGCCTCAGATTCACGCTCAATCCCGGGGGACGAGCGCCCATGTGGAAGACCCGAGAACGAAGGCTTTGCCAAGGTGTCCTCGATGCGGCTCAGCTACCGCTTACGAAGACCTTGCATGCCCCAAGTGCGGCGCTGTCCTCGTGAGCCGATGATTTCGAAAAGGTAGTTATAGGGCGCACAGCTACTTCTCCGGCAGATGATAGAAGAGTCCACGAAGGTGCTGCTGGTCGAAGCCGGCGGGAAGAAGCACCTCGTCAAGGCAGAGAGGCGGATGATCGATCTCGGCGGACAGGGGATAATCGATGGTTCCTCGCTCTGCGACTCCGATATCGGCTCGAAGCTCAGAGTCGGGAGCAGGGAGTTCACGGTCCTGAGGCCCAGCCTCAGGGACCTCCTTGGCCTAATGGAACGGAGAGCTCAGATCATGATCCCCAAGGACAGTTTCCAGATCCCGCTGCACCTCGATGTGGGATGCGGGGACAGGGTCCTCGAAGGGGGAGTCGGTTCGGGGGCGCTGACGCTCGTCCTCCTGAAATCCGTCGGTCCGTCGGGCAAGGTCGTCTCGTACGAGGTCCGGGAAGACCACGCGAACCTCGCGAGGAAGAACGTCGCGATGTGCGACAACGCCACCGCGTGGGAACTCAGGATGGAGGACATCTGCAAGGCGAACCTGGACCGGGGCAACGACGCAGCTGTGCTCGACATACCTAATCCGTGGGACGCCCTCGAGAACGTGTCTGCAGCGTTGAAGGTCGGAGGTCATGTCTGCTGCTACGTGCCGAACGCGAACCAGCTCGAGCAGTGCGTGAGGAGGATGAGGGAGCTGAAGCTGGCCGATGTGTACGCCTTCGAGACCCTGCAGAGGGAGATGGTCGTGCATGACGGCGGCATCAGGCCGAGCTTCGACATGCTCGGACACTCAGGATACATGGCGTTCGGGAGACGCGTCGCCTGACCGCGGTTCATCCCTCAAAATCTAAGTACACGCTCCCTGATGCCTGACCAGGTGAGATTGGAATGGCTGTCGCAGAGGTCAGGGTCGAGCTGAAGAAGGGGGTGGCCGACCCTGAGGGGAAGAACACTCTGAAGGCGCTCGAACTCCTCGGGTTCGAGGGGCTGAGGGACGTCAAGACCGTCAAGGTCTTCGAGATATTCTTGGATGGCGAGTCGGGGGAGGTCGAGAAGAAGGTGGACGAGATGTGCAGGAGGCTTCTCGCCAACCCCGTGATACACAACTACTCTATCAAGGTGAAGTGAGGGACCCCGATGCCACTGGACAGACTCTATGTGCGCCGGGATGTGCCCTTCGAACTCCTCGACGTAAGAATGGACGACGCGGATGATGAGGAGCTTCTAGAGCTGAGCAGGGAGAGCGGAACGGGCCTGTCGCTCGACGAGATGCACAGGGTGAGAAAGTACTTCTCAGAGAAGGGGAGGAACCCGAGCGACGTTGAGCTGCAGTCCATAGGCCAGGCATGGAGCGAGCACTGCTGCTACAAGAGCTCGAAGGTCTTCCTGAAGCAGTATGTGTTTGGCATCGACACGCGCCAGGTGCTCGACAGAGGCGACGCTGGCGTGATGGAGTTCGACACCGACCACGCCTACGCCCTGAGGATCGAGAGCCACAACCACCCGAGCGCCGTCGAGCCGTACGGTGGCGCCGCGACAGGCATCGGAGGGATCATCAGAGACGTCCTCTGCATGGGCGCGCAGCCCATAGCCTTGGTCGACCCGCTGTTCTTCGGGCCTCTCGATTACGACGTTGACAAGGTCCCTCCGGGCATCAAGCACCCCAAGTACCTCTTCGGGGGAGTCGTGGCAGGCATCAGGGACTACGGCAACAGGGTCGGACTCCCGACCATCTCCGGGGGCGTGTGGTTCGACGAGAGCTATGTCGGGAACTGCCTGGTCAACGTGGGCTGCGTGGGAATCGCAGAGAAGAAGAACCTTAGAAGGAACGCAGTCAAAGGGCCCGGAGATGTCCTCATTCTGGTCGGAGGCAGGACGGGCAGGGACGGCATCCACGGAGTCACGTTCGCCTCCGCAGTCCTGACCAAGGAGACAGAGACCGAGTCGAGGGGCGCGGTGCAGCTCGGCGACCCGATAATGAAGGAGCCGGTGATACACGCGGTTCTGGAGGCCAACGAGAAGGGCCTGGTGAACGGCATGAAGGACCTCGGCGGGGGAGGCCTGTCGTGCGTAGTCGGGGAGATCGCGCTCGCGGGCGGGTGTGGCGCTGAGGTGGATCTGTCCAAGGTCCCGCTCAAGGAGGAGGGACTTGCGCCTTGGGAGATCTGGGTCTCTGAGTCGCAGGAGAGGATGATGCTCTCAGTGTCGCCGAAAGACGTCGATGATGTCCTGCATGTGTTCAAACTCTGGGACGTCCCTGCGACGCCCGTCGGCAAGATCATCCCGGAGAAGGTCGTGAGGCTGTACTTCCAGGGAGAGAAAGTATTCGACCTGGAGCTCGAGTTCCTCACCGCAGGGCCGGTCTACTGCAGGCCGTGTTCGATATCCAGAGCTTTCACCAGAAGGACGGAGAAGACGCCGAAGGCGAAGGAGAGGTACGACAAGGAACTGCTCAGGCTCCTGTCCGCCCCTAACATATGCAACAAGGACTGGGTGATCAGGCAGTACGACCACGAGGTGCGGGCGAGCACTGTGGTCAAGCCCCTCCAGGGCAAGCTCGGTCACTGGAGCCACGGGGACGCTGCGGTGCTCAAACCCATCGAGGACTCCTTCAGGGGACTGGCCATCGCGACCTCCTCCAACCCGTTCGCAGTGGGACTGGACCCCTACAGGGGAGGAAAGACCTGCGTCGACGAGGTCTTCAGGAACCTCGCCTCTGTGGGCGCGAGGCCGCATTCGATGACCGACTGCCTTAACTTCGGCAACCCGGAGAAGCCCGACAGGCTGTGGCTGTTCAGGGAGGCGGTCAGGGGGATGGGAGAGGTGGCCGAGGCGCTGAAGGTCCCGATACCGTCCGGGAACGTGAGCTTCTACAACGAGTCGCCGAAGGGCGCTGTGCTTCCCACGCCGACGATACTCGGCTGCGGGATAGTCAGGGACATCCGAAAGTGCGTCTCATCGGACTTCAAGGAGGAGGGCAACACGATCGCGCTGGTAGGGCCCACCAGGCCCGAGATGGGCGCTTCCGAGTACTACCGCATGACCGGGTCGTTCTCTCGCAAGGTTCCAGACGTGGACATCGGGGCGCTCAGGGCAGGCCTCGATGTCGTCATAGGAGGGATAGAACGGAGTGCGGTAGTAGCCTGCCACGACATCTCGGACGGCGGCCTGGCGGCCGCGCTGGCAGAGATGTGCATAGGCGGGGACACAGGCGCAGAGGTGGACCTGTCGAGGATGGAGAAGCTGAGGTCCGATGCAAGGCTCTTCTCTGAGAGCAACAGCAGGTGGGTCGTCGAGCTCCGCAGGGGCAAGGAGAAGCTCCTGCCCAGGGACCGGAAGACGAAAGTCACCAAGCTCGGCACGGTCGGGGGCGATCGCCTTTCGATCGCCTCTCGGAAGGAGCTCATAGGGCTCGACGTGGGTACGCTCGCGGAGAGCTTCAACTCGACCCTCGGGAGGCTGGTGGCATGAAGGCAAGCAAGGTGAGGGTCTGCGTGCTCAGGATAGAGGGCACGAACTGCGAGGAGGAGACCTACTTGTCCTTCAGGCGTCTGGGCGCGAAGCCCGAGAAAGTGCATCTCAAACAGCTCACGGGCGTCGACGTGTCCTCCGAGGAGAAGCGGAGCTTGTCGGACTTCCACGTGCTCGTGTTCCCTGGAGGCTTCTCGGCAGGCGACTACGTGCGCGCAGGCGCGATCTTCGCCGCCCGCATGAAGAGCAAGCTCTCCGCAGACCTCGTGGACTTCGTGAGGTCGGGCAAGCCAGTGCTGGGGATCTGCAACGGCTTCCAGATTTTGGTGGAGCTCGGCCTGCTCCCGGCCATGTCGAACATCATGTCGGAATACCCCGAGGCGGTTCTCGGCACGAACGATTCCGCGAAATACGAGTGCAGGCCCACGCTCCTCAAGAAGGTGAACAGGGGGAGCTGCGTCTTCACATCGAGGATACCGCAGAACAAGATATCTCTCATCCCGTCTGCGCACACCGAGGGGAAGCTCATGTTCCCGCTCGAGAGCTCCAGGGATATCGTCCGTCTGCTGGAGGAGAACGATCAGCTGGTGTTCAAGTACGTCGACCCCGAGGGCAAGCTGGCGGGCTATCCGTGGTGCCCCAACGGGGCGACAGATAACATCGCTGGCATATGCAACAGGGAAGGGAACGTCTTCGGGCTGATGCCGCATCCCGAGCGGGTGTTCTTCAAGTACACGCACCCTGACTGGACCAGGAGCGCGGATGGTCCCGGAGATGGCAGGGCAGTGTTCGAGTCGGTCCTCGACTACGTCACGAAGAAGCTCTAGCCGGGAATCACAGCGACACTATGAGCTCGACCTGGTCGCCGTCCTTGAGCCCGAGCGACCGCCTGAGATGGTACTTGCATATCACTTCGATGATGTCCGTGTGGTGAGAGCGCACAGGCAGGACGACCGCACACTCCATATTATGGATGGTCGCGAGAAAGCACTTCACGTCGCCGAATGTCCTGCCCTCCTTCTCGAACCCTTTGATCAGGATGCCCTCTGACTTCCTCAGGATATCGAGCTTGGGCAGCTCGGGGTCAGCGAGCCTGAGGTTCAGCGTGCCCTCATAGGGCTTGAACCAGAGCTTCTTCTGGAACTGCTCGGCGTAGGCCTCCTGGTTCACATAGTACTGCCCCTCGCCGAGGCCTGAGGAGACTGTGCCGATGATGACGACATGGTCCTTCATTTCGAAAATGCGCTGGTAGTCCGAGTACTCCTTGCGGAGCAGGTCGAACCCCTTGTCCGTGAGCTTGATCCTCTGACGCCTCGCGCCCAGATCGCGCTCTATGAGCGCCTCGCCGAGGAGCTCGAGTATCTTCTTTGATGCAGACTGTTGACTTATCTCGAGGACGTTGCCGAGCTCCCGAGATGAGATCGCTATGTAGTCGTGTACGCCGCCCATCAGGGCGATGTGCTTGAGCGTGGCGATCTGCTTCTCATGCATGGCATGGCTCGGATTAGCCTACTCTGATAATAGCTTTTCGACAGATTTGTGGTTAGAAATCGTCACAGACCAGATACTTTTCCGCTCTCAGCCTGACCACGGGGATCCGCCTCGATCGAAGGCGGCGAATGAGCTCCCTGTCGTTCGTCAGGACGGACGCTGACCTGCGCTCTGCCACGTCGATGACCGCATCGTCGCCGCTGAGTTCCGTTTCGACGATCTGATACTTCCGGGCGAGTGCGAGGGCCGCCTTGGAGTTCTTGTCCGTCGAGTTGTGCAGCTCCCCAAGGACCGAGCTGGGGACAAAGACGGGAGTCTCTCCGAAGAGGCGCTTGAGCTCGCGGTCGATGTGGATTTTGAACTGAAAGGGCATCAGAAGCGCGTTCGCGTCCAGGACGACTCCGTCCGTCACGACAGCACCAGCCTACTCCACCACACCGTAGCCAATCAGGCGCCACTTGCCCGCTATCCGCCTCGAGATGGCAATGCGCTGGCTCTTCTCCACGCAGACCGGAATCTTGAGGCTGACCTCGGCTGAATCAGCACGTCCGCTCGTCACGACGCCAACTGTGGTGGCCGTGCCGACGCTCAGCATGAGTGGCTCGTTCGTCTTGAGGTTCTCCACTGCGAGCTCCGAGGACATGCCAACGACGCGCTTCATCAAGATCGTCTTGAACGTGAGCTGGCTCTCTATCGGAGGGAGCGTCCCCGGAACGCCTGCTATCCTGCCGACGAGGGAGTCCGATTTCGTCGCGGCGGGGTCGAGCCCTGTGCCTATCGCGATGAGGCCTCCCGGGCCGGCGTGATCCAGAGGGGCGCCGCCGGCGAACAGGGACCGCACCTCGGTGGTCATCGGCTCCCAGGTGCTCTTGCCGCCCGCCTCGACCTTCCTCCCAGGTCCTATCTCGATCTCGTCTCCGATCTTGAGCTTGCCCTGAATGAGTGAGCCCCCAACCACTCCACCCTTGAGGGATTCGATATCCGTTCCTGGGACATTGATGTCGAAGGAACGAGCGACGTACATCCGGGCGGGCTTGTTCTTCTCCCACTTGGGCGTCGGGATGTTCTTCTCAATAGCCATGATGAGGGAATCGATGTTCATGTCGTGATGCGCTGATATCGGGATTATCGGGGCCTTCTCGGCAATCGTGCCCTTGACGAAGGCCTGGATCTCCTTGTAGTTCTCCCGGGCCTCCTCCTTGGTGACGATGTCGATCTTGTTCTGGACCACGATGATCCTGTCCACACCGATGATTGAGAGCGCCATCAGGTGCTCCCTTGTCTGAGGCTGAGGACACTTCTCATTGGCCGCCACGAGCAGGAGTGCCCCGTTCATTATCGCTGCGCCCGACAACATGGTGGCCATCAGCGTCTCGTGCCCGGGCGCGTCGACGAAGGAGACCGACCTGAGCAGCTCACACTCGCCATTGCAGGCAGGACAGGTCGGCTGGTTCGTGTAGCACTGGGGCTCGTCGCAGTCCTTGCATCGGTAGAACGCGACATCGGCATAGCCGAGGCGAATCGAAATGCCCCGCTTGACCTCTTCGGAATGCCTGTCCGTCCACTCGCCGGTCAGAGCTTTCGTCAGCATGGTCTTGCCATGGTCCACATGGCCAATCATGCCGATGTTAGTCTCTGGTTGGGACGGGACCTTCATTATGCTTTCTTCTCCTCTTTCTTCACGAGGTCCGCGACTGGCTTCATGCCGTGCTGAGTGACCTTCATGTTGACCTGAAGTGTCTCGGGAGACACCGCGTTGCCTCGGAGGTTCTTCCTTCGCCTCAGCCCGGGCTCGGGAGAGTTGAAGCCGGTGCCCTTCGACACAAGGAGCTTCTTCCGTCTGGGCCCAGGAAGGTCCTTCCTCATGGGGAACCCGTCCTTGTCGCTGCCGCCCGTTATCTGGAGCTTGTACCCGGGGAGGCCGACGAATATGCCGTCCACTATGTCCCCTATCTTCTTCCCGATGAGCGAGTTCGCGTGATGTCCCGTGACCGGGACCTGGTATGATTTGCCATCCTTCGGATCGCTGATGACGGCTCTGAACTCTGCCAAACAATCCACTCCGGTTTGCGAACGCCCAAACGCGAAAGGAGTTATATAGGTTTCGCACTCGACCAAGGATTGCTGGCGTTGGCGGATGCGCACCTGTACGTCGGCACCGATATCATAGGGCGGCGGGTTATATTATTCGGTCGGGAATATGAAACGGATCACGAGAGATGTTCTGAAGGACATGTTGGACAAGGACGTGGACTTCGTGCTCATTGACGCGCGAGGACACGAGGCACACGCGAAGGAGCACCTGCCAGGGGCGGTCTCGATGCCATCCGATCACATAGGCGAGCATCTTCTCCGGGGCTACAAGAAGGAACAGACGTTCGTCACGTACTGCTCGAGCTTCGAGTGCACCGCGAGCACTGTCTCCGCCAGGAAGCTTGAGAAGTTCGGATTCAAGAAGGTCCTCGAGGTCAAAGGCGGACTTGAGGACTGGAAGAAGGGCGGATACCGCACTGAGGGATGAGGTTCACATCCCCCAGAAGGGCTTCTCCTTCCTCTTGATCTCCCTGAGCTGCTCGAGGACCTCCGCCTCGTCTGGCGTGAGCTGGCGGTTGGCGAGTTCGTGCGCGTCCGCCTCAGACATGTCAATCAACAGAACGTCCTCGACGTCAATCTGCCTGCCCACGGTCGCGTCGTCTATCGAGATTGCGACCTCGCTGCCCGCGGTGGCCTCCTTCAGCGACTGGCCTTCGCTCTGAACGCTCTTGATCTTGCCGACCGAACGGCCGTCGAGCTTGATCAGGAACTGACCGGGCCTAATCCTTCCCGCGAGCACTCTCACACCGACTATCGCGGGCTTGCTCACCCTGAACACGTGGTCGCGCATTATCGCGATCTTCCCCGGAAAGGTTATCTCCAGCCGCTTGGCCTCCTCCACCTGCTTCTTCTTCTCCTCGCACCAGATGTTGTACTCCTCCAGCAGCCGGTACATGACGTCGTTCTCGAATATCCTCACATCCAGGGCCTGCGCCTCCTTGGCCGCGTCCTCGTTGATGGCCACGCTGAAGGCGAATATCGCCCTGTGCAGCGGATTCTCGAAATGAGACGCCTCCACAACGTCTTTCCGGTTGACGTTGCCGATGTCAATCTTCCGTATCGCGAGGTTGCTCTTCTTCGCCTCGAACGCGAACGCCTCGAGAGAGCCCACAGCGTCCCCCCTGACGATAATCCCTTCTGGCTCGAGCTCGACCTTGATCTCGCTCTCCCTCCGCGTCTCCTCGACGAGCTCGTCAGGGTTGCCGCTCACGACCTTCACAGTCCCCCCCGCGAGCGCGTTCTCGAGGTTCTGTGCGATGATCCGTATCCCCGCCGCGGCCACGACCTCTTTGACCCTGTCAAACTTCTGCGTGGGATCTCTTATCTCGTCTAGCGGCTTCGGACGCTGCAGACCCTTGACCTTCGTCACGATGGGATTCCCACCAACCGCTGCAACGACGATTTGGTCGCCGACCTTGACAGTCCCCCTGTAAACTATCGTGTCGATCGCCGTGCCGATGCCCTTCTCCTCCTTGACCTCCAGAACGGTCCCCTCGCCAGGCCCTTCCTCGGCCCGAAGCTCCTCCTCGAGAAACCTCTGGGCGAGGCCAACGAGCACAAGAAGAAGATCAGGAATCCCCTCGCCGAACTTGCCGCTTATCGGCACGATCGCAACTGTCTTCGTGAAGTCAGTGATGTGGTCGAACCTGTCCGCGCTGAACCCGAACTTGTCGAATATCCTGCCCGCGAGGGCGTACAGCTTCTCGTCCAGCTCAGAGATTACTCGCGGGTCCTGCGCGCCCATCGACTCCCCGCATGTGGCTCCCTCGGCGTGCCGCCAGCCTGGGATGAGATCTATCTTGTTGGCGGCGATGATAAACGGAGTCCTGAACTGCCTCAGGATGTTGATTGACTCAATTGTCTGCGGCTTCAGCCCTTCGTTGATGTCTATCACGAGCACAGCGAGGTCCGCGAGGGCGCCGCCCCTCGTCCTGAGCGTGACGAACGAGTAGTGGCCCGGCGTGTCAATGAAGAGAAGGCCGGGAACTGCGAACTTCCTCTCCCCCATCAGCTTCCCGCACAGCGAGTAGATCGTCTCGATTGGAACATCCGTCGCCCCGATGTGCTGAGTGATCCCTCCGGCCTCGCGCGCAACGACTCTGGTGCCCCTTATCCTGTCGAGAATCGTGGACTTGCCATGGTCTACATGGCCCAAGACGCTCACTATCGGATGACGGACGGACACGCTCCGAAAGAAGGCCGTACAATATATCAATTTAACTGGCCGCAGGAGACTGGCAAGTGCTGCCGGTCTGAGAAGACGGGGGTTGGCAGTTCCCCGGCTGCTACTGCTGTTCGTAGAGCCACGACTCGTCGATCTTATCGTACTTCTGTATCTCGTAGTCGTTGAAGAAGAGCTTGATCTCCCTCTTGGCGCTCTCCGAGGAGTCGCTCCCGTGAACGATGTTCCTTCCAGTGACCTGTGAAAGATCGCCCCTGATCGTCCCCGGGGCAGCATCCTGAGGGTTCGTCCTGCCCATCATTGTCCTGACCGCGGCAATCGCATTCTCCCCCTCGAGGACCATGCACACGACCGGTCCGGAGGTCACATACGAGAGCAGTGGCTCGTAGAATCCCTTCCCCTTGTGCTCCTCGTAGTGCCGCTCCGCAAGTTCCCGCGGTATCCTGATCATCTTCACCGCACAGATCTTCAGACCGCGGTCCTCGAACCTCTGGACAATCCGGCCGATGAGGCCTCTCTGAACTCCGTCCGGTTTCACCATCACGAAGGTCTTCTCGATCATTCCTTCTCCGCCTCCGCCGGCTTCTCCTCTGGCTCTGCCTTCGGCTTCACCTTCTTGGTGGCTGCCTTCTTCTCGGCCTTCGGCGGCGCCTTCTTGGCTGGTGCCGCCTTCGGCTTGGGCTCCTCGACCTCTTCCTTCTCGGCAGGCTCGGCCTTAGGCTCCTCCTTCGCCTCAACCTCGGCCTTCTTCAGCTTCCTCGCCTTTGGAGCCTCCTCAATCTGAGGCAAGCCCTTCATCCTGACCTGCTTCTCGCGCTCGTAGTAGCGCGTCCAGGTCGTCCGCCTCGGGACGCGCCCGAGCAGGACCAGGTTCTTGTAGCACTTGGAAGTGCAGAAGTGGTAGATCACCCCGTCCTTCTTGATGTACATCCTGCCCGTCCCTGGCTCGATCTCGTCGCCACAAAACGTGCACACTCTCCGCTCGACCATTGAACATCACCTCCGACTGCTGGCAGCATCAGCGCACGCTGAGCTTCCTGGCCTCTCTCGAGGTCTCCTTCAGCATCAGCACGTCGCCGACCCTGACGGGCCCCATGACGTTCCGGGTGATGATCCGGCCCTTGTCCCTGCCGTCCATGACCCTGACCTTGACCTGGGTGGCCTCACCGGTCATGCCCGTCCGGCCAATGACCTCGACGACCGTTGATGGAATGCTGTCATCATCCGCCATCTGGGACACCTACTTCTTCAGCGCCTTGATCTTCTCCGCGAGCTCGTCGAGCGCGGGCTTTCCCTTGGCCGCGTCGAGGATGGCTATCGCGGCGGTCGGCTTCTCGAGCCCACAGGCGTTGCCCAGCTCCGCCTTGCTCGGGACGAACGCGTAGGGCACATTCCGCTCGTCACAGAGCGCGGGCATGTGCATCAGGATCTCGGGCGGCGAAACGTCCTCAGCCATGACGACCATGAGCGCCTCCCCTCGCTCCACGAGCTTCGTTACCTCGTTGGTCCCCTTCCTGATCTTCCCGCCGTCTCTTGCGAGCTCGACGATCTCGTATGCCTTGTCCTGCATCTCCTTCGGCATCTCAAACTTCACGTAGACTGGCTTTGCCAAGTTGATACCTCCTTCGGGCGCGTGAGCGCCTTCATCATTCATCGGCCCTTTCTGGTAAAAGAGCAGGATGAGTAAAAGGTCGGTATATAAAAGGGTTGCTGGAGTAAACACCGCTCCGAAGGCGGAGCTGACGGCTTGGGTTGATGTCAGCTCACGGCTGGATATATGTAGCCCTTGCCGAATCCGGAACGTGAACCGCATGCCCGATAGAACCGAAGAGCTCCGACTTCCGGGAGCCCCAGCCATCGAAGGCCTGGTGTTCAGGACCTACCGCGGCATCGAGGACGTCCCCGGGATGGTCAGGGTCCTGAACCCCAGCCTCAAAGCCGATCTCATCGACAGGGTTGCCTCGGAAGAAGAACTGAGGCAGGACTACGAAGCGCCGCATCACATGAACCCGTCCAAGGATATTGTGATCGCCGAGATCGACGGGGAAATCATAGGGTTCAGCGAGATGTCCTGGCGCCAGAAACGGGGGAATGTGAGAACCTACGTCTTCTACCCGCACCTCACCCCGGAATGGCGCGGCAAGGGGATCCGGGAGGTCATGCTCCACTACTGTGAGGAGCGGCTTATCAGAAAATCGAGGGGGCACTCTTCGGATCAGACGAAGTATTTCGAGATCTACGCGAACAGCTTGGACAACGACTGGAAGAGGATACTCGAGTTGGAGGGCTACACCCCGAACTGGCACGTCCTAGCGCTCGTGAGGCAGGACATGAAGAACGTGCCGGATTACGCGCTGCCCACCGGGATAGAGGTGAGGCCTGTGCTTCCGGAACACTACCACATTGTATGGGACGCTGCGGCGGAGGCCTTGAGAGACGAGAACAGCTTCGTCGAAGAACGCAACGACGAGAAGGCCTACCGGAGACAGCTTGCGTCCCCGACCTTCACCCCTCGGCTCTGGCAGATAGCATGGGACGGCAATCAGGTCGTGGGGGGAGTGCACAACTACATTGACGAGGAGGAGAACAAGGCCTTCAACCGCGTGTGGGGACACACCGAGAAGATCTTCGTGAGGCGGCCTTGGAGGAACAAGGGCATAGCGAAGGCACTCATATCGAGGAGCATCAAGATCCTCAAGGACGAGGGTATGGAGGCGGTCACGCTCGATGTGGACTCCGACAATCCCTCGGGGGCGCTCCGACTGTACGAGAGCCTGGGATACAGGCTCGACATGGATTTCATATTCTACAAGAAGGCCATCAACTGAGGGCGGCGAAAGGTCAATCTGGCAAGAAGCTATATCGCCCATCATCATCCTGGTCCGTGGTGACCGAAGTGGCCGAGCCGCATGTGCGTTTTCAGCCGGTCGGGAGCAAGGTCGTCCCCGTCAAGGGCAAAACGTTGCTAGACCTTGCACGAGATGCCGGCGTGGCGATCGAATCGATCTGCAACTCGGCAGGGAAGTGTGGCAAGTGCAGGGTAATCGTCCGAAGCGGACCGCGGAACCTCTCTGCCCCAACAGATAGCGAGACGAGAATACTGGGGGATGACGCGCTGAAAGGGGGGGCCAGGCTCGCATGCCAGGCGAAAGTGGCGGAGAGAGGTGATGTGGTCGTTGAAGTGCCTGAAGAGAGCCGGAGGGGGCATCACCGTCTATTGGCGGCTGGCGTGGAACCCAAGGTCAGGCTTGAGCCCGCGGTGCGAAAGGTGGTTCTCACCATCCCGCCTGCAACGCTCAAGGACCTGAGGGCTGATGACGATCGGCTGCTGGAGGTTCTGCGCAAGCGTGCGCGTGTGAGTCCGGTCCTCTCTCCGGGCGTGCACAGGTACCTGCCGAACGCACTGAGGGAGAAAGCCTGGATCTCCACGGTCACCCTCTTCAGAAACGAGGAGCTCATTCGCGCAGACGCCGGCGACACTTCCGAGAACCTCTTCGGCGTGGCCGTGGATATCGGGACCACCAAGGTAGTCGCGTATCTCATCGACCTCAACTCCGGAGATCTCGTGGCGACAGAGAGCATGCCGAACCCCCAGATTCCCTATGGCGAGGACCTGATGTCCAGGATATCCTACACGATCAGGGAGAAGGAAGGTGACCGGCGTCTCCAGACCGCGATCGTTGAGGGGTTGAACACGCTCATTGCGAGGCTGTGCGAACAGAAGGGGCAAGACCCGGAAGACATCCTCGAGGTCATGGTGGTGGGCAACACCGCGATGCACCACATCTTCTTCGGTATCCCTGCGAAGCACGTCGCGGCGGCACCGTACGCGCCCGCCGTGCGCACATCGCTGACTGTGAGCCCTCGACACCTCGGAATCAACATCTATCCGTTCGGCAAGGTCTCCGCACTTCCCAACGTGGCGGGCTTTGTGGGGGCGGACGCCGTCGCCGACCTGATCTCGAGCGGATTGTACAAGGACAAGGCCATCGGGATGATGATCGACATCGGCACCAACACGGAGATCATCGCGGGCAACAGAGAGAGGCTGATCAGCTGCTCGTGCGCATCCGGCCCCGCTTTCGAGGGCGCACACATTAAACACGGCATGCGGGCGTCCACGGGCGCGATCGAACGCGTGTGGATTGACCCAGCGACGCACGATGTACGCGTGAGGACCGTGGACGATGCCCCTGCCCGGGGCATATGCGGCTCGGGGATCGTCGACGCTGTGGCCGAGCTCTTCAGGACGGGCGTGCTCGACCAATCGGGCAAAATCGACGTAGCCGGAGATACCCCTGGAGTAAGGGCAGGGTCCGGAGGCTTGCCCGAGTTCGTGCTCGTGCACGGCAGGAAGACCTCAACAGGGGAAGACGTCACGATCAACCAGCACGACGTCCAAGAGATACAGCTGGCCAAGGCCGCGATATTCACGGGCGTCTCCATCCTCACGAGGAAGCTGGGGCTCAGGTGTTCTCAGATCAGCCGCGTCTATGCGGCCGGAGCCTTCGGCACATATGTCGATGCATCGAGCGCGATCTCGATCGGGATGTATCCAGATGTGCCCACCGAAAGGATAAGGTTCATCGGCAATGCCGCAGGGTCCGGAGCGAGACTGTGTCTCAGGTCGATCAAGATGAGGGACCTCGCAGAGAAGCTGTCGAGGCAAGTGGAATATGTGGAACTCGCTGCCGAGAAGAACTTCCAGACGGAGTTCGCCACCGCGATGTTCCTTCCGCACAGGGACGTTGCCAGGTTCCCCAACGCGCAGCGAGGAAGGACGGGGAACGCGTGAAATGCCAATGACCACCGGGGCCAGTTCCCGGGATTCGTCGCTCTCGGTACGCCCACCCGACGGATGTATTTCGAATCAAGTGAGACCGATGCGAACCTCGTTCATCCTGTCCGGCGCGATCAGAGCGCTGTTCGAAGGTGGCACACCAAGATTAAATAAGGCCCCCGCATTCGTGCCGACCGAGGGGCCATGGCACGGTGTGCGAGGCCCTGGGATGTACGTGACATAATGAAGACGATGGTCTTGGGAGTAGGAGCTGTAGGTTCGGTCGCCGCAGAGGCGCTGGCGGGCTCCGAGGATTTCGAACAGATCGTCCTGGCAGACATGAACCTGGACAGGGCGAAGAAGGTCGAGAAGAAGATATCCAGCGACAAGGTCGTCGCGAGAAAGGTCGATGCCTCCGACGTCGAGGGCATGATCAGGGCATTCAAGGGGATCGACCTGATCCTGAACGGTGTGATCCCCAGGTTCAATCTCGGGATAATGGACGCGTGCCTGAGAGCGGGCTCGAGCTATGCGGACATGGCATGGGACGTGGCGCTCGACACAACCAAGGCGGGAGATGTCATAGAGGAGACACCCGCCTGGAACCAGCTCAGGAGGGATACAGATTTCAAGAAGGCGGGGCTCACAGCGATGATGGGGCTCGGCTGCGACCCCGGCCTGTCAAACATATTTGCCCGCATGGCAGCGGACCGCCTGGACAGGGTCAAGCAGATTCTCGTCAGAGACGGTGACAACGGAATGGTCGAAGGGCACAAGTTCGCTCCCCTGTGGTCGCCAGAGACGCTCATTGAAGAGGTCCTCATGCCCGCGACGATATACAAGAACGGGCGCTACAGGAAGCTCCCGCCATTCAGTGGCAAGGAGCTCTTCGAGTTCCCCGAGCCGATTGGACGACTGCCCATCTACAACGTCGACCACGAGGAATCCGAGACTCTGCCGACATTCATAGGCGAGGTCCTTGGGAAGGGCTGCGACTACTGCGACTTCAAGATAGCCCTCGACGAATCGTACGTGGAGGCAATCCAGATGATCGGCATGCTGGGGCTTTCGAATCCGACGAAGATCGAAGTCAAGGGCTCGAAGGTCTCGCCTAGGGACGTCGTTGCCGCGTGCCTCCCTGACCCCTCGTCGCTTGGGGAGAGGGCGAAAGGCGACTGCGCGATAGGCACAGTCACCAAGGGCGTCAAGGACGGACAGGAAGTGAGCTACTTCTCCTGGGTCCAGCTCAACCACGAGGAAACCTTCAGGAAATACGGGCACAGCGCGACAGCGTACTCGGTCGGCATACCGCTGGCGATAGCGGCTACACTCTACGCCCAAGGCAGGATCAACATGAGGGGGGTCTTCCCGCCAGAGATGCTCGACCCAGCGCCATGGCCAGCCATGCTGAAGAAGTACGGCATGCCCGTGCACACCATCGAGCAAAGAAGGTACTGAGCTACCCTCGAGATGCTTCCGCGAGAGCACTTCGAACGACTTCCAACGCGAGCTTCGAGAGGTTTATCTAGGAGCTAGGCATTCGACAATGGGGGGTCTGGTTCTAGACCAGAATCTCAGAGGCATGTGAAATAATGAAGGCTATGGTTCTAGGAGTTGGAGCGATTGGGTCCGTGACCGCTGATGTGCTAGCTCAATCCGACGAGGTCGACAAGGTGGTCCTTGGCGCCCGCAATCCGGAGAAGGGCAAGAGGCTTCAGAAGAAGATATCCAGCGACAAGGTCTCTGTGAAGAAGATCGACGCGTCGGATGTCTCGAGCATGGCGAAAGCATTCAAGGGCCTTGACATAGTGCTGAACGTCGTAATACCGAGGTACAACTTCAAGATAATGGAGGCGTGCGAGAAGGCGAGGGTGCACTACGCGGACACCGCCTGGGACATCGCCCTTGACAAGACGAAGGCAGGACAGATCATCAAGCCCGCGCCGCCTTCGTTCTTGTACCTCAAGAAGGACAAGGCCTGGAAGAAGCTCGGCCTCACAGGGATGCTGGGGATCGGGTGCGACCCCGGCCTGTCGAACCTGTTCGCAAGGATGGCCGCGGACAGAATGGACAGGGTCAAGGAGATACTCATCAGGGATGGCGACAACGGCTACGTCGAAGGATACGACTTCGCTCCCCTATGGTCTCCCGAGACACTGATCGAGGAGGTCCTGATGCCCGCTACCTACTACGCGGACGGCCACTACAGGAAGTACGGTTCGTTCCAGAACAAGGAGTTGTTCGACTTCCCCGACGGCGTAGGCAAGATACCGATCTACAACGTCGACCACGAGGAGCAGGAGACGCTCCCGACGTACATCGGCGAGGTCCTTGGGAAGGGCTGCGATTACTGCGACTTCAAGATCGCCCTGGGCGACGAGTACGTCGAAGCAATCGAGATGATCGGCAAGCTCGGACTGTCCAACCCGAACAAGATAAGAGTCAAGGGAGTCGAGGTCGCGCCGAGAGACGTCGTGAACGCCGCTCTGCCGGATCCGTCGCAGCTCGGCCACCTCTCGAAGGGCCAGTGCGCGATCGGAGCCGTAGTCCGGGGGACAAAGAACGGCAGGAACGTCGGACACTTCATATGGACCTCGCTGGACCACAGGAAGACCTGGAACAAGTACAAGAACAGCGCGACCGCCTGGTCCGTCGGCGTGCCGCTGGCAATCGCCACGATCCTCTTCGCCAGGGGGAAGATCACCCAGCGCGGAGTCTTCCCTCCTGAGATGATGGACCCAGCGCCGTTCGTGAAAGAGCTCCCGAAGTGGGGCATGAACTGCCACGAGAAGAAGCTCTGAGCGCCCGGCTCAAGGACGGAGGGGACGATTCCTCTCCGCTCCTCGACAATCTCCTTCGAAGACCGTGCGTCCGGGCGCGTGACCGATAACACTGGTTAATAGTCACCTCCGCATACGGGCAAAGCAATGGCTCGAGGGGACGACCGAATCAGAAGATTCTATCTGTTCAGGGCGGTCACGTCTTTCTCGCTGTGGATACCGTTCTGGACTCTCTGGGTCTACAAGAACCTGGAGAGCCTTTTCCTCATCACAGTCGTCGATGCAGCCTTCTGGTCGACGATGATCCTGTTCCAGATACCCGCGGGCCTGCTGGGCGACAGGTACGGGAGGCGGGTGGTCCTGTTCGCCGGCGAGGCTCTGTTCGCCGTCGGCGTGCTTACCTTCGGCCTGAGCACGGAGTTCTGGCAGTACCTCGTCTCGAACATAGTCTGGGCCCTCGGAGTGTGCTTCATCGTGAGCGGGGACACGCCGTTCCTGTACGACACACTGGTGGAGCTGAACCGCGCGTCCGAGTTCATACCGCTCATGGCGAGGGCGAATGCCTTCATGTACGTGATGAACGCGATCGCGTGCGTGATAGGAGGCCTAATCGTCCAGGAGACGGGAAGGCTCGAACTCACCCTCATCATCGCCTCCATGGTCGGCCTCACCGGGTCGTTCACTGTGCTGCTCCTGAAAGAGCCGAAGGTCGACCGAACGAATCTGGGCACCTACAGGACACAGCTGAAAGATGGACTGAGGACGGTGATGTCCTCGAGAGCGATCCTGGTCCTGGTGTTCTTCCAGGTGGTGGTCGAGATTGCGCTCTACGTCATGGCGGTCTTCAGGTCAGTATACATGAACGTGGACCTGGCGCTCGGGTTCTTCGAGGTCGGCCTGTTCTTCGCAAGCTTCGCCCTCGTCAGCGGTTTCGTCATGACCCAGGCAGGCAAGATAGAGGAGGGCCTGGGCGAGAAGAGATCGCTCCTCTTCATGCTGTGCGCCATGGTCGGATCATTTGGGGTCGTCTTCCTCGTGAGATCGCCTGTGGCCATAGTAGTCCAGTATCTTGTCTACATGGTGGCGGGACTCCTGGGACCTATCACCAACGGGTACATCAACAAGCGTGTGGACTCGGCCCACAGGTCGACCGTCATGGCGATCGCGATGCTCACGTTCACGTTCATGCTCACATTCATCGAGGTGTGCGCGGGCTGGCTGGCAACTGCATGGGGCACCAGAGAGAGCCTCCTCGTGCTGGCGCTTGCAATCACGCCGGTGGGCTTCTACCTGCTAGCGATCTGGAACAAGGAAGTCGATGCGGGGCGCAGGGCCAAGAAGGTCAGGGTGCTGAGGCAGTTCTAGACGTGGCCTCATCCGCCAATGAAATAGAAAAAGGGGGGAGGAAATTAACATCGTGTTAAGGCCTTGGCAGTTAATAAATGTTATCACAATTGATAAAATGCTTTACGAACAGAGACTACGGACCTCTGCCGAGGCTCACTTCCTTCGCCGCGACGACCAGCCTGGTCTTGATCACGCTGTCCGGGTTCAGCGAGATGCTGTCGATACCGCACTCGACCAGGAATTCGGCGAAGTCAGGGAAGTCAGAAGGGGCCTGGCCGCATATGCCGATCTTCCTGCCCTTCGACTTGACCTTCGAGATGACGCTCGCTATCATGTGCTTGACCGCGGGATTCCGCTCGCTGTAGAGATGTGAGACGAGCTCCGAGTCACGGTCGAGGCCGAGCATGAGCTGCGTCAGGTCGTTCGACCCTATGGAGAACCCATCGAACACCTCCGCGAACTCCTCGGCGAGGACGACGTTGCTCGGGATCTCCGCCATCACGTACACCTCGAGGCCGTTCTCCCCCTGCCTGAGCCCGAAGTCCGCCATGGTCTGTATGACCTTCCTGCCCTCGTCAGGAGTCCTGCAGAAGGGGACCATGACCTTCACGTTCGTGAGGCCTTTCTTTTCCCTGACGCGCTTGAGCGCAAGGCACTCCAATCTGAATGCCTCCCTGAACTTCTCGTCGTAGTACCTTGATGCCCCCCGCCACCCTATCATCGGGTTCTCTTCGGAGGGCTCGAAGAGCTCTCCACCAAGGAGACTGGCGTACTCGTTCGTCTTGAAGTCGGAGAGCCTGACGATGACGTCGCGGGGAAAGAACGTCGCAGCGATCTTCCCGACGCCCCAGGCCAGCTTCTGGACGAAGTACTCCTCCTTGTCCGCATACTCCGGGGTCTTCTCCTCGATCCTCTCGACGATCGACGCCACATTGGGGTCGGATACGCTGCGCTTCGAGAGGTCCTCGAACTCGACTAGGGCGAGAGGATGGATGCCTATGTGAGAGGCAATGATGAACTCGAGCCTTGCCAGGCCCACGCCATCGCAGGGTATCTGTCCCTGAGAGAAGACGTGTTCCGGCACCGCGACGTTCATCATTATCTTCGTTCTAGTCGCGGGCATCTCCTTGAGGTCTGTCTTGTCGATCCTGTACTTGAGGAGGCCTCTGTACACCTTGCCTTCGCCGGTGGAGCAGTCCACGGTGACGTCAGTACCCATCTTCAGCAGCTTGGTCCCGTTCCCCGTCCCGATTATGCACGGAATGCCCAGCTCCCTCGACACAATTGCGGCGTGGCAGGTCCTCCCACCGCGGTCCGTCACAATGGCGGACGCCATCCTCATTATCGGCTCCCAGTCGGGGTCCGTCTTGTCGGTGACCAGGACCTCGCCCTTCCTGAACTCTGACATCTCGTAGGCGCTCTCGAGGACGCGTACCCTGCCCTGGCCTACCTTGCTGCCGACGGCCTCACCGTGGACGAGCACCTCGCTTGTCTCCTCGAGGACATAGGTCTCCAGAACCATCTGCTCCTTCGCCGCGTGCACGGTCTCCGGCCTCGCCTGGACAACGTACAGCTCCCCGGTGATGCCGTCTTTGGCCCACTCGATGTCCATCTGCTTGCCGTAGTGCTGCTCTATCAGGCACCCCCACTGGGCTAGCTTGACGATCTCGGGGTCGGTCAGGACGAATCTCTTCCTGTCGGCCTCCGGCACCTCGACGTCCATCATCCCAGGACCCTTCGAAGCGTAGACGAGCTTGTGCTGCTTGCTCCCGACCTTCTTCTCGATTATCGGGTCCTCGAATTCGTTGACGGATGGCTTGAACACGTAGAACTGGTCCGGGTTCACAGCGCCTTGCACGATCATCTCGCCAAGGCCCCACGAGCCGGTGATATAGACGACATTGTCAAAGCCGCTCTCCGTGTCGAGGGTGAACATCACTCCAGAACATGCGAGGTCGCTCCTCACCATCCTCTGGACTCCGACCGACAAGGCGTTCCCGATCTGCCCGAAGCCCTTGTGAGCCCTGTATGCGATCGCGCGGTCGGTGAAAAGGCTCGCGAAGCACTGCTTCATCGCCTTCAGGAGAGGGTCGCTCCGCCAGTGCTCTGGCCTCGAGTGTCCTCCCCGGACGTTGAGGATCGTTTCGTGCTGTCCCGCGAACGATGCGCCGTCCAGGTCCTCAGAGGTCGCGCTCGACCTCACCGCGACGCTCGGGTTCGTCATGCCGAGCTTCCTGCCCAGCTCTCCGTACTCGTGAAGTATCCACAGGCCGAGCTCCTCGGGAAAATCACCGTCGAGGAACATCCTCCTTATCTCGATCCCGCGCGTGCGCACCTCAGATGGGTCGTCGGGATCGATGGCCTCTATCGCCGTCTTGATCCTCTCGTCGAGCTTGTTGTGCTCCACGAACTCCCTGAAGGCGTTGGTGGTGACGGCAAACCCTTCCGGCACGCGGATTCCCTTCGATGACAGGTTCCGCAGCATCTCGCCGAGGGAGGCGTTCTTCCCGCCGACCTTTGGCAGGTCCTTCAGTCCGATCTCATCGAACCATAGCACGTGCTCGTTGGTCTCCCTGCGTGCGGTGTTCGCCCCCATGAGCATCAATCGCCCTGCATGAAGCCTATCGACCCTGTGTCTCTGCTCTCATCGAACGCCGAAGCCACGTCTAGGCCGTCGGGTGCCAACCAGCATCCGTGAGCGGCCAAGGACGGCCTGGCGGCGATGTAATGCTTCCGACGCTCTCGCCGGCCACGCTGGCCGCTTCCAACAACGTCAGGATAAATATCCGCGCCTTAATAACGTTTGCTGGGTACTCGGGCGGCGCCAAAGAACGCCGTGCGGGCAGAGCGAGATGCCCGCAGGAATACGTTCAAAAGTGAACACCGCGAAAGGAATTATGAGGGCACTGCGTTACGCACCCGAGGATGGCTGCATTGAAGGTCGCGATGCTGACCTACAGCACGAGGCCGCGTGGCGGAGTCGTGCACGCGCTGAAGCTCGCTGAACGGCTGAAGACGCTCGGGGCGGACGTGAAGCTCTATTCGCTGGCGAGGTCGGACGACCCTCAGGCGATTCGAGGGTATTTCAGGCAGGTCTCGGTTCCGTACGAGATACTCGTCTACGATTGGAATCCAGACCTGATGGAACGGCTAGAAAGGATGATCAGGACCTACGCTGAGGGTCTTCCACGGGATGCTGATGTGTACCATGCGCAGGATTGCGTTGGCGGCACCGCGCTCGCGCGCTTGAAGAGAGAAGGAGCAATCTCCGCGCCCGTGTTCCGAACGATTCATCATGTTGACGACTTTGCGGACCCTCGCCTGTTCGAGTTCGAGGAGGCGGCGGTGTCCGCGGCCGAGCACAGGTTCGTCGTGTCGCGATATTGGAAGGAGAGGCTCAAGAGCGACTCAGGGTTCGAGTCGACCATAACGTACAACGGCTTCGACGTGTCGGACTTCGCGGACCTTCCCCCGAGGAAGGCAACGGCACCTACGGTCCTGTTTGTGGGAGGGCTTGAGCCCAGAAAGGGACTCGAATTCCTTCTACATGCGCTGGAGGACATAGTAGTTCGCGTTCCCGATGTTAGACTCATAGCTGTTGGGAAGACCGGCTTCCGAGGGACGGACGAGTGGGGGTGGTTCCTCACACTGGCTGACAGGATTGGGGTGAGGGAGAGGATCGATTTCCACGAATCGGTGTCACAGGAAACCCTCCTCCAGTTCTATGCGGACTGCGATGTTCTCGTGATGCCTTCCCGGACGGAGGGATGGGGGCTCGCGCTGATGGAAGCGATGGCGTGCGGAAAGCCCGTCGTCGCCAGCCGCGCAGGAGGCATCCCCGAGCTCGTGAGAGACGGTGTGGACGGAATCCTCGTCAGGCCCGGGGATGTGAGGGGAATTGCAGAAGCTGTCACGAGGCTGCTCACCGACTCAGGGCTGAGAAAGGCCCTTGGCGCAGCAGGGAGGGAGAGAGTGAAGGAATTCTCCTGGGACAGTACGGCGCGCACAGTTCTCGCGGAATACGAGAAGGTGCTTCACGCGCTCTGAGCAAACTCGTCCATGAAGCGCACCATGAACTTCTCGATACCTGCGAGACCTTGTATCTTCCTGTTTCCGTCGACGACCATGTACTCGTTGGGGCTGTGGGCGAGGGCGCTGTGGCCGACGCCGCCCATGGTGAACGGGATCTTGAGGGCCCTGTTGAACACATAGAACGGAACGGACCCTCCGCTCGTTGGCCATATCGCAAAGTCGCAATCGAAGGCATTCAGAGACCTGACCATTGCCTGCACGACGGGTTCCTTGACGCTGCATCTGCACCAGTCGTAGCCAGTGTCGACCTCGGTCATCTTGATGTCGGCGTACCCATGTCTGTCAAGGTGCTTCCTGACGAGCGGCATCATATCCCGCATACTCTGGTTCGGAACGACCCTGATGTCGATCTTGCACGTGGCCTTCTCCGGGAGTACTGTCTTCGAGCCCTTCTGAGTCCAACCCGCCCAGATGCCGTCGATGTTCAGCGTGGATGTGTAGGTGAACTGTCTGATCAGGCCTTCCCGGTCCTCGTCAGGGAGCATCATGTTCTTGACCTTCATGGCGGCCTTTGCGGTCTTCGGGTCGAACTTCTTCGCAGCTTCCGCGATGACCTCCTTGTCTTCCTCAGTCGGAGGGGCGACCTTGTCGTAGATTCCCTCGACGAGGATCTCGCTCCCGTTGCCCTTCGTCAAGGTCCCGAGGGCGTCGACCAATCGCCAGACCGGGCTGTCGACCCATGCCTTGTTCAAGCTGTGAACGGCGTACTCCTGCGGCCCATGGCCCCATCTCTTGCCAGAGCACTCGAGCTCGAAGTACACGACGCCCTTGACCCCCAGGTAGAGGTTCATGACGCCGTCCGGTTCCTGGGCGAAGAAAGGAAAGTAGCACGCATCCGCCTTCGAGAGCCTCCTGCGGTCCCTCCTCACATACGCTGGGAGATTGGGACTTCCCAGCTCCTCCTCCCCCTCGGCCACGAGGATTAGGTTCACGGGCGGCCTTCCGTGCGACTTGTTGCACGCCTCAACCGCGTTCAGGAACGCCGCGAGAGGGCCCTTGGTGTTGTCCGCGCCCCTGTTGACGATCGCCTTGACCTTGCCTGACGGCAGCTTCATGTCCACCATCTTGGCTGCCAACGGAGGGTGCTTCCAGCCGGGCTCGTTGTACGGCATCGTATCGTACATGAAGTAGGCGAGAAGCGTCCGGTCGGACTCCCCCTTGCACTGGCCATAGACTATGGGATTCCCTTTGGTCTCGATCACCTCGACATCCTCGCATCCCGCCCTGGAGTACATCGAGCAGACGAGCCTGGCGCACTTGTCGATTCCGATGCCCTCCTGGCTAGAGCTCGGCTGCATCAGCAGCCGCCTCGCTGAGGAGATGTGCCTCTTCAGGTCCTTGTCAATCGTAGAGTATACTTGTTCCAGATCCATCTTGACCGTCCAACCGTCGCGCATGTATGCGCATCCCTAACTTAGTCGTTTCCAGGCAAGGCACATCACTGTGAGGAAGATGCCGCTGCGCCCGACAAGCGTGTCCCAATAGCTACGAATTTCGGACGAAGCGCCTAAATACGTTCGAGTCTACTAGGCCTCTTGTTCGAGCTGAGAGGAGAGGTGCGACTTCGCTGAGTGGGGGAAGCCCTCGCGCCAGCTCGCGCATGATACGACCGCTCTGGGAGGAGGAGCCATATGGCCGCGAAGATCGTCTTGACTGCAGACAGGACGCTCATGTCGAGCTACAACGGTAGCATGTTCATCGGGTTCGCGGCATGCTTCCCGAGGGTTCTTCCCAGGTGGCTCTACAACAGACTGTTCTGCCCTACCCAGCCGCACAAGCAGGGGCTCGTCAGGTTCGCTCCCACCGGACTGAGGAAGATAGAGGCCTCGCTCGTTGCCGCGGGGATTCCCAGCGAGGGCATAGCCGTCGCGCATCCGGATCACCTGGAGGATGTGGTCGGTCCTGAGACCAAGGCTGTGGGGATAACCACTTCTGACCCGATGGGACTGGGGCCAGCATCGAGCACGTTCTCCAGCCTCATCGGACGAGAGACATACACCGCCTATTTCTTCAGGAGCCTTGTCTCGAACAGGGCCATCAAGGACAGCAACGCCAAGGTCATTGTCGGTGGTCCTGGAGCGTGGCAACTGGTCAACGAGCACGTTCGAATGCGCCTCGGCGTGGATTGCCTTGTCGAGGGCGAGGGCGAGCTGCTCGCGCCCAGGCTCTTCAAGGACGCACTGGATGGGCGACCTCTGCCGAGGACCGTCACTGGGAGCGCAGTCCCGGTCGAGAGCATCCCAATGATTAGGGGAGGCACCATCAACGGGACCGTGGAAGTGAGCCGCGGGTGCGGCAGAGGGTGCGAGTTCTGCAACCCGAACATGCGCCTGGTCAGGCACATCCCTCTCGAGCGGGTCCTCGCCGAGGTCCGACTGAACCTCGTGACTGGCAGAGACAGGGTCACCCTGCACGCGGAGGATGTGCTGAGATACAAGGCGAAGGGGATGACGCCGGACAGGAATGAGGTTGCGAGGCTCTTCTCCGAGACGCTCCGGCTCACGGAGAACGTCGGGATCAGCCACTTCGCGCTCTCGTCAGCGCTGGCGGAGCCGAAGATGATTGAGGACCTGAGCCATCTCCTGGGAACCTCGGACGGAAAGCGGTACGTCTACGGCCAGACAGGCATCGAGACGGGATCGCCCGCCCTCGTCAGCAGGCACATGAAGGGCAAGGCGAAGCCGTTCACGCCCGAACAATGGCCCAATGTGGTCAAGGACTCGTTCAAGCTCCTTGCTGACAACAACTGGATACCCTGCGGCACGCTCGTGATGGGCATGCCCGGCGAGAAGGCGGCCGATGTGGCGATGACCATTGACCTCATACGGGATTTGCGCGAGCACAAGAGCCTGATCGTTCCGCTCTTCTTCGTGCCCTTGGGCGAGCTCAGAGAAGACCAGTTCTTCAGGCCGAGCGCGATGCTTCCGGAGCACTGGATACTCTTGGCAGAGTGCATCGAGCACGACTTCCGGTGGGCCCCGAGGCTGATGGAGGACCTCTTCTCCCAGAACAGGGTGAGTTCCGTGAAATCAGGGGCCCTGAAGCTCGCTGCCTGGTACATGCAGCACAGAATCAGGCCCTCGATGGAACTCATGAAGGCTGGGAGGGACCCGAGGTCAAACCCGGTCGAGTTCGACACCGGAGACGTCCTCGGTCTGGAACCGAGCGACCGAGCAGAGGCGTGAGGACGAGGCAGGTCATACTGGCTTCAGCCCGGGCCGCTCGCTCGGCGCGATTCTCGATGCCACCATGTATATCGAGATGAGCACCATGAGACCCCCCACGAGCGCGACCGTCCTGAGGCTCTCGCCAAGAAGGCCCATCGAGATGACCAGAGCCGTGATGACCTCGACGAGCATGATTGTCGCAGATGCGGTCGCCGACACGCCCTCGAGGCCCATCGCCCAGAGCAGGGTCGCTGCCGAGGTGCAAACGAGGCCCAGGTAGAGTATCGCGGTCCACCCGAGCGGCTCGATGGAGAGATCGGTCCCTGCGAAGTACAGGTATGCCACAGGAAGAACGAGCCAGACCGTACACGAGGCGATGGCACCTGAGCTCACCTCGACGGCACTGTGCCTTGCCAGTGTCTTCTTGCTCAACACGATGAAGAACGCCCAGCTCCAGCCAGCAAGATAGACCATCAGATCTCCTGGGAGTTCCTCCAGGTCGAACGATAAACCCTTGTCCGTGGTGACGAGCACGACGCCGAACATCCCGAGGACGATGCCTGCAACTTGGAGCCTCCCCAGCCGCTCCTTGAACGCGAAGTAGGATACTATCGCAACAGCGGTCACATTGATGTCGACAAGCAACGCGGTCTTCGAGGAGGTGGTGATAGTGAGGCCCACGTACTGGAGGATGAACCCCGTCGCGTTCAGGCCTCCGAGGATCCACATGACCGGCTCGCGCATTATGTGGAACGAGAACTTGCGGAGGTACAGGACGACCGCGAGCGTCACGGCGGAGGCCACGATGAACCTCAGCCAGAGGAAGAGCACATCGCTCCCGACATAGTCCAGCCCCCACTTCACCCCGGGGAAGGACGTACCCCACAGCAGGCTGGCGACGACGGTCAGCATGACCGCGTTTCTCCTGTCCCTGGTCGCCATCGTGGCTGGAATCATGCGGGAGTATTAGAACCTACTTGGGCTGCTCCTTGGGGAGGTCGACGTGAAAGACGCTGCCCTTCCCGACCTGGCTCTCCACCCAGATGCGGCCTCCGTGTGCCTCGATGATACCCTTGGATATCGGAAGGCCGAGGCCGAGCCTGTTCACCTGGTGTGACAGCTCGTTGCTCGTGACTATGTGGAACATGTCGAATATCTTGCCCAGCTGTTCGAGCGGTATCCCGATCCCGTTGTCCTTGAACCACACGTGTATAATCTTGCCCTCATCACGCGCGCCGACCTGAATCCTCCCGTCCTCAGGGGTGTACTTGATCGCATTGTCGACGATGTTGCTGAAGACGTCCTTGAGCCTGCGACGGTCGCCCATGATGAGCGGGAGCTTCGACTCGACCTCGAGTGCAAGGACCTGGCGCTTCTCCTCCACGTCCCGCTCCCTCGCCTTCACGATCTCCTCGAGTATGGCATCGATCCTGATCGGTTCCGGATGGATCTGGAGGGACCCTTTCTCGAGCCTGCTCATGTCCAGCATGCTCTCGACGAGGCTGTAGAGCTTGTCCGTGTTCGCCTTGATGATCTTCAGCCTCGACGCGAACTTGGGCTCGAGCTTGCTGGCGTACTCCGAGTCCAGGAGGTCGATGTACCCTCGCATGACTGTCAGTGGCGTCCTGAGCTCGTGCGAGACGACGTCTATGAACTGGCTCTTCATCTTCGCAACGCGCTCGAGCTCTTGGTATGTCTGCGTGAGCTTCTCATAGGACCTCTCCAGCTGGTTCTCAAGTCTCACCTTCGAGGTCGTGTCCATGGCCACCATGAGCACGCCGACTACGTCTCCAGGCTCGTTCTTGATAGGCCTTACCTTCACATGCACGTAGAATGCCTTGTCCGCGCGAGGAACGATGTGGACACCGGTCTTCTCCCCCTCGATTCCCTCCATGCCCTGCATGATTATGGTGTCAAGCCCCGATTTGGCAACGAGGGGGAGCTCGAAAACGCTGGTCCCGACGATCTCCTCTTCGGCGTTCTTGTCGAACAGCTTTGCCATGTGCTCGTTCACGGAGGTGAATATCCCCTTGGCGTCGCAGGTCATGATGCCAATCGGTGCTATGGAGAACATGCGCTCGGCCTCGGCCTTCGCGCGCCTGACCTCCATCGAGGCCCTGATGCTGTCCACCGCAATGGCGACGTCACCGGCAATGGTCGCCAGGACCTGGTCGGTCTCGGGCGCGAAGTCCGGACCTCCCTTCTTGTTCGCCACTGCGAGGTATCCCAGATACTTCCCGCGGAGTAGAATCGAACAGACGATTGCCTTGTCTATCTCGTAGTACTTCGCGACCTCGTATGCCATCCCATTGATCTCGCTCCTCGAATCGAAACGCAACGCCAATGGCTGCCCCGACTCCGCCATCCTCTTCTTCACATATTCGTAGAAATCGACTACAGGCATCCCACCGATGTCCGAGATGCTCTGACCTGTGTCATCGACGATCCTGAGTCTGCTAGTGTCGGGCTGGATAAGGGCAAGCGCCACGTAGTCTGAGCCGACCAATGCCTTCAGCTCTGAGGCGATCGCTGCAAGTCCCTCCTCGAAGCTCATCGCGCAAGTCAGCTTGGAGTGAATCCGGTTGATCGTCTCTAGAACTGCCAGCCTCTGGTTCAGCTCGTCCATGGGGGTGACGGCTCCTTGGGGGAAGGAACGCGGCCATGCTGACGCGACCGCGTTCGAGAGAAGGGCGTCACCTGGTAATAATCTCTCTGTCGCCGCCCACACTTGATGTCCGGGCTCTGCTGAAATCTATATTGGACACGTAGGCCATCCGGAGAGCATGGTCCTCAGGAAGGTTGGCGACAAATGCCCCAGGCTTGGCAAGAGTGCATATGTGGATGAGTCCGCGCAGGTCATCGGCGAGGTTGTCCTGAACGACGAGGCTAGCGTGTGGCCTTTGGCCGTGCTGAGAGCAGACGACGACAGGATCGATGTGGGCATGCGGAGCGCGGTGCTGGATGCTGCGTTCGCCGAGGCCCCAAGGGGAAGGCCTGTCACTATCGGGCGTGAGTGCATCGTGTCCCATGCCGCGAGGCTGCACGGGTGTGCGGTTGGCAACAACGTCCTGGTTGGAATTGGCGCCATCATCCTCGACAACGCCTCCATCGGGGAGGGTTCCGTGATTGCTGCGGGCACTCTTATCACACCGGGCACAAAGATCCCGCCGAGTTCATTCGTCATGGGCGCGCCCGGGAAGGTCGTCAGAGGAACCTCCGATTCTGACTCCATCTACCTCAGGTCGGAAATCAAGGTCCTCATCGAGAAGGCGAAGAGGTACTCAGCACTTGGCCAGTAGACTGTTGAGATACGTACACGTCCTCGTTATCAAAGTGCGAACACTTGGCACGGACTTTAAATAGGCCGAGTCCAATCTTATGTTTCCCGAGCATGGCGATCAGGAGACAGAGCAACAGGCGCTAGCGACACGCAAGAAGGTGTTGACTTGGAGGTCCATTTCGGCAAGCCCATTATCGCGCGCGTGAGGAAGTGCCGCTTGGTTGTCGTCAAGCGGAAGCGCCCTCAAGGGGAAGACAGCCAGATTGAGGGTGGCAAGTAGTCAACTCGCAAGAGATCTGGGGACAGGCCCCAGCGAACGGGCGGTTTCTTGACAAGGCCAGTATTATCGGCCAGGCTTTAAATACCCCTCCGAAAAGGATATTACATACAGAAGTCATTATCGAAATGGAAGGGATAAAAATGGTTTCTGGACAAGCGCAGCAACCAGGCCCGTACCCGATGTACCAGCCAGTCTACCAGCCGCCCCACAGGGGAGCCTCGGACTACATCAGGTCCGCTGTCTCGGACGTGATGATAGGGATTGTGATCGTCGTAGGGCTCTTCTTCATGTGGCTGGGGTCGCTCATTGCTGGACTGACGGACGACTTGGACACCTGGAAGCTCGGACAGGCCCTGAACTCATTTGGGATGCTGGCCACGACCGCGGGTCTGCTCCTCGGAGGCATTCTGAGGGCGGACATGGAGAGGTGGGTCCGCGTCGCACTGATTGTCAGCGCGGCCCTGCTGATCATGACGGTCGGATACTGGCCTGCCAGCTGGCCATTCTAGATCCAGGTCGGCACTCCGGGCCTAAAACCCCTTCATGTTTCCAATTTCGTCCCGAGCTTGCGCTCGACAGACTCTATCTTCGACCTGAGCATGTTCTCCCTGTCCCGTCGGTCATCTATCTTCACCGTGGTGATGGCTCGTGTGCACACCTCCATGATCCTCATGTGGCACGACCTGATGACGCCCATCACATCATCATAGCTGCCCTCTAGGACTGTGCCCATGGGGTTCATTCTGTACTGGACTCCAGAAGCCAGAACGATCTTCATGCACTCGGCAACGTACTCGCTCACGCTCTCGCCTTTCCCTATCGGGACAACACTGAACTCCGCAAGGACCACGCTTCCCTCTCCGTACATTTTTGTCCATCGCCAGCACTGGCCAGACTATGAATGTCCGACCAGCCCGCGATCGTACAACGAGAACATATTTATACATTGAATGCTAAATGAATCTTCCTGAGTACCGTTGGTCCGCTGGTCTGCAGAGGGGTTGTGTTGTTGTGAAGAGCAGAGGGGATTCACTGAACATTCTCACAAAGCTCAAGAAGAGCGAAGGGGAGAGGCCCGGGTCCACGCTGACGGTGGAGCATCTGACCAAGGCCATCAAGAACAGCATCGACAAGCAGGGGATGCCCGAGGAGGAGGCGCGGGCGATGGCGCAGCATGTGATGAACTTCTTCGGGTACAGCGAGAGGATCATCGACAACGTGCTCGAGCCTGAAGACAGGGACGCGTTCTACATGCTCGAGGACGCGGGCATCCTGATGACCGAGAGGGAAGAGACCACGCTCTACGATGGCCGGGAGTGGAGGATCCACTACTGGATGTTCCGGAAGGAGCGCATACACGAGCTCCTGCACGGCAAGGGCAGGTGCGACGACGGCAGCGAGAGCTGCGACAGCGTCTACGACGAGGTCCCCGAGGATATCTGGAACCGCGAATAGACGATGAGGGGCTCATTGCCATGTTTCTGGCCACTTTCGCACGACCCAGCGAAAGCGATTAGTCCCGAGCTGTGTTAGACCAGGGCGGATGTTGCCCAAGTCGTTCCCTTATGAGCCCCGGCCAGGACAGGAGCGGCTCGCCGACCTCATCCGCGGAGCGTGCGAGGACAGAGCGCATCTTGTCGCGGAGAGCGGCACAGGCACAGGCAAGACCGTGTGCGCCCTCAGCTCATGCCTCGAGTCCTGCAAGGCGCGTGGGAAGAAGCTGCTGTACGTGACTAGGACCAACTCGCAGCAGCGGCAGGTGATGTACGAGCTCAGGAAGATCTCCGAGAACACGAGGTTCTTCGGAGTCGCCCTCCAGGGGCGCAAGAACATGTGCCCGCTCGCGCGGGGCGACACAGAGCTGGGGAAGGGTACTCCTGACGAGCTCTCTAAGGTCTGCGGCGAGCGCAAGGCGAGGGTGCTCAAGGGCGACGAGGGGGCCTGCAAGTACTACGCGGCCGTCGTCTCCGGGGACCTTCAGCCGGTCGTGCGCTACGCGAGGGAGCAGCTGCCCACAGCAGAGGAGTTCTCATGGTACTGCGTGGATAGGGGACTCTGCCCATACGAGGTGAGCAAGCTCCATGTGCAGGCAGCGGACGTGATCGCCGCTCCATACATCATGTTCTTCGACAAGTTCATCAGGCACGCTTTGCTAGACTGGATGGCATCGTCGCTCCAGGATGTCGTCCTGATCGTGGACGAGGCGCACAACCTGCCCGAGTATTCCCGCGAGCTCGAGTCGGCAGACCTCAGTGCCATAGCGCTCAAGCTCGCCGAGAGGGAGGTGGACGAGTTCGGGGACCCCGAGGTTTCGGATGGCATCAGCCTCAGGGATTTCATCGCGATCGTG
>Ga0315314_1000736_pt1 | contig 32899 bp, 34 predicted proteins | sample TDP9_MG_FD_203631 | JGI IMG/M metagenome (GOLD analysis project Ga0315314, IMG submission 203631) | Freshwater sediment microbial communities from Lake Towuti, South Sulawesi, Indonesia - TDP9 | ecosystem: Environmental > Aquatic > Freshwater > Lake > Sediment | place: Indonesia: South Sulawesi... | reverse complement strand
GGTCTATGTATTCTAAAGTTGGGCCAGCTGTTACTATAACCCTTTTTTTGGCTAGGTCCTTCTTAACTATGAGTTTACGGATAACAGCCTCTACGATTTCTTTGGTTTCAGCCATCTTCGCCTTTCCTTCTTCAACTCTGGGTCCAACGAACTCGACGCCTAGGGACTGAAGCTTCCTAATGTTCTCAGTTACGACAGGGTGGCGATACAGGGACTCATGCATCGCTGGCACAATCATGATCGGTGTTCCGGACCCGAAGGCCGTTGAAACCACAGTAGTGACTGGAGTGTCGTCTATTCCGCAGGCGATTTTGCTGATAGTATTCGCCGTTGCCGGGGCAACCAAAACCAAGTCAGCCTTATCAGCCCCCTCGCCAGCTAGCATCACATGCTCAATCTTTCCCGTTAGCTCTGTTACAACATGGTTCCCAGTCGCCCACTCCATGAGGTATGGATGAACTATTTTCTGCGCCATGGCAGACATGACCGTGTAAACTTCTGCGCCCTGTCGCATGAGTTCGCGGGCAATTTCAGGGCATTTGACGGCGGCTACGCTACCGGTGATGCAGAGGGCGATTTTGCGTCCCTTCAATAGACGCGACTTGCTTCCTATGATGTCCTTTGACGGGTGGATTTCAGGCAAACTTTGCACCACTATTTTCTATTGGCTCCAATTTAATAAAGGGTTGTTGTACTGCTTATAGTTGGCGTATGTCGTTTAGGTATTGCCAGCGTTTTCTAATTCTCTCTATTTGGTTCAGGTCAAGCTCAGTTTGGAAAACCTTTTCCTCTTCGCCCGCTTCCAGAATCACCTCCCCGTCTGGCGCCGCAACAATGCTGTGGCCTTTCACCATCCGTCCATCTGGATAAAGCGTGTTAGTGTTGTTGACGAAAACGTAGAAAACCGTGTTTTCCGCTGCCCTAGTTACTGACACATGCTTCCACAACTCGCTCCGATTTTGGGGTATGTTTGATGGGTTGAAAATGATGCAGGCGTCGTTTAGAGCCAAGCTTCTGGCGAGTTCTGGGTAGAGGGCGTCAACGCAAATCAATACACCCACGTTAACATCGTCAACTTTAAAAACTGGAGAAGCATTCCCAGGGCTAACGAATTCTCTTTCGTTGAAGGCCGCTGACGGGAAACGCTTGTCGTAAAAGCCTATTACCTTTCCCTCCCGGCTAATTACGTGACACGTGTCGAAGATTTTCTCTCCCCGACGATTAAACAGGCCTCCGGTTAGGAGATTGTAACCGTTTTGGGCAGCACGTTGGCATAATGATGAGATAAGTGATTCGCATTCTTTCTCTTCTAGGAAAAGTCCTCTACCAGTCCAAGCTTCGGGCAGACAAACAATATCTGCATTCTTTATCTTTGAAAGGAATGAAAGCATACGGTCAATGTTTTTGGGCTGATTTAACTCATCCCGTCCAAACTGAACCAAGGCTATGCGCAGCTTCAAAAGTCCCCCTCAATACGATGATCTTTCTCTGGGTTAACTATTAATAAAAATAATTAAGTCCTTTTCTATTTGCAACGCGACATTTTCACATAAAGTCCGCTAGGCTTCGTTGCTTTGGCTTTTCTGGCTCCACCTTTTCCTTTTTTCCTTCCCTCTCCTCAAGGAGGACGAGTTGGCCGTAAACGCCGTCGTACCCAGGTATAACCTTCACTTTGCCTTCTCTAACCCGAACGATGGCTTCAGCGATCCTTGAGTCAACGATCCTGGACATTTCTTCTTTGGATGCGTCTATGAGCACTGTGTATTCATCGCCAAACTTCGTGACAAGTTGATTGTAGATATCCCACACCTTTTGGGTGCCGGGATAGTTGACGCCCAAAACGGTTGCAATGATTTCGGAGAGGGGCAACAGATGCATGTAGCCTATTGCCTTTTCGGGTTTGAAGTTTACGGGGCGGTCTGCCAGTTCTTCTATGCGTTGCTCAACGCCCTTCGTGAGTTTTCTGCGGCAAACCGGACAGCGATTTCCAAACTTTATGGCTTCCTGAGGAGAAAGAGAAACGTTGCAGTTTCTGTGTCCTGTCCAGTGATACTTGCCGTAGGCTGGGTCGGTCTCGATGGTAAATTTGAAGCGCTTGGAATTCTTCTCGCGGATGGCGCTAACTACTTCCCCATACGTTAAGCGTTCCAACTCAAAGACGTTGGCTTCTCTTCCTATCCTCCAAGGCCAACTGCTGTGGCTGTCGCTGTTTGAAACTAGGGCAAACTTGTCTAGGGCGCTTAGCCTCCAGTTCATGGGAGGGTCAGAGGAGAGGCCTGTTTCTAGGGCTGGGATGTGTTTCGTCATGTCTTGATAGCAATCTTCCACTCGGTCAAAACCGCTGAAGGCGCCGAAGATGCTGAACCATGGAGTCCAAGCGTGGGAAGGTATGACAACGTTTTCATCTGAAACTTGCATAACCTCCTCCACGAGTTGCGGCGCGGTCATGTCCAGAGTTGGTCTGCCATCAATGCTGAGATCGCCGTACCGCGCCAATCGTTCATTTACCTGAACCGCGGTTTCGAGGCTTGGAGTCAAAACAACATGATGGACTTTCTTAACGCTGCCTCCAAAGGTGAAGATTGTGCTAACCTCGGCTGTTATCATGTAGCGCACGGGAGAATCCGGATGCTTGGCTGTTGCGTACAGGTTTGTGTCCGAAATTTCAACAAGCTCTTCAGTCAATTCTTTAAGCCATTTGGGATGAGTGAAGTCCCCTGTGCCCACGAGGTTCAAGCCCTTGATTCGGGCAAAACGGGTGATTTCGTCTATGTTCATTTTCTGGCTTGTGGCACGACTATACCTACTATGAATGTGGAGGTCAGCTATCACCCTCAAGTTTTACACCTTCAAGTTTTTGAGGTTACTACGCTCACTTTCGCTTCCTGAAGAATAGCAGGTCGTCTTTTTCGCACACATATTCAAAGCCTACTTAAAGCAGTCCCTTTATTTCCTCTGTCGTCGATTACCTTAAATGGATTATGTGTATTCGCGCACAAACAGAAAAAAGGGGGTTTGCGGGGGATATCTCCAGTCAAAACTACGCTTTTATAAGAGATTGCCCCCTAAAAAGTGAAGATTGCGGAGAACATATCCACCTTGCCCAGGTTTAGACAAACAAGCGAAATCCTAAAACTCATGACCAAAAAACAGGACATCAGAGACATAGGCATAATCGCCCACATAGACCATGGAAAAACAACCATGACGGATTCCCTCCTAGCAGAAGCCGGCCTTCTCTCGCCGAAAATAGCAGGAGAAGCAAGAGCCCTAGACTACCTTGAGGAGGAGCAGAAAAGAGGCATCACAATAAAAACAGCCAACATATCCCTCCTCCACGAAATAGGAGGCAAACCATACGTCGTAAACCTCATCGACACACCTGGGCATGTTGACTTTACAGGAAAGGTAACACGCGCCCTAAGAGCCATTGACGGAGTCGTCGTAGTCGTAGACGCCGTTGAAGAAGTCATGGTTCAAACAGAAACTGTGACAAGACAAGCCCTAGGGGAAAGAGTTAGACCCGTCCTATTCGTCAACAAGGTTGACCGCCTAATCAAAGAACTAAAACTCACCTCAGACCAAGTGCAAAGTAAACTCCTCCGAATAATCCGTGACTTCAACAACCTAATAGACCTATACGGAGAACCAGAATACAAGGAAAAATGGAGAGTTGACCCAGCCAAGGGAACGGTTGCCTTCGGCTCAGCCCTACACAAATGGGGCTTCACCGTCGACATAGCCCAGCAAAAGGGAATAAAATTCAGCGACATCGTGGACGCATACAATAAAGAACAGTGGCAAGAACTCCAAAAGACGATTCCCCTCCACCAAGCCATACTGGACATGGTTGTCAAAAACCTCCCAAACCCCATAGAGGCACAAAAATACAGGGTGCCCAAAATCTGGAAAGGAGACCTAGACTCTGAAATAGGACAAGCCATGCTCAACTGCGAAGACAGCGGACCAACCGTGCTATGCTTAACATCAGCCCAAATTGACCCCCACGCAGGATTAGTCGCCACAGGCAGAATGTTCTCAGGAACAATCCAAGAAGGGGACCAAGTTTACCTCGTTGGAGCCAAGAAAGACTACAGGGTTCAACAGGTCTCCATGTATATGGGCGCCTTCAGAGAAGTCGTGAACCGCATAGTAGCCGGAAACATAGCAGCTCTACTCGGATTGGACCTCGCAAGAGCCGGCGAAACCCTCATCGACCTTGCGCATCGAGACGCCATGATTCCCTTCGAACGAATAAAATACGTTTCCGAACCAGTCATCACCATCGCAATAGAACCAAAAAACCCAAAGGATCTGCCACGACTCGTAGACATCATGCACCGCTTGGCAATAGAAGACCCCAACCTAGTAGCCACGATAAACAAGGAAACCGGCGAATATCTGCTCAGCGGAATGGGCGAGCTCCACCTAGAAATCGCTGCTAAATTCCTCAAGGACTACGGCGGAGACCTAGAAATTCTTACATCCCGTCCCATAGTCGTCTACCGAGAAAGCGTTGCTGGACAGGGAGTGACGGCAATGGCGAAAAGCCCCAACAAACATAACCGATTCTGGATACAGGTGGAACCGCTGGAAGACAAAGTCATTGAAATGATTGAAAAAGGAGAAATCATGGAAGAGATGGGGCGAAAAAGGATAGGCGCCATCTTATACAAAGAAGCCGGGTGGCCCGCCCACGAAGCAAGAAACGTCTGGGCCCTAGAAGAACATAAAAACATCCTAGTTGACCTGACAAAGGGCATACAATTCCTCAGCGAAGCAAGAGGCATGATCATTTCAGGCTTCAGGTGGGCAGCTCAGGCAGGGCCCCTCTGCGAAGAACCCATGCGAGGAGTCAAAGTAAAACTCATGGACGCTCAGTTGCACGAAGACCCTGTGCATCGTGGGCCAGCGCAAATCATGCCTGCAACGAGAAGAGCTTTCCTCGGCTCGTTCCTAACAGCTGGACCCGTCCTTCTTGAACCCGTATACAAAATAGGTGTTTCGGTTCCTCACCAGTGGGTTGGGGAGGTAACAGGCATTATAACCCGTAAAAGAGGCAGAATAGTAGCCTCTGAACAGAAGGGCCCAATAACCATGATTAACGGGTACATTCCAGTCTCCGAAACCTTTGGCCTGTCCGCCGAAATGAGGTCCGCAACCTCGGGCCACGCCTTTTGGCAGACCCAATTTGACCACTGGGAAAAAGTTCCTGAAAACATTGCGTTAACGGTTATGGAGGAAACACGCAAGAGACGGGGACTGCCTCTAGAAATACCTAAACCAAGCAAATTCATCGACGAAGCTTGACCTGCTATCTAAAATAAGCGTCTATCAATTTTCTGCAATGGATTGTGCCATCACATAATGCTGTGTTAAACTGTGAAAAGCCCTCCCGGCAAGAAGCGAAACTCAGTCCGTGCCTCAATACGATGGGTCTCAGTTTCTCCAAGATTCTCCTTCTAAGTTCTTCACGCAGGTATTTGTAGCCTACAACCCATTTTCCATCGACGTAAAACCGGAACAGCTTCTCATAAATTGGCGGGTTCGTCTGTTTCAGAGTAGAAAATAAGCCCCTCACTGGTTTCATGGTTGCTATGGTTATTTGTTTCACATCCACGTCTGCCAGCGTCGAAACGAGCTTTTCAAAATCTTTCTCATCGTCGTTGATGGTTGGTATGATGGGGTCTATCCTCGCCACCGTGGCTATGTCTTGTCCAGCTACTTTCTGCAGCGCGGACACCCTGCGATCTGGAGATGGAGCATACGGCTCTATGAGGCTCGCGACATCTTCGCGTAAAGTTGTTATTGTCACCGACACGACGGTTGGGGTCCTTTTGAAAATATCTATGTCTCTTGTAACAAGGTCTGATTTCGTAACGATGAGGAGAGGAAAACCATTCTTCGCCAGAACTTCGGCGCATCTTCGCGTAATTTTATATTCCCTTTCTAACGGTTGATATGGGTCTGTGCAGTCGCTCATCATCACCGGAAGCTTCAACTTAGCATTTCTAGCCATGCCTTCTATTTGATCTAACAACTTTAGGCGTGGCGAGGCTGGACCGACGAAGCTGGGAAACTTTACTGCATAGCAATAGATGCATTGGTGAGCGCACCTTCCAAGATAGGTGTTTAAATTGTATTTTGGGAGGCATGTGCAGAATCCGGCCCTAGGAGCGTTGAAAATAGGCAGTTTCATGATACCATGTCTAAGCGTATGGTTACCTTAATGTCTTTAGCCTTCTTGCCTTCTATGCTTCTTACACGATCAGTTTGAGACCTTCTTTGAAGGCGTTAATGTTTGCCTCTCTTGCAGTTTCGGACACGCTGTCAGCTATGGCTTTCTCTATGGCTTCCCTTTTCACGATGCCAGTTATCTTCGTCAAAGCGCCTAACATGATAACATTCGCGTAAAGCCTTGATTCCAGCAACTTTTCCGCGGTCTTTGTGGCTGGAATTTTGAAAACCTTCGCCTTTGTTTCAGGTAGGTGTTTCACCATATCCGCATCAACTATTAGCATGCCGTTTTCCTTCAAGTCTCTCAAATGTATCTCAACAGCACTTTGGCTCATAGCTACCAAGATGTCGCATTTTCTAACCTTTGGAAAACCAATTCTGCCATCTGAAATGATGACTTCGCTTTTTGCAGTGGTCCCTCTGGCTTCAGCGCCGTAGCTTTGGGTTTGAACCACGTGTTTCCCCTCGTAAACAGCGGCTCTTCCAAGGATTTCCCCGGCTAAGACGACGCCTTGTCCGCCCAATCCGCTGATCCTTACTTCAATTCGCTTTGGCACCCTTCTTTGCCTCCCTTATGGTTTCGTAAAGAGTTTCGGTGAAAGTTGGAAACTCCCGACACACGAATTCTCCTACCACGATCTTTCCTTCCAGGTCTTTCTCAGCCATTTTTTCGGTCTCTTGAAGCGTCACAGAGTTTTCCTTGAACCATCTGAGCATGTCTGTGGCTGTTTTCAGTCCAACTCTTCTCCCGAAGGTTGTAGGGCACTGGCTTACGGCTTCGATGAAGGCGAAGCCTTTCGTTGCTATAGCCTTTTTCATGGATTCTTTTAATGGTTCAACGTGGAAGGTTGTCCATCGGGCTGCGTAACTGGCTCCAGCTGTAGCCACTAGATGAGTTGCGTCGAAGGGGCGTTCAGCGTTTCCGTAGGGAGTTGTCGTTGTTTTGGCTTTGATCGGCGTGGTGGGCGCAACCTGTCCGCCAGTCATTCCGTAGATCATGTTGTTCACCATAACCACAACTATGTCGAGATTCCTTCGCGCAGCGTGAATCAGATGGCTCAAACCGATTCCTACAAGGTCTCCGTCTCCGCCAAAAACCACGACGTTTAACTCTGGGCGTACGAGCTTAACTCCAGTCGCAACTGGTATGCTTCTGCCATGAGGAACGTGAATAGAATCAGCCTCAAAATGTGGTGATGGAATCCATGCTGCGCATCCGATTCCGCTGCAAAACACGAACTTGCTGAGGTCTCTGTGGCCCAGTTCATGAATAGCTCTGAGGAAGCACTTCATGACTGTTAGGTCGCCGCATCCGGGGCAAAATGGAAGTCTCAAGCCCCTCAGGTATTCTTGAATGGAAAACTTTTCATTCAATGTTTTTCACGCCCCTCACAACCTGTCTCAAGAGTTCTTCCGGGGTTATCATCTCCCCGCCGCCGATCTTGTTCACCGGAACTACTGGAACCGTGCAGTGAACGGCCCTCTCCACCTCATAGAAAATTTGTCCCAGATTCATTTCAGGCACAAACAGCATCTTGACATTTTGAGCCATGGTCTGGACAGCATCGTCGGGGAAGGGCCACAGGGTCTTTAATCGAACAAATCCAACGTTGATTCCCTTCTTTTTTGCGAGTTCAACGGTTTCATAAACTGCCCGGGAGGTGCATCCATAGGAAACTATGCCAGCCTCGCATTTGTCAGTATTATAATCTTCGATGTCCACGATTTTGCCTGCATTTTTTCTTATCTTCCCAACCAGTCTCTCGACCAAGTGTCGGTGCACAATCGGGTCGGCGGTGTAGCGAATTCCATATTCGTCGTGGGTTGACCCAGTTACGGATACGTTGAAACTTTGGCCAACAGAAGGCATGGGCGGTACATCTTCTGGACCGAAGAATGCTTTGTCTGTTCGTTTCGGTTTTTTACGGTTAACTATTTTTACCTTATCTAGGGATGGAACAGCGATTTTTTCTCTCATATGAGCTATGATTTCGTCAGCCAGTAGCACAACAGGGGTTCGATACTTTTCGGCCAAATTAAAAGCCCTGATGGTTAGGTCGAACATTTCCTGCACAGAGTTAGGCGCTAGAACTATTGAAGCGTAGTCTCCGTGGGTTCCCCAGCGCGCCTGCATCACGTCTCCTTGACCGCACTTGGTAGCCTGTCCCGTGCTTGGGCCAGCCCTCTGGACGTCCACGATTACGCAGGGGGTTTCGGTTATGAAGGCGTAGCCTATACTTTCCTGCATGAGGCTGAAGCCTGGGCCGGAAGTGGCTGTCATGGCTTTGGCTCCTGCCCAGCTTGCCCCGATGACAGCTCCCAAAGAGGCCATTTCATCTTCCATTTGGATGGCTATGCCGCCGACTTGAGGAAGCCTCCATGCTAAATGTTCGGCGATTTCGGTGGCTGGGGTGATGGGGTATCCGGCGAAGAATCTGCATCCGGCGGTTATGGCTCCTTCAGCGCAAGCTTCGTTTCCTTGCCAGAAGAGGATTTCGGTCAAGTTTTGGCTCTCCTTCTATTGGATTATTGTCAGAATGATTAATATGCGTTTAAGGAGGCTTAGTAGATCGAGTCTGTATAGGCCCCTCTATTTATAGTTTCAACATTCTTTTGGCGCGTTGCGGTACATAGCCTGGTTTCAAGGGCATAAGAGATTTAAATTAAAGGTGGTTTACGGGTTTGTGGCGGCCGTAGTCTAGAGATTAGTGCAAAACAGCACCTAATCGGAAAACCTGGTTAGGACTCCGGCTTCCCGAGCCGATAACCCGGGTTCGAATCCCGGCGGCCGCACCAACAATACTCAAAAGTATGCCAGTATTTTTGGAGGGTTTTAAAAAGAGGGTTTTTCAGATAAAGATATAAATCTGATTAAAATTATTGTCTGATGGGGTGGATTGTTTGAAAGTGAGGGTTGGTTCTAGAGGAACCATTGTCATTCCTAAGGAGGTTAGAGAAAAAAGCGGCATTACGGAAGGAGACGTCTTAGAGGTTTCTTTGAAGGAGAGAGCCATCGTTCTAATGAAGGATACAAAGTGGGAAAAGTTTCACGGATGCGCTAAGGGCCTGATTACCGCAGAAAAAATTGAAAAGGAACTAGATGAGGATGAAAAGGCTTGGCAAAAACGCTTAGAACGGTAATTATTGACACCTACGCCATAATGGCAAAGGCGACAGGAGAAATAACGCCCAAAGCAAATAGGCATTTAGAGGACATTAGAAGCGAAAAACTCAGAGGAGTAATCCACCCAGTAATCACCTACGAATTTCTGCTACAATTTTACAAAGGAAGAATACCAATCTTCAAAACCTCTGAGGAAACTCTAGATTTCCTAGAGACATATTTCTCGACAGCAGAACTTTCAAACAGCGTGGCTTTGATGGCGGCGGAAATCAGATTCAAAAGTGATGAGCTGGTCACTAAGCTTAAGAGAAACCTCTCAGTCTGCGATTCGTTAACCATAGCCATTGCCAAGGAGACAAAATCACCGATAATAACAGGAGACAAGGACCTTCAGGCCGTTGCTGAAAAAGAAAACGTAGATATGATATGGTGACGTACACCTTTTGCCTAGATTCCAAATCACGGCGACCGCACTATTACTTCAATTCCTAATCCGAACCGCTTTTACTCACCAAATTTCGCATTGTACTATATTTTTGGCAGGACTTTGGGAAGTTCGCATAGGTTGTTTATTATGAGGTCTGGTGGTTGAGGTGCTTTTTCAGCATCTTCAATAGTGAAGAATTGTGACGGAATAAAGATGGCTTTTATCCCAATGGCTTTTGCTCCTTGAATGTCTTCCATGAGATTGTCGCCCACAAACACGGCTTGTTCCACATTCTTGTTGAGACGTTTTAGGGCTTCTTCAAAGATTCTGGGGTGGGGCTTGCGCCAGCCCACGTCATCTGAAACCAAGATACTGTTGAAGTACAAGCTGAAGCGAAGCTTTCTTACACCAGCGTAAATAACCGGTGCATAGGTGAAGTTGGAGACAAGCCCAAGAGCATAGCCGCTTGAGAGCTCTTTCAGGGTTCGTGATGCGCATGGTCTTGGCTTCAAAGATTGAAAGTAGTCTTGGAAGGAAATGTTGACGGCCTTTCTAACAGCCCCGTCTCCCGGTTCAGCGGCAAACCCTAACTGGTTTAACGTTTCCGCGATCCAAACGCTGTTGCTAACCTCAACCAACTTCTGATAGCGAATGAGCCTGTATTTTTGGTAGACCTTATAGAAAACTTCCATGAAACGTTTACGATCCATCTGAAAACCCTCATCAACTAGGCTTTCATACGTTTTCTTCACAAACTCTTCAATCGAATGATCTTGAACTTCAGCAAGGGTTCCAATAAAATCAAAAATTACCGCTTCTGTCAACCCGCTGCCTCACTGACGTTTTGACATACACAAGGTTTCATGTAGTTAAAAATTTTGTACATCTAACATGCTGTGATTTAAATGGAAGTTACTACACAATTGACGTTGGAGGCATCACGGTTTGAAGCTAATTTACGTTGTCATAGACGGTATCGGCGACCTGCCAATCGAAGAATTAGGAAACAAAACTCCCCTTGAAGCTGCCGAGACACCTAACATGGACTTCCTCGCCAAAACAGGCAAAACAGGACTAATGTATACTGTTGGGAAGGAAATAGCCCCAGAAAGCGACGTAGCCGTCGTCTCCATACTAGGCTATGACCCCTTCAAATACGAGGTAAACAGAGGCCCCCTAGAAGCCTTAGGCTCAGGCCTAACCATGAAAGACGGTGACCTCGCCCTGAGATGCAACTTTGCAACCCTAGGCCGTAGAAACACCCTCATTGACCGGCGGGTAGGAAGAAGCCTAACCACAGAAGAAGCTACGGAACTAAGTAAAGCCATAAACGAGGAAGTAAAACTAGAATCGTACCCCGCAAGTTTTGAGTTCAAAACCACCATAGGACACAGAGGAGCCCTAGTCATCAGAAGCAAAGAGAAGCGCCTCTCAAGCAACATCAGCAACACAGACCCAGCATACATTAGAATCAAAGGAATAGGCGTAGCAAAGCCAGAGGCCGAAATGATTCTGGAGAAATGCAAACCAATGGACAAAACTGAAGAAGCAAAGATTTCCGCAAACCTCGTAAACGAATTCATTGAAAAAAGTAGGGCAATTCTGGAAGAGCATGAGGTAAACAAGAGGCGCATCGCCGAAGGAAAATTAAGCGCAAACGTAATACTCACTAGGGACGCAGGTCATCGCCTACCAAAATTCTTCAACATCAATGAGCGGTATGGCCTCCGCTTCGTCTGCCTCGCCGACATGCCCATCGAAAAGGGAATATCCAAGCTAGCCGGCATGCACGTGGTTGACCTCCCCCCTCCGTCCAAAAGCCTTGAAAAAGACTGCATACTAAGGGTGAAGAAACTATTAGAGGCATTGCCTTCCCATGACTGCTTTTACGTACACATCAAGGGACCGGATGAACCAGGCCACGACGGGGACTTCAACCTTAAAACAAAACTCATCGCCACAGTTGACAAACACTTCTTGGGCAATATGCTACAAAAGATAAAATTGGAAGAATGCGTCGTCTGCGTCACAGCAGACCATTCAACACCCTGCAAGCTAAAGGCTCATAGTGACGACCCCGTGCCCCTACTTATATCAGGCAACAAAATTCAAGGCGACAAGGTTCAAAAATTCTCAGAGAAAGAATGTAAAAAGGGAAAATTGGGCATTTTAATGCGCGGTACCGAACTCATGCCAAAACTAATCATGCACTTGAAAGGGACGTAACTAAACGATAATTCAAGGCGTCTGCAAAACTAATGGTTGACTAGCCTCTTTTCAATCCAAGAAAGAGTCCGACAACAAAGCTGCCTACAAATGGTGCGCTGGATACTAAAGCTGTCAACCCTAAGGGAGCAAGAGTGTCAGTGAAATTAGTTATAGTCGCGCGTAGTTCATCGAAATTTAAGTTGATGGCTTTTGTATACACCATGTACAGGAGCAAGAAGATGAAAATTCCGATAATTATGGCAAAATTAGAAATCTTCTTGATTAAGTATCCTATGAAGTAGCCTGCAATGCCACCTATAACCAACAAGTAAAAAATCGATGTTACCACGTTGTCCATTTTATGTTCTCCTCATCGAGCGTGCCGTCGATAAATCACGGTTCCACATCGTTTGCAATGGTAAAAATTACCTTCATTATCCTGTTTTCCTTTGGCAATTTCACCCTTACAATTAGGGCATTCCATGTTTTTCACCTTCTGCCTCATATCCTTCTGAACAGTTTATACTCCAGAGGTTCCCGATCGAAGTAAGGACAGGACTCACACAAAGCCTCGCTGGCTTTCTTTTTCCATATTCCACAGTAGGCTCCGTCTGGTAAAGGAATAGCTTGCTTGCATTCGTTGCAGTCAATCTTTAGGCTACTTTTCAGACTGCCGCGTTTTAAACTACTATGTATTTTTCTGCGCCTACCGTATTCTTCGAGTTTCTTCAATTCTTTAAATCGCGAAAGCATTGAATCATCGTTAACGCGATTGATCTGATCTACTAAAATAGATTATGAATTTGAAAAATTGATTTTGAATATTGATTTTCATTTCATAACTAATTTTTGTTAAGTATCCCATACTTTCTGCTTGGAGCCTGAAATGAGCGCCAAATTTGAAGAAATTCGAAGGAAAATCGCTAAGCTTGAGAGGGAAGCTAAGGAACTGCAGCGCCTCAGATCAGATTGCAGAGACGCTAGGAAATTCCGCAGAATGCTTGTTAAGGAAAAAAACGACTAGATGGCTCCAATCATATAGGTGGTTTTGTCATTTTTCTCTTCGGTTGCGGCAGTTTCATCCACTTTTCGAACTCTGGGCTTGGTGGTTTGCTTTCGAAGAGTTGTTTCCTGCGAAACTCCAGCAGATTGTTCTCTTTCCCCGCAAACTCCGCTGCTGTGAAAACCTTGTGACCCGTTTCTGACGCCGCATCAAATACTGGTTGAGAAAGACTTCTCCATTCCTCGTCTCGAAGGGTGTGATGTTCCAAAATGGTTGTCGGCACTTTCTTAACTAGGCTTTCTAGGTTTCGCATCCCCTGCTGTATGTGCTCGTCCTTTACTCTAAATTCGGCCAGGTAGGTGGGAGGCCCACCCATGATGACCAGCTGAGGTCCTTCAGCGAGTATTATGTCCAGAGTGGGGCTGTGCATGGGACCCTGAACATCGGATGCAAACAAAACCTTTTCATCGCCGCGTTCGATGGTGGTCATTAGAATCCAGCCTAGCGCCGAGTTTTCAGGTCCGTGAAAGACGGGATCAGAAAACCTTAGCTTTGTGTCTCCAAACTCAAAGGTTCTGCCGTCAGCGATTTCCAGCCTTTCCGCGTAGCTGCCCCCTGTTTTCTTGAACATCCATCCTCGGCGCCTCTGGCTGAAGTTAACCATGAAACGATAACTCTTAACTAGGACAAGTTTTCCACCGTAAATTTTCTTTGCAACATCCGCCGAAGACCAGTTGCAGAACCAGTCGGTGTAGGAAGGCGTGTGATGGTCGAAGTGGTAGTGGCTCAGCGTTACTACGTCGGCTTCTTCCGCAGCTTTGGATATCCTTTCACGACACTCAGCCATGGCTTGGTATTCCCTCGGATGCGGAGGATACCCGAATCGATTCGGAGCCAAAGATGCCCCAGCGTCCAAAAGAACCTTCACGTCCGAGGTTTCCACGTAAGTACACATGGACCTTACGCCCAGACTCTCCGCAGCAAGAGGAACAACTTTAATTTTCTTAAGCATCTTAGCCCCACACGCGCCGTTTTACAGCTATACATTTTTATGTCGGATTAGCATTTAATTTTGCCTCGGTGGGCGATGACGACTCTGGCCCCACTGACCAGTGATTGAGATCTTGAGAGGAACCGTGTAACCGACGTTTCCCAAGAATGCGAGAGCCCGCCAAAACTGCCACGCAGGTCTTTCCTTGCCCAAAGTCTGTCCCAAGTGTCGAAGTCGCAGAGTTCATCTGTGGTTGGGTCGTGGAGGAGGACAGATGTATAGATGTTCCAGCTGCGGTTATGTTGGTGCCGCTATTGTGGAATTTCCTGACGATGCGTTGAAAAAGTTGCAAAGGGCTGAGCGGGTGAGAACCAAGTTTGGGGAGCAAAGGAGGAGAAAGCCTCCAAGATAGTGGTTTTTACGCACTTCCGCTTTTCTCAGACTTTAATTTTCTTTTTAAGAGACAAAAACCATAAATTCCATTGTATAGCAATGAAGACTGGAGGCTGACTATGCCTCAATACTTCAGCGTTTTTAAGGACGAAAGCAAGCTGGATGTAAACTACATTCCGCCCAGCCTCCCCCACAGAGGGGCTCAACTAAGCCTCCTAGATCAGTTTTTCCGCTTCGCCGCCGAAAGTCCCGGGAAAATGACACAACGCGTTATGATCACTGGAAATATTGGAACAGGGAAAACTGTTCTTTCTCAACATTTTGGGTTTAACATAGCAAGGGAGGCGCGGGAGAGGGGAATCAACCTGAACTATGTTCATGTTAACTGTCGCGAGTGCAAGGGAAGCCTCTTCATGATCCTTCAACGAACTATCCTGAAGTTTTATCCTCACTTTCCAAGGCGCGGCTATTCGGCAGAAGAACTGTTGCAAGGCCTTATGCAGATTCTCGACGAACAAAACGCGTATCTCATCTTGGCGTTGGACGAGTTGGAGGCCCTCATCCGTGTTGAGGGGTCAGACCCCCTCTACAACCTCACCCGAGTTCAGGAGGAACGCCCCAAGGCTCCTCAGAGGCTTTCTCTCATCTGCATCCTCCGCCAACCAGAATGCTTAGACGCCTTGGACCCTAGTGCAAGAAGCACGCTTCAACGTAACATCATTCGTCTAGAAGAATACTCAAAATTGCAGCTTCAAGACATCCTCAACGACCGGGTGAACCTCGCCTTCGGACACGGAACAATTTTCGCCCCAACAGTGGACCTCATCGCAGAGTTGGCGTCTTCGGAGGGAGGAGACGCCCGTTACGCCATTGAGCTTCTATGGCGGGCGGGAAAGTACGCTGACGCTTCAGAGGTGCGGGAGGTTTCGCCTGAGTGTGTTCGGAAAGCTGCTGTCAGCGTCTATCCTGTAGTGCGGAAGGACATGATCTCTTCCCTTGGGCTTCACGAGAAGTTGTTTCTTCTCGGTGTTGCAAGGCGTTTCAGGCAGGCTGGAACTGCTTACATGTCCATGGGGGAGGCTGAAGACGCCTACGCTGTTGTCTGCGAAGAATACGGTGAGAAGAAGCGGGGTCACACCCAGCTCTGGAAGTACGTAAAGGACCTTTCCATGTCTGGCATAATTGAAGCAAAGGCTTCGGGGGCTGGACATCGAGGAAAAACCACCCTCATCAGTTTGCCCAGGGTCCCTGCCTCTGACTTAGAGGAGGAGTTAAGTAAGGCTCTTATGTAAAGGGGCGGATGAATCAAGTGTCAGTTGAAGAAGTTTTCTCTTCTAAAGGACGGGTGAAAATCCTTAAAATCTTGGCTGACATTGGAGAGTTAAACATTTCAGAGATTGCCAGACGAGCCGGACTAAACTACGCCACAACAAATCAGCACCTTCAGGTTCTTGAAAACCACGGGCTCATTCGACATAAAAAGTTTGGAAGAATTCGCATCTTCCGCTTTGAAGAAGAAAATCCCAAGGCGCAGATGATCAAAAAACTCATAGAAGCCTGGGAACAAGCAAATAAACCAGAATCAACATGAATAACGAAGCTGGTGTTTGTTGTGTCAATGGTTGACGTGACCGCTAAGCCGGAAGTTTATCGGGAGGCCAAGGCAAAGGGAACGATTAAGCTGAAGCCGGAGACCATACGGTTGATTAAGGAAGGAAAAGTCGAGAAGGGCGATCCCTTTCAGGTAGCAAAGGTTGCTGGAATCTTGGCGGCGAAGAACACGAGTTCCCTGATTCCACTTTGTCACCCTTTACCCCTAACCAGCGTGGAAGTTGATTTGAAGATCATGAATGATTCCGCGGTGGGTGTAGAGGCAACCGTGAAGACTAGGGCTCAGACTGGAGTTGAAATGGAGGCCCTTGTTGCGGCTACGGTGGCTTTGTTAACGGTTTGGGACATGACGAAACAGTACGAGAAGGACAGGTTTGGACAGTACCCCCACACGGTCATTCAGGACATACGCGTGGTTCGTAAGGTGAAAGAGGAAGACAGATGAGTGAAACCGCTTGCAAGCACAAGGCTGAAGCGCCAAAAAGCATAAACTTCGCCATCATCGTTTGCAGCTCCTCTCGCTATCAGGAACTCAAGGCAAGGAAGCCCGTCGAAGACCCTTCTGGCAATTTGATCGTTGAAACTTTGCAGAAGGCTGGTCACACCGTTGTTTTTAAGGAAATTTTGCCCGACGACAAAGCTTTGATTGGAAAATATGTTAGCAAAGCCTTGGGAATGGAGAAAGTGGACTCAATTATTTTGTGCGGTGGAACCGGAATCAGCCCCAAAGACATGACGATTGAGGCGGTGAGACCCATGTTGGTTAAGACTTTGCCTGGTTTTGGAGAGTTGTTTAGGAAGCTGAGTTTTGACGAGATTGGTTCTGCGGCTGTTTTAAGTCGTGCCTTGGCTGGTGTTGCGGATCAGGGGAGGGCTGTTTTTTGTATTCCCGGCTCGCCGCAGGCTGTGAGGCTTGTTTTGGAAAAGCTTATTTTGCCCGAGGTAGGTCACATACTGAAACACGCCCGCGAAAAATAGTGATACCTAATGATCTACGACAATCATGGGCGCCCTGTCCTCAATCTAAGGATTTCGGTGACCCAAAAATGCAACATGCATTGTCCCTACTGTCACAGAGAAGGGGAAGGCTACTCTTCCACTGTTATGTCTGAGGAAGAGATTGTCCACATTGCCAAGATAGCCCTAAGCCTAGGCATCTCCAGATTGAAACTGACTGGGGGAGAGCCCCTCCTTCGCAAGGACATCCTTGAAATCGTCGGAGGCATCGCTGGGCTTAGAGGTTTAAGAGACCTATCCATGACGACGAATGGAACATTTCTGGAATCCATGGCGAAGGACCTGAAAATGAATGGACTAAACCGGGTGAACGTGAGTATTCCCACCCTGAATCCAGAAACGTACCGCAATTTGATGGGAGGCAACCTAAAAGACGTCATAGAAGGCGTTAAGGCAGCTGTTGAAGCTGAACTTCACCCAGTGAAACTGAACATGCTGATGCTCAAGGGTGTAAACGAAGGAGAAGTTGAGAAAATGATTCAGTTTGCAGAACGAACCATGACGGTTCTGCAGCTAATTGAATTGGAGCCCCTGAACATTAGCCAATCATATTACGGACATTATCACATGGACTTGAATGGAAATGAGGAAAAACTAAAGAAACGAGCTTTGGAGGTCAGAACTCGCCAAGACATGCAGAACAGAAGGGTTTACTTCCTTCCCAGAGTAAAGGTTGAGGTGATTCGCCCAATAGAGAACACGGAGTTTTGCGCCCGCTGCACAAGGCTTCGGGTGACCAGCGACGGAAAGCTGAAGCCCTGTCTGATGAGAAACGACAATTTGGTGGATATTCTCGGGCCCATGCGGAAGGGAGCAAAGGATGAAGAGTTGACCAGCCTCTTCCTTGAAGCCGTTAAGAGGCGTGAACCATACTATAAAGGGGTCAAGTTTTAGAAGCGCCCCATTTGAAGCTCCAGCGCTTAGACCACGTAGTAGTCAACCACTTTTTGCAAGCGTTTCGGCGGAAGCTCTGTAACGGAAAGCTTCTTAAGTATCCTAATCATGTGGGGCTGAAATCTAGTGAGGTCTGTGAGGGTTACAAGGCCTACGAGTCGCCCCTTTTGAATCACAGGAAGCTTCTTAATCTTAGTCTTGAACATGAGTTTCACGGCGTCTTCAACTTCCATTTCAGGCTTGCCCACTATTAAAGGCGCAGACATAATCTCTGAGACCTTAATCTTTTCCGGATCTTTAGACTTGGCTAAGACTCTTTTGAGCATGTCTCGTTCCGTGATGATTCCAACGGGCTTCCCCCTCAGCACAACGATGAGGCATCCTATTTCGTGTTTGTTCATGAGGTCCACGGCTTCCTGCACCGTGGCTTCAGCCTCTACCGTGACCACTTCCTCAACCATGACGTCTTCGACGCTTAGGGACATAAACGACACACCAAAATACTATTTGCGCAACTGCCGATGTTTATAGATTATGACCAACCAATCTTGTTTACAGATTTAGATCATAATTCACGTTATCATTATACTTATACTAATAATTCATATTTCCCATTCGTAATATCTATTTTAACAAGTTCATGAAAGATATCAATCCTGTTAGGGGTTAGCATGGTTGGAAGGCACAGAATCTGACGAGGAGAATGTTGCCAGCAACTTGAAAGGCAACACACTTCGGGTTTACTGGCACCTGTTGAGATCCTCAGACGGCATAGTCAAGGTTAGAGAGACACAGAGGTCGTTAGGTTTCTCGAGCCCCGCGCTAGCTGTTTATCATTTGGAGAAGCTCGCAGAACTTGGTTTGGTTAAAAAGGTTCGGGGCGAGTATCATTTGGCGAAGGTGGTTAACGTTGGAGTCCTCAAGCAATTCATGAGGATTGGAACCTTCGTTCTTCCAAGATACACCCTATACGCGACCTTGTTTACCACTCTTCTGCTCTTTTACCTATCACAACTGAGGGAGATCAACTTCTACAGCGTCTTCGCCCTTCTCTTCGGCATCCTAGCCACAGGAATATTATGGTACGAAACAGTCAAGATATGGAGGCAAAAACCCTAGCATATAAAAATCATGTTGCTTTCCGGTTTCCGAATTCGGGAATAAAAAAAGGGTAGGGTGTATGGTTAAATAACCGTTGCTTTCAGCACTGGACTTAATCTGTCGGTTTCACTGATGTGCGCCTGCATATCAACGAGGACCGTCGTCTCCTCGCCGGCCTTTACCTCAAAGTGCACAATTACCTTGATGTGTTCACTGGGAACCGTAAGATCTACGGTGCCGCCTCCGACGTAGGTTGCATTGGCTGTTTTTATGTGCATTTTAATCATGGTGTAGTTTCCAGAAGGTATTCCGGTTACGGAAAGGTCCATCGTCACGTTTCTGAGGGCCAACAAGTCAAAATAAACTTCTGAGACATCGTCAACGAATGTCAAGTTCTCCCAAGTTTCCGTGTCATCCTCGACCCTTTGAACTGAAACGCTGTCAATGGTTATGTTAAGATGTTCCAAATCGTAGGGCGCGTCGGTCAACTTTATGATCAATGTGCCAGTGCTAGGAACGAAAGTCGGAAGCCTTAAGCCTGAGAACACTATACCAGCAATTATCAGAACAGCCATCAGAACACCAACGATCCCGTACAGGCCTAGCCTTTTAGCCTCAACTGCCATTTCTCGTTTTCACCTTGTTAATTACACAACATCGTAGCCTTTAATACAACGCTTTTGAACACCATGTTCAACTTTTTGAACATGCCATGCCCAGTGTTATTTTAACCGTATTTAGCGATGATTACTTATGTTTGTTTCTTATCTCCAGCAAGATAATCTATCATGGTTTCGTCTAGGTCAAGCCACTTTGCTATGCCTGCCGCCATTTCTGGGCTGCTTTCAAAAATTATCCTTATGTAGGGGACAACCTCCCTTATGGCTCTAACAGCAGATATGTGGCATTTTCTCCGTATCTTCATGCCTATAGCCAACTGCATCTCCCTTTCAGCCTTGGTTCTCGACATCCACTGAATCCTCTCTGGAAACCTGAAGGGAATCCACCCGGATGTTTTGGTTCGCTCCCTAGCCATGGCCACTCCAGCTGTCATGAAATCCAGAACATAACGCAGTAAAGTCCAGTCTTGTGTGGATTGGATTCTCCCCCTGTAAATGTCGGCTAAAGATAGGGCGTCCATAGCCTTCGCTAAGTCGTGTGGATCAGTTAAATGATAGGGGACATTCTCGTAAATCCATTGAAAAAGCATGTCTGGGTCCATGTCAGCCGCGTCAACAGCCCTCTTGGCTTCCAATGAATCCTTAGAATACATGATGGTCCGCAGCAGGTTGAAAATTACTTCCTTTCGATCCCGTTCAGCTAGCCAAGCTACGTCCTCGTAGGCGAGTTGCTTCTTTCCCTGAGCCAAAGCCTGCAAGTCATTCACAGCCGAACGAACATCCCTTCCAGACCTTTCAGCAATAAACTTCAGAGCCTCTTCATCTGCGTCGATTTGCTCGCCCACACAAACCTTCTTCAGATGCTTTGTTACCTCCCGAACAGTGGGCTTCTTAAACTCGACTAGGAGGCAGTACTTGCGAAGCGTGCCGAAACGGGGGTCATAGGCGTTGTTGGCCACGAGCACCACTGGACACTGAGCCATCTTAACTATCTCTGTAATGGCTCGAACCCCACCCTTATCGGCTGTTCCGGTGATTCCGTCCAACTCATCTAGCAAAATCAGTCGGCGCCCGCCAAAGAGGGTACCATACTGGGAAGCCAAACCAGCAAAACGTTGAACAGCCTCGGCGGTTCTGTAGTCGCTGGCGTTTTTCTCCACCAACTCCATTTGAAGGTCTCTAGCCAGAGCCTCGACGCACACGGTTTTCCCGACGCCAGGAGGCCCATACAAGAATGCTGCTCTTTTCTTGGGAACACGTTTACTCCAGGACTTCACCCATTCTGTAAGCTTTTGAACTGCCTCGGCGTTCCCAACAACTTCAGACAAAGTTTGAGGCTTGTATTTCACGGTCCAGGCAGCGTACAAGCGTTAGCCGCCTCTTTTCAGTTCATAGCCAGCCTCTGTCAGTCTTGCAAGGAGGGCGCTCAGCTGAACTTCTTCGTCGGCACCCTGAACAAGCCGGAAGTCAATTTCCCCAATAACGTCAGCCAGCTTTACTTTCCATTGGTCGGGAAGCCCTGAGCGGAAAATTTCTATGTGAATCTGTTTGATGATGTCGCTTCCAGCCACCCCATACTTCAGGATCATTTCCCTTAACCTTTGCCTGGCGCCTATGAAGTCGCCCTTCATGGCCAACGTTATCATTTCTCGAACGTTAGCGGGGTTAGCTCGTCCGATCACCGAGTAAACGGTCTCGGCGTCAATTACTCTACCTAAGGAGGCAGCTGCCTGCAGGGTGTTGGTTGCTCTGCGCAGGTCTCCTCCACTAACCTCGAAAATTGCGTCAAAAGCTTCGTCGAGGATTTTCACGTTCTCTTGTTGAATAATGTGGCGTAGATAGCGGTCATGGTCTTCCCTTGAGAGGTAGGAAAAACGGAAAGGTGCACATCTTGACTGGATGGGTTCAATGATTTTGCCGCTGTAATTGGCTATGAGGATGAAACGGCAGGTTTCGGTGAAGCGTTCCATTGTTCGCCTCAAAGCCTGCTGGGCATCGGAGGTCATGTTGTCAGCCTCGTCTAGGATCATAATTTTGAAGGGTATTTCGCCAACAGACCTCGTTCGGGCAAAGGTTTTCACGGTTTCCCTGACAACATTTATCCCTCGCTCGTCGCTGGCGTTCAACTCCATCAAATGCTCTCGATAGCCTTTACCATAAAGACCATGAGCTAAACAAAGGGCAGCCGTCGTCTTTCCAGTTCCGGGCGGACCAGCAAAAATGCAGTGAGGAACGTTCCTCACCTCAACGAAGCTCTTTAACCTTTCCACGATTTCTGTTTGGTTTATCATCTGGTCTAGGGACTGGGGGCGATACTTCTCAGCCCACATTTCGAAGCTCAACTGTCGGCCTCCTTGACGTATTAGAAAAGGGGTTATACATTAGTATTTATGCTCCATGGTTTCTAAAGATGATTCTCAAAGTGTAAAAACTTAGACCGTTTGGTCTTTCTTCTTTAACTAGAGCTTTTATATCTAAACCTCACATTTCTTCTTGAACAAACCTCCTGTTGAGTGAGGGTTAAAATTGTCAACAGAGCCATTAGCCTTTATCAGAGATGCGGATTTTACCTTCGAAAACACTCCAGTCAAGATTGTTGTGAATAGAAACTGTCCCGAAATCGAGCTTGCAGGCTTGAAGGTTGGACCCTTCCAAGAGGGAAAAGAATACGAGGTTAGGTTTTGGATAGCCCGAGAACTGGAAAGGGCTGGAATAGCGCGTTTCAGAGAGGAAGAAATGCTGGATTTGGCAAAGCTTAACAAAATTCACTGGAAAGAGCGGGTTCAGTCCATCCAACAAATATCATCCCTGCCTGAGGACTTCTACCCTAAGCTACGACGCTACATGGCTGACTTAAAAAGGGATGCCATAAAGAAACCCGAAAAAATGGGAGACTACGAGAAGGCTAGGAGGCTTTCCCGCGACATTATCAATTTGAGGCTAAAAAAAATTGTTTCGCTGGCTTCAGCTCCGGCACAAACAGATCAAATTCTCAACAACCTGACAAGGGAAGAACGTGTTGTCTACAAATCCTTATACGAAACTATCAGCGAGTGGAGAAATGAAATTCTGAAAAGGAAGGGAGGCGACGAGTCTTGACAGAAGAGATGCTGGTAGCTGACCCCCAAGAGCGATTTCAAGACTTTCTCAAATCAGATAAATACCGTGAAAGAATCTCCCGAATGGCCATTGCTGGCAGCACCTCGCTAATCCTAGATTTTGAAGAACTTTTAGCAACAGACTCAGCCTTGGCAGAAAACATCTTGGAGAAGCCTGACGAATATCTAGAGCACGCGAATCATGCCGCGCTTGCCCAGTTACAAATAGAGGAACCTGAATACGCTGAAGGAGTTGAAGCAGTTACTGTTAGGTTTCGAGGATTACCTGAAACCACGCCGTTGCGAACGTTGGGATCCAAGCACGTTGGAAAGCTTGTTATGGTGGAGGGGATTATTGTTCGCGCTACGCCTGCAAGACCATTGGTGATGCAAGGTGCCTTTCGATGTAAAAGATGTGGAACGGTCACTTATGTCCCCCAGACTGGTCCTTTCTTGAGGGAACCCCCGGCGTGCAGCGATCCAGCGTGCAAGAGAAGAGGTCCCTTTGACTTCGTCCAGGAAGAGTCCACGTTTATTGATTCCCAGGAAATTCGCATCCAGGAAAGGCCTGAAGACCTTCCGCCTGGTCAGCTTCCCCGGTGGATAGACATTAGGCTTCTTGGAAGCGACCTCGTTGATGTGGCGAGACCTGGCGATCATGTTTCCGTGGTTGGAATCGTTCGTGCGGTGGCCCCGACTCTTCCAAGGGTTGGAAAACTTCGAGCGTTTAGGTTGCATCTTGACACCAATTTTATAGACGTTGTGAGTAAAGAGCCTGAAACTGTGCTTATTTCGCCTGAAGAAGAGAAACAGATACTTGAACTCGCAAAAGACCCGTGGGTACACCGCAAGATTCTTCGGTCGATAGCGCCTTCCATCTTCGGTTACGAGCACATCAAAGAAGCCATAATGTACCTTCTGTTCGGAGGAGTCCCAAAACACCTTCCGGACATCACCATTCGAGGGGACATGAACGCCCTTTTGGTAGGAGACCCGGGAACAGCTAAATCCCAACTCCTGCAATACGTAGCGAGAGTAGCTCCACGGGGTCTATACACGTCTGGTCGAGGAACAACGGCTGCTGGCTTAACCGCAGCTGTTCTTCGTGAACGGGCGGGGGGTATGACCCTGGAGGCCGGAGCGTTGGTGCTGGCGGACAAGGGTGTGGCGGCTATAGATGAAATAGACAAGATGCGTCCCGAAGATAGGGTAGCTATACATGAGGCAATGGAACAGCAGACGGTTTCTATTGCGAAGGGAGGCATCGTGGCAACTCTCAACGCTCGAACCTCCATTTTGGCTGCGGCTAACCCGGCCTTAGGGAGATATGATCCTTACCGGACAGTAGCAGAAAACGTACCCCTTCCCGTTACGATTCTTTCTAGATTTGACCTTATCTTCGTTTTGAGGGATGTGCCTGAAAAAGAACTGGACACAAAGATGTCTGAGCACATACTAGATATCCATAGAACTGGTGCGACTCCAGCTGAGCCTCCCATATCGCCGGATTTGCTTAGGAAATACGTCAGTTACGCCAAAAACGTAAAGCCTGTGTTGACCGCGGAGGCTTTGGAACGCATAAAAGACTTCTATTTGGCTATGCGTTCAGCTAGCGAAAAAACCGAGGAGACGCCCATAGCGATAACAGCTCGACAACTTGAGTCTCTTGTTAGGTTGGCTGAGGCGAGGGCTCGCATAGCCCTCAGGAAAGAGGTTCTCGTCGAGGACGCTGAGACAGCGATTGCTATCATGAATAGGTCCCTTAAAGAAGTTGGAGTAGACGTTTCATCTGGCAAATTCGACATAGACATCATCATGACTGGTAAGCCTAAGAGTCTCAGGGACAAGCTGGCGGTTGTTTTGGGCACTGTTGTCGAGATGGAGAAGGAGACTGGGATGGTGGAGAAGAAGGCGCTTCTGGAGAAACTTGAGACTGAGCGTGAAATTTCGAGTGGGGAGGCGGAGAGGCTTATAGGACAGTTGGTGAAGGAGGGAACGCTTTACTCGCCTAGGGAGGGCTACCTCAAAAAGACCTAACTCTAAGGACGTAGACAATTTATTTCAATGAAAATCTTGTTTACCATAACCCTCTTCCAATAACCGCAACTACAACATTTCATTCTAAGTTTTCGAGCCATTCGATTATCTCTTTAATGAGAACTCTACACACATTTTTCAATTAATTCTTCGATTGTTTGTTTAAGAGTTAATTAAAAAGAGGGGAGATAGAAGTGTGTGTCTCATCGCTTCTTCTTTCTACGCTTAACACGCTTAACGTATATGGCTGTTGCAGCTGTCGCTACTACGATTGTTGAGGTTAGACCAATGTATGGAGCCAGCAGCTCAAGTTTGTTTGGTGTTATCCAGATGCCACCGACGGGTGAAGGTTCCCGCCCGGGTGTGTACACTCGACCCATCCGCCCTTCGTACCATAGTGGGACATCGGGGATTCCATCAGTATCCATGTCAGTGAAGTTGACGACGTAGTAGAGCACTGCCTGCCATACCTTCAATTCAGGGGTTTGGTAGACTATTGCGGCTGTGGGATCTAGTATTGGGTTGCCGGCCTTGTCTTTGGGAACAACGGCTAGTTGAGGAAGTTTTTCAGCTATGAACGGTAGGAAGTACATGATGTAGATATTACCTGCCACCTTGTAAAGTCCAGTTGGGTCAACATACCATATTCCATCTTCATAGATCGTGAAATAAGAGAGAGAGCGCGGGGTCTGTGGTCCAGGTCCAACATACTGTTCTATCTTCGTTACAGAATGAAGCGTAAGAATCAATTCAGGGTCATACTTGAATCTCAGTCCAGATACCTGTAGGAAGTATGTGTTTCCCATATAAGCTGACAGCGTTACAGATATTTCACAGACGCGTCTAATCTCCTCAGCGGTTAGATAGAAGCTTATCACAGGATAGCCAGGCAGTTCATCAGGTCCTACCCCTAAGCCTACAGCAGCGTGCAAGTCGTACAAGGAAATATTTCCGAAAGTCTTACCCGGAATACTGCCTCGGAGCACGCTTCCCCTGATCACACCGTTGGCTTCGAAGGCGAAGTCCACAGTGTCATTCGTAACTGGATACTGGAACACATCGACCATCGCCCTCATAGAGTCTGTGATAAGGTTTCCTAAACCCGTTTCCGTTAACGGTGGGCCAGCGAGCAAGTTGAATTCTGATTCCGCTACGACATCTAGGATTTCATCGAACATGCCGCCTGTGAGGTTGTAGACCATCTGGTTCAGAGCTGGAACATAAAGGGATGTGATGTTTGCCTGGATCGATGGAGAAGCTGAAATGCTGTCGTCGATGGGAATCAGGAACGGGTTTCCTGTAACGTAATTTCTAATAGAAACTTCACCCGTATCTGATATGGACAGCTCCAACTGCCCCAAGTATCTTGTTTCCGCCCCTGCTTGAACAATAATTGTTTCGCCCACTATGACTGGTTCGAATAGAGCGTCATGGCTGTGCCCGCCTACGATTATATCAATGCCAGGAACCGCCGAGGCCATGTCTTTATCTTCCTCAACCCCTGAATGGCTGAGGCATATGGTTAGATTGACTTTCAACGCGGTTAGAACATTAACCATCTCAGCTGCCGTTTCCAATGGATCAGAGAAGTTGACCGGTGCAGCCAGAGGAGCCACAAATTGTGCGTCGTAACCTATTATGCCGAAGATTCCTACTTTAAAACCATTGGGCAGTGTCTTTACGACATAGGATTGTATCCCCACGGCTTCCAGTGGATGTCCTGGAGGAATGATGATGTTTGAAGCTACTATCGGCATGGATGCGGTTGCGTTTGGATAGCCGGCTGCGGAGAGATAACTCGCCAGATATTCTGAGGTCATGTCATACTCATGGTTTCCCAACGTGACTGCATCGTAACCCATTTGCTGCATCAAGGTTAGTTCCGGTGTTAAGTTTGCTCCGCCGAGCCAACTGAACATTGTTCCCATCAAGAAGTCCCCGGCACTGAACGTCAAAACCGATTCATTCTCTAGTGCCTTGGTCGTTTTGATGCTATCAATCTCTGTAGCCAATCGAGCGAATCCACCTACTGTGGGGTCGTCTCCAACAGCAGGTGTATAGTCAATAGCGGGGTCAAAGGGAATCACAGCAGAGTGTTCATCGTTTGTATGTAGAATCGTCAATTTTACCGCAGATGTATCCGCGTCACCAACTGGGACTAAGACCACCAGTGAAAACATCAGAACTAAGGTGACACTAACTATCGAAACAAATTTCTTGTTCATTCTCCTTTCTCTCCTTTCAGTTGGGAATGTTTATAGTGCCCCACACTCAGCACTATCGATCGATATAGTGTTCAGATAAACACTTAAGAATTATGGAAAACTTCCAATCTATTAATTGTAGAGAATTATCGTTGTTACCCTACCTATGTTTCCCTATTTTCCATTTCTCTCTTTAGTGTGTGGTAAACGGCTATTGTTGCAGAACAGAATGCGGTGAACGCTGCTCCAATTAGAAGGTAGGCAGGACTCATCGGAGTCTCTTCTACTTGAATAGGCACCCCCGAAGCTACGAATACTATTGTAGCAATTACCAGGCTGAGGATTGCTGCTACCACCCCACTCCTCAATGACCTACCGGCTACTGTCATGTACAAACCCTTCATCGACTTAGATAAAATTGGATTTATGCTTTTCTTGGAAATAAAAACATTACACATAAACACCCAATGAAATGAGTACAGATTTCAGTCTGACAACTCTGAAGAAGACTCAATCAAACGCGCAAGACATCAGCGATCAATCTTACAACCTTTCTTGCTTCCACCCCTTCCGGGTCCTTTGCGGCATTAAAGACCATGATGGCCATGCCGCACAGCCTCCCACTTTTAACCAAGGCTTGAAGCGTTCCCTGAAATTCACGCATTGAAAAGCCATCTTGCACAGGTAAGGATTGGGCTGACATCGCGGTTTCGTCAAGGACATCCAAATCCACGTGTACATACACCTTATCGCATCTTAGTTGCAGATCATGAAGAATTTTCTTGACGACGTTTTCAACGCCAACCTCACGGATTTTTTCTCTCGTGTAAACCCTAACCTTAGAATCCGCTAGGGCCTTTTCCTCTATAGCATCTAGTTCGCGTGTTCCGTACAGAACAATGTTTTCTTCAGGGAGCAGGGGAGAACGCCCAAACATTTCCACAAGCTCCTTTGGTCCCCTTCCAGCCGTGATAGCGACATTCATGCCTCCGATGAGACCAGAGGGCGTCGTCTCTGGAGTGTTAAAGTCTCCATGGGCATCCATGTAGACCAGTCCAATTCTTGGACCTAAGTCTCTCTGGAAACCTTCGATTATTCCCATGATGACGCTGTCTTCCCCGCCTATGATGAGAGGAAAATATCCTCTATTCAGCGTGCTGTGGACCTTTGTCGCCAAAGACCTGCACACTGCCTCAACCTGCCTCGCATTTAGAAGCTTCGGGTTGCTTTCATCTCGGGGAGGCAACTTCACCTCTACGTCGCCAAAGTCCACAACCTCACTGACAACCTTCTTTAACTCATCAACTAACCCAGCGTCCCGAAGGGCCCGGGCGCCTTCCTCTATCCCGGGACCCCTCCACCCAACATTGTACGGAACACCAATGAGGCCAACCTTTGATATCCTCGACGTCAATGCCTTCATCCCTAAAGAACCATATCCATCAGGCAACGCTCTTTAAATCGTTTTAGCAATATATCTGTGATTCAGCCTTGAGAATCGAAGAACTGCCCATACCAGAATCCGTAAAGCAGGTCATAATCTCCTCAGGAATCACGGAGCTCTATCCTCCCCAAGAGGAAGCCATACTGGCAGGAGCCCTAGAAGAAAAAAACCTTGTTTTGGCGAGCCCCACAGCCTCAGGAAAAACTCTCATCGCCGAACTCTGTGCCCTAAAACACGTGCTGGAAAAAGATGGAAAAGTTCTCTACCTAACCCCCTTACGGGCCCTAGCCAGCGAAAAATACGAGGAATTCAAGAAATACGCGGTCATCAGGAAACGTAGCGGAGGACGAGTCAGCGTGGGCATAAGCACCGGCGACTACGACAGCTCCGACCCATGGCTGGAAAAGTTTGACATCATCGTCACAACAAACGAGAAGGCAGATTCACTGCTGAGGCACAGAGCCCGCTGGATAAACGAAATATCCCTCGTAGTCGCCGACGAGGTGCATCTACTAAACGACGCTGAACGGGGACCAACCCTGGAAGTTGTCCTCGCCAGACTCATGCAAGTAAACCCAGACGCCCAACTCCTAGCCCTAAGCGCAACAGTAAAAAACGCTGACGAAGCCGCTGAATGGCTAAAGGCTGGTTCCATAACAACCGAATGGAGACCCGTCGTCCTAAAAGAAGGCGTTCTCCTCCACGACGAAATCCACTTCAAAGACGGAGGCGCCCTAAAAATAGAGAAACCCACCAAAAACCCAGACATGAACCTTGCCCTACACATCGTAAAATCCGGAGGACAAGCCCTCCTCTTCGCAGGAACACGAAAGAATTCAGTTAGCCTAGCTAAGAGGGCAGCGGCAACAATAGAACCTATCATATCCAAGCCCATGAAACGTTCCCTAACAAGAATCGCTGAACAGATTCTTGCAACTGGCGAAAGAACAAGGCTAAGCGAACTGCTAGCTGAACTTGTCAGCCATGGAACAGCCTTTCACCACGCTGGATTAGGCGGCGGCCACAGAAGAATAATCGAAGACGCCTTCAGAGAAGGAAAAATCAAGATTTTGACAGCCACCCCCACCCTAGCCTTCGGAGTAAACCTACCAGCAAGAATGGTGGTTATCCACGATTATAGGCGGTACGAACCCGGGTATGGCTACTACCCCATAACAGTTCTTGAGTATAAACAGATGGCGGGGCGCGCTGGAAGGCCTCGTTACGACAAGATTGGGGAAGCCTTACTCATCGCTAGGACCGAGGATGAACGCGACTACCTGATGGAGAGTTACGTTCTCTCTGAGCCTGAGAGGATATGGTCAAAGCTGGCGGTGGAACGCATCCTACGAGGCCACGTTTTAGCCACTATAGCCGCAGACTTCGCCCACACCGAACAGGGAATATACGACTTTTTCGGCAGAACCTTCTACGCGTATCAGTATGACCCACGAGCCATGAAGGGAGTTATCACGAAAATTCTGAGGTTCCTCTACGAAGAGAAAATGATCGAAGTTAGCGGCGAAAACGTTTACGCCACCAAGTTTGGACGAAGAATCTCCGAACTCTACATCGACCCAGTCTCAGCAGTCATAATTCGAGACGCCCTTCTAAATCGCGCATCTAAACTCACAGACATAAGTTTCCTTCACATGATTGCCCACACTCCAGACATGTTTCCGAAGCTTCGCCCCTACTCAAGCGAAATAGAAAACCTCGCTTTATTCGTTGATGAACGCCAAGAAGAATTCATGTTTGACGTGCCAGACGAATGGGCGGACAGAATAGCCTACGAGGAGTTTCTGGGAGAAGCCAAGCTGGCTTGGGTGCTGGACGCTTGGATTGAAGAAACAACAGAAGACGAGACAATCGAGAGGTTTCGAGTTCAGCCCGGCGACCTCTACAGACTCATCTCAACCGCAAGGTGGCTCCTCTACGCGTCACATGAATTAGCCTCCCTCTTCGGCCATAAAGACATCCTCCCACACCTCGCAGAACTCATGGAAAGGACCGAAAAGGGAGTGAAAGGTGAACTGCTTCCGCTGGTGAGGCTGGAGGGAATTGGAAGAGTGCGAGCGCGCATACTCCACAACGCTGGACTGAAAAGTCTCGACGACCTGAAGAAGGCGCCAATTGAACGGTTGACCAGCCTACCCCTAATCGGACCGAAATTGGCCAAGAAGATAAAGGACCAGGTGGGCGGCTTCCTTAAAGCTGAGGAATGGAAGAAACTGAAAAAGGGCGAAGAATGGGAACAAAGAGTCCTAACCGAATACTAATCATTCTCATCCAATTCGCAACGAGCACAGGCTTAATTGCAGTCATAGACTTCTGGGTCAAAGCCAATGGAGACATGTTTGCAACAGCCGCAACCATAAGTGGGGTGTGATTGGCTGAGCTACCGACTAGATAATAGACCAATCTCTTATTTACAGACGTTGGAGATTTCTTAAAGGTTGATTTAGAGTATCTTTGGCTAGGTTGGAGAGTCTAGGACAGTGACCTTCTCTATCTCTGCCACGTATGGAATTGAACCAATTTCCTCGAGGATCTCCTTCTCTATTTCGGCGTTGGTTTTGCCTTCGTAGGCTTCGGGGTTCTCAACCAATCGAGCATAAATGAAGACTACTTTCTTCATCCTAATCACGCAGCTTAGCTCCGTTTCTAGTGTTATATGCGCTACTTTTAACACTTGTGTCACTTTACTCACCTATTCTTAACCGTGTAAAGCAAAGTAATCATTGACGAGGGGTGGAACAAGTGGAGAAAGTGTTAGGAACAAGCAAAGTAGGCCCAAAATATAGGATAACCCTCGTCAAACCTGTCCAAATAAAACTAAAAGTCAAAACGGGAGACCTAGTAGTCTTCATCGAAGACGAAAAGGGCAATGTCCTCCTAAAAGTTTCAAAATTGACATAACTCAAAGTTGACTTTGTGAAAACTCATACCTAAACTCTCATTAGGTTTAATTTTCTGTTCGGGCAATCCTCATTTTTGTACGTAAAAATTGTTTAAATTTGCCTTCTTTTCTGCTTGTTTTTGGGCTAATCGCTTAACCCTCTAGTCTTTCTCTCGCGCTGAGTCTTTTTGATGACAAGGTCTATTTGTTTTGTGGCTGTGCCTAAGTAGTTGTGTGGGTTTAACGCTTTGTCAATTTCTTTTTCAGTCGATTTTGCCCGCACAACACTATCTTCCAGCAGAATCTTTTTGAATGGTTGTTTTTCCACTTCACTCTTTATGGTTAGTGCTCGTAAGAGTTCGTGGGCCTCTTGGCGATTCATTCCTTTCTTGACTAGGGCTATCATGACCGCCTCTGACATGGCTCGTCCCTGCGTCAAATCTATGTTTTTCCGCATTCTTTCTTCATCCACCCACAGGCCAGCCAGCACATTCGTCATCAAGACCAGCATGTAGTCGGTGAGGATGCACGCTTCCGGGATTACGAACCGTTCAGCAGATGATTGGGTTAGGTCTCTTTCGTGCCATGTTGGAATGTTTTCCAGAGCCGGCGTAACAAGGCTCCTCACCACCTTCGCCAGTCCGGAAATCCTTTCGCAGACCATGGGATTGCGTTTGTGGGGCATCGTTGAGCTGCCAACTTGTCTCTCCCTCTCGAAGGGCTCGGAAACTTCTCCTATTTCCGGTCTCTGTAGTTCTCTGATTTCGGTGGCTATATTATCCAGCGTAGATGCAGTCATGGCGAAGAGGCAGACGAGTTCTGCGTAACGGTCCCTCTGTACAATCTGAGTAGAAATATCAGCTGGCTTAACACCAAGCCTTTCCATAACAAGCTCTTGAATCTTCAAGGCGTTTGGACCGAAACCAGCTTGGGTTCCCACAGCCCCGCTCATCTTCCCCACCAAAAGGCGCTCGCCACACTCGTGGAGGCGTTGGATGTGTCTGGCTATTTCCCTCATCCAAACAGCGAACTTGAAGCCCAAGGTTGTTGGTAGGGCGTGCTGGCCGTGGGTTCTGCCCATCATCATAGTTTTCTTGTATTGTTCGGCTCCCTGAATCAGAACCCCTTCCAAATCATTCAATCTTTGTTTAACCAGATTTAGAGCCTCTTTTAGTTGAAGGGCGGTTGCCGTGTCCAGAATGTCAGAACTTGTGGCTCCGAGGTGAACGTAGGCTCCGCTTGGTCCGCAAGCTTCAGCCAGTGCCTGAACCAGCGCCATCACGTCATGCTTGATTTCTCGCTCGATTTCCTTCACGCGGCTGACCTTAACATGCTTTGTCGAAGCCATTTCCATGATTTTTTCAGCGTCCTTTCGCGGAATATCTCCCACTTGGCTATGCGCCCAAGCTAGGGCGGCTTCCACCTCCAGCATTTTTTGAAGCCTGTTCTCTTCGTCAAAAATTCTCCTCATTTCAGGCGTTCCGTAACGGCCAGTGTCGATTGGAAGAATGGGCAATAGTGTTCTCCTCCAGAAATGATAGATAAGAATATGTTAAAGATTAAACTTTGGTGCCACGGTGGCAACAATGTG
>Ga0315314_1000735_pt1 | contig 32921 bp, 29 predicted proteins | sample TDP9_MG_FD_203631 | JGI IMG/M metagenome (GOLD analysis project Ga0315314, IMG submission 203631) | Freshwater sediment microbial communities from Lake Towuti, South Sulawesi, Indonesia - TDP9 | ecosystem: Environmental > Aquatic > Freshwater > Lake > Sediment | place: Indonesia: South Sulawesi... | reverse complement strand
TGCCAAAGTCGGGACAGAACTCATGGCCACACCATTGTCGTTCGGGTTCCATCGCGCATCACCTTGTCTAGGTAGATGCGCAGATGATACACCGATAAGCCTTTCCCGTCTAAACGGGACAGCACCCAGCGCCGACACCGCCGTATTTTTCGGAGGCAGTCAGGCCCAGGAAGCCCAGCTCGCCCATCCTCCTGATGTTATCAAAAGGCACCTCCCCCTTCTCATCCATCTCTGCGGCGACGGGGGCCACCTCCTTCTCGGCGAAGTCCCGCATCATCCTGCGGATCCTCTCCTGCTCTTCGGTTAGTTTCATATTCACGGCAAACCTCTCCCTCTTGGTTAACTGCCCCATTCAGCAATTGAGGGCTATCAAATAGGGCGACCTTTAGGTGTACGGCAGCATAACCCGCTGCCATGCCCGGAGGTGAACCCATGTCTGACAGGCCTGCGCCTATATTCTACCCTACTTCCGCGCAGTAGACAAGCCCCGCCACGGCTGGAGAACGTCGTTGTCACCAACTCCCCAAGGGGGAGGCTGCCGAAAAGGTTTTTGACAAGAATATCGTTTTTTTGCTATAATTCAGTTGATTGTAAGCCATGAGAGCCAGAGCCAGCCTCTGGTTTCATGAGATCGCATCTGAAGGAGGCGATTATGGATAAAATCATCGAGATCCGCTGGCACGGTCGCGCCGGACAGGGCGTGGTCACCGCAGGTGAGCTGTTGGCCGAGGCGGCCATGGAGGAGGGGAAGCACTTCCAAGCCTTCCCCGACTATGGCCCCGAACGCATGGGTGCGCCGGTCAAGTCCTATACCCGCATCAGCGATGAGCCCATCGAGATCCACCACCAAATCGCGAACCCCGATGTAGTGATCGTGGTCAACCCCAACCTCATCGGCGTGGTAGACATCACCGAGGGGCTCAAGGAGGAGGGCACCCTCATCGTCAACACCCCTGAATCGCCTGCTGAGGTCCGAAAGAGATTGGGGTTCAAGGGCGGCAAGGTGGCCACCCTCGACGCCACGCGCATCGCCCTGGAGGCCCTGGGGCGAGATATCCCCAGCACCCTCATGCTGGGTGCCGTGGTCAAGGCCACCGAACTGGTGTCGTTGAATAGCCTCATCCGCCGCACCGAGGAGCGCCTGGGGGAAAAGCTATCCAGGGAGGTGGTGAAGGCCAACGTGACCGCCCTCAAGCGGGCTCACAAAGAAGTGGTGGAGGGGTAGATTGACAGCTTGGAAACGAGGGGGCTCCCCGAATCATATGAGAGAATGCGTAAATGAAGGGGATACGCTACTCCCAACGAGAACTCTCTCCGAAAAATAAGAATTCGATACTCCGGCAGTAGACGGAGAGAGTTCTCGTTGCCGTGAGCAAACGGGGAGACCCTCGTTTGGTAAATTGGGAGGTCTTTATCCCCAATCTACCAATTCCCCAGTTTACAGCGCCAAATCTCAAAGGAGAGAAAAATGACAGTGAACTTAGAAGCCAGTTGGAGGGAAACCTCCATCGCCGGGACGGTCTTCGAGGCGGGAAACTCAGTCGAGTACATCACCGGCACCTGGCGCACCCTGCGCCCCGTGCACGATATGGAGGGATGCACCCACTGCGGCATCTGCTGGGTCTACTGCCCCGACTCGGCCATCGTTTTCAAGGACAGTAAGTTTGATCGCTTCGACTATGACCACTGCAAGGGCTGTGGCATCTGCGCCGCCGAATGTCCGGTGAAAGTGGATAAGCACGCCTATACCGGACAGCCCGGCAAGGTCATCCAGATGGTGGAAGAGGCAAGTATGCAAGTAGGCAAGTGAGCAAGTATGCAAGTATTGGCCACTTGCGCACTTGCTAACTTGCAAACTTACACTTGGAGGAATCGAAATGGCAAAATTAAAGATAAGGGCTCTGGACGGAGCCCACGCAGCAGCCGAGGCTATGCGCCAGATAAATCCGGACGTGGTAGCCGCCTATCCCATCACCCCCCAGACGGAGATCGTGCAGACCTTCTCCAACTTTGTGGCCGACGGGCTGGTGGATACCGAGTTCATTGCCGTGGAGAGCGAGCATGCGGCCATGAGTTGCTGCATCGGCGCCTCGGCCGCCGGGGGGAGGGTGATGACTGCCACCGCCTCGGCGGGCCTGGCCCTTATGTGGGAGGTGGTCTACGTCGCTGCCTCACTGCACCTGCCCATCATCATGTCCGTAGTCAACCGGGCCCTCTCTGCCCCTCTCAACATCCACTGCGATCACTCCGACTCCATGGGGGCACGGGACGCGGGCTGGATCCAGCTCTACTCTGAGAATCCTCAGGAGGCCTACGACAACGTCGTCCAGGCAGTGCGCATCGCCGAGGGGCTCTCCTTGCCGGTGATGGTCATGCAGGACGGCTTCATCACCGGCCACGGCGTGGAGCGGGTGGAGGTGCTCGACGACGGGGCGGTCAAGGGATTCATTGGCGAGTATAAACCCGCACACTCCCTGCTCGACGTGGACAACCCCGCCACCTACGGCTCCTGGGACATGTACGACTTCTACTTCGAGCACAAACGCCAGCAGACGGATGCCCTCTCTAAGGCAATGCCCGTCATCGCGGAGGTGGGCGAGGAATACGGCAAGCTGACGGGGCGCAAGTATGGTATCTTCGAGGCCTACGAGATGGACGACGCCGAAATGGCCATTGTCGCCCTCTCCTCCACGGCAGGCACGGCTAGGATGGTGGTGCGAGGGCTGCGCGAGGAGGGGGTCAAGATCGGCCTCATCAAGCCTCGAGTCTTCCGCCCCTTCCCCGCCAAGGAGTTCGCCGAGGCCCTTGCCGACGTGAAGGCGGTGGGGGTGCTGGACCGCTCCATCGCCTTCGGGACGATGAACGGGCTCGGCGCAGGACCGCTATACCTGGAGCTCTGCGCCGCCCTCTTCGCCGCCGGGAACACTACGACGCGAGTGGCGGACTACATCTTCGGGCTCGGCGGCCGCGATATCGTCCCCGCCCACATCGAGCGAGTGGCCCAGGACCTGGCCGACATAGCCGAGACGGGCGAAGTGAAAACCGTGGTAAACTATCTTGGACTGAGAGAATGATCTGGAAATCAGAAATTGGAAGTTGGATTATCCAATTTCCAATTTCCAGTCTCTAATCTCCGAAATGGAGGAATGAAATGGCCATTAAGTTGAAAGAGATAGTGAACAAAGAGGAACGGCTTGTAGCCGGCCATCGCCTCTGCGCTGGCTGCGCCGAATCTATCCTGGTGCGCCAGATACTCAATGCCATTGACGATCCGGTGGTCCTCTCCACGGCCACCGGTTGCCTGGAGATAGCTACCTCCATCTACCCCTACTCCTCCTGGCGAGTGCCTTGGATCCACAGCGCCTTCGAGAACGCCTCCTCGACCATTGCTGGAGCCGAGGCGATGTATCGCTCCCTGGTGCGCCAGGGCAAGATGGAAGATAGGGGGCTGAAGTTCATCGCTTTCGGCGGCGACGGGGCTACCTACGACATCGGCCTGCAGTGGATCTCGGGCTGCTTCGAGCGCGGCCACAAGATGATGTACGTCTGCCTCGACAACGAGGCCTACATGAACACCGGCATCCAGCGCTCCAGCGCCACCCCGATGGGCGCCCACACCACTACCTCTCCGGCAGGCGAGGTCATCCCCGGCAAGCAGCAATGGCCTAAGCCCCTCACCGAGATCTTTGCCGCCCACAACATCCCCTACGTGGCCCAGGCCTCGCCCAGCCACTGGCGAGACCTGATGGAGAAGGCGCGCAAGGGAATCGCCGCCGACGGCCCCGCCTTCCTCAACGTCCTCTCCCCCTGCCCCCGCGGCTGGCGACACGACTCTGGCGAGACCATCGAGATCGCCCGCCTGGCCGTCACGACCTGCTTCTGGCCCCTCTATGAGGTGGAGAACGGGGAGTGGAAGCTGAGCTACAAGCCTCGGGAGAAGAAGCCGGTGGTCGAATGGCTCAAGAGGCAGGGGCGCTTCCGCCACCTCTTCCAGCCCAAGTTCGAGCACCTCATTGACGAGATACAGGCCAGGGTGGACGAGGAATGGGAGAGGCTGCTGGAGCGCTGCGGGGAGAAATGAAAGCGAGGAGTAATGAGTGATGGGTAATGAGGCAACGAGTGATAAGGAGCGAGGCATACTCGTTGCCTCATTCCTTGTAAACCCATTGACTTTAGGGAGGTCCAATGGCCAAAGTCCACCAATCCAACCATCCTCTGATCCAGCACAAGCTGACCCTGCTACGGGATGTAGAGACTGAGCCCAAGCGGTTTCGGGAGCTGATCAGGGAGGTGACCTGGCTCCTCCTCTACGAGGCGACGGCCGATCTGCCCTTAGACAAACGGCCTGTCACCTCGCCTATGGGGAGCACCTTAGGAGGGATCTTAAGCGAGGGGATAGCCTTCGCACCTATCCTCAGGGCTGGCCTGGGGATGGTTGAGCCAGCCCTGGAGATGATCCCCACCGCTCAGGTTTGGCACCTGGGAATCTATCGCGATCACGAGACGCTGGAGCCCGTCGAGTATTACACCAGCCTCCCCGAGCGGGCGGGGGTCAAGGTGGCCTTCATCCTCGACCCCATGTTGGCCACGGGTGGCTCGGCGGTGATGGCCGCCGATATGCTGAAGAAGATCGGGGTGCCGCGCATCAAGTTCGTGGGGGTCATCGCCGCCCCGGAGGGAGTGGAACGGCTCTCCACCGCCCACCCCGACGTGGACATCCACATCGCCGTCGTTGACGACCACCTCAACGACATCGGCTACATCGTGCCCGGCCTGGGCGATGCCGGGGATCGTCAGTTTGGGACGTGAGCAAGTATGCAAGCTGCAAGTCCGCAAGTAGGCGAAGGGTGGAGCTGGTGAAATTGAGAAGGTACCACGCCCCTCGAACCCATTTGACAGCCGATAGAGGTTGTCGTAAAATCAAAATCAGGAAGTCCAGGAGGTGATAACAAATGGGGATGCCGGCAACCACCCTTGAAGATGCCTACGCAACTGTGGAGTTGTTTCCCTTGGAAAGCGGCGACCCCCGTTATGTGGATTGCGCCGAGGTGCGGGGTGGCCCCGATACGAGGCTCGATGAGGTAATGGGTTGGCGCATCGAGGTGGCCAAGCAGCCCATCCACCAGCTTCTGAGCGGCCACCGGGGATGCGGCAAATCCACCGAGCTCCTCCGCCTGGCCCAGCGCTTGCGGGACAGAGGTTACTTCGTCATCTACTTCGCCGCCGACGAGGATATCGACATCGGCGACGTGGAGTACACCGACGTGCTCCTCTCCATTGTCAAGCGCCTGGAGCGGGCCCTCGCCGAGAAGGGTATCGAGGTAGATCCTAAGTTGGTGAGGAGCATCCTCCTCTGGTTCGCCGAGGTGGTTTACGGGTGGACGGACGAGAGGGAGGTGGAGCGAATTCTGGAAGCGGAGTTCGGTCTGGGGGCCATGGCCCCGCTGCCTCTCATCGCCAAGATGCTGGCCCGGCTAACGGGACACATAAAGACCGGCCATCAGGTGAGGCGGGAGGTTCGCCTCAAGCTCGACCCCCAGATCTCGCAGCTCCTGGAGCGGGTGAACCTCTTCATCCACAGCGCCCTTCCCCGCCTAAGGAAGAAAGGCTGGAAGGACTTAGTCATCCTCATGGACAACCTGGACCGCATCGCCCTGCGGGTGCTGGACGAGGAGATGGGGAGGACATCCCACGACGCCGTCTACTTGGAGCACGCCGACCAGCTCAGAGCTCTTGATGCCCACATCGTCTACACCGTGCCCATCTCCATGTTCTATTCCCTTAAGGCTACCCAGCTCACGGGGGCCTTCCCCAAGCACTTCATCCTACCCATGATCAAGGTGCAGGAGGAGGATGGTCGTCCCTGCGAGGAAGGGATAGGGATTTTGCGGGAGGTGGCTGAAAAGCGCATAGACGTGGGGAGGCTCTTCGCCCCCGTCGTGGTGGAGTACCTGGCGGCGAAGAGCGGAGGAATGGTCCGGGATTTCATCCGCCTCTTGGGCTACACCATCGAGATGTCCTCGGCCAGAGGCTGGAAGTTGCCCATCGAGAAAGCCATCGCCGAGGGGGCTTTCCAACGGCTGGTGAACGAATACGGGCGCATGGTGCCCGATGAACACTTCCCCCTCCTGGCCCGGGTGCACCGGGAGAAGCGGGTGAAGAACGACGCCCAGCATCAGGCTATGCTCTATAACTTGAGCGTGCTGGAGTATCTGGATGGGGGACGGTGGTGTGATGTGCACCCTGCCGTCCTGGAATTGAGGGAGTTCAAGGAGGCCTGGGAGCGTGAGAGAGGAATTGCCCATTAGCCTGGAGAACGAGGCGAGGTTGTTGGAGCTGGCCCAGCTCATAAAGCTGTCCCGCGGCTTCCGGCTGGGCATCGTCAAGTGCAACCAGCCTGTCCAGCGCCGTCTGCTGGCGGAGCGCCTGCAGAAGATGCTGGCCGGGGAGGTGGCCATAGCGGAGGTAGAGCTGGATGGCCCGGTGAGGAGCCTGCGGGAGGAGGTGAGGATAGCCCTCACCCTCCAACCCCCTCCCCCGCCAGCAGGGGAGAGGGAGCCTGGCCAGCATCTCCCCTCTCCCACGAGTAGGAGAGGTGCCGGGGATGAGAGCCGGCGGGCCATTTTCGTCTACGGCTTTGAGCACTCCATCCCCTCGGAGGGCGCGGCACCAGCCCTAGAGGCGCTGAACTTCTCCCGCGAGCTTTACCCCCGTGAATTCCCCTATCCCTTCGTCCTCTGGCTTCCGGACTACGCCGTCACCCGCTTGGCCCGCGAGGCGCCGGACTTCTGGGCCTGGCGCAGCGGCGTCTATGAGTTCCTGCCCGAACGGGAGGTGATGGAAGCGGTGGCGGTGCAGGCCGTCTACGCGGGGGAGACGGCGAGCCTCCCCCTGGAAGCCAAGCGGGAGAGGCTGCACATCCTGAGGGGGCTCCTGGAAGACCTGGCGGAGCTTCCCCCCGGCGAGCGGGAGGAGAGGATAAAAGGAGATACCCTCTGGAAGGCGGGGATAGTGCATCATGAGCTGGGCGAATACCAGGAGGCGAGGCGCCGCTACGAGGAGGCCCGTTCTGTTTTTGAGAAATTGGGGGAGGAGGGCCGAGTAGCCGTCGTGCTGCACCAATTGGGGATGCTCTCCCATGACACAGGCGACTACGCCGAGGCGAGGAGGCTCTACCAAAAGAGCCTGAAGATCGAGGAGGAACTGGGCAACAAGAGCGGCATCGCCAAGAGCTTGCACCAACTGGGGAGACTGGCCCAGGACACGGGCAACTACGCCGAGGCGAGGGGGCTCTACCAGCAGAGCCTGAAAATCAAGGAGGAGTTGGGTGACAAGAGAGGCATCGCCCTAACCTTGTGGGCAATCGCCATGATTCACAGTGCTGAGGGTGAGCTCAATGAAGCGACCAAGCTGTACAAGAGATGTCTGACAACTTTTAGGGAGCTAGGCGACAAAAAGAACATAGCTAGCGTCTTGCACCAACTTGGCACGCTGGCTCAGGCCACAGGCGACCACGCCGAAGCGAGGAGGCTCTACCAGCAGAGCCTGGAAATAACCGAGGAGCTGGGCGACAAGGGCACTGCAGCCGTTACTATCTGGAATTTGGGGGTCATAGCCCACGATCAAGGTGATTATAAGAAGGCAAATGAGCAATACCGAGAGGCTTTGGCGACCCTCAAGGAACTGGGTGACAAGAAGAATATGGCTGGCGTCTTGCACCAACTGGGCGTGCTGGCCCAGGAAACGGGCGACTACGCCGAGGCCAGGAGGCTCTACGGCGAGAGCCTGGAGGTCGAAAGGAAGCTGGGCGACAAGAGCGGCATCGCCATCACCACTTGGAATTTGGGGACTATTGCTCATGACCAAGGTGATTACGAGGAGGCTAATAACCAATACCAAGAAGCTTTAGCTGCCTTCAAGGAGCTAGGCGATAAGAAGAGTATGGCTGGCGTCCTGCACCAACTGGGGACGCTGGCCCAAGACACGGGCGACTACGCCGAGGCCAGGAAGCTCTACCAGCAGAGCCTGAAGATCGAGGAGGAGCTGGGCGACAAGGCTGGTATGGCTAAAACTCTAAACGCATTAGCGAATATTGCTGCTGCTGAGGGAGATTATGTTAAAGCAGTGGAGCTTCTCAAAAAGAGTCTCGCTCTGGCCCACGGACTTGGTGATAAGCTTCAAATCGCCTACGCCAGCGCAAGTTTAGCTCTAGTCGAAGAAGCCCAAGGTCGTGTGGACCAGGCGTTGGAGTTGACCCGTCAAGCCGAGGCACTTTTCCGGCAATTGGGTAGCCCGATGGCGCAACAGGCGAGGAGAGATAGGGAGAGGCTGGAGAGTTTGGTCAGCGAATGAATAACGAATTAACGAGTGGGAGGAGCGGGTGGATTCGTTTATTCGTTGGGCATTCGTTGACAGACGGCCTGAGGAGCTGGGTCACCCTCCCGCAGGCTGGGGAGCCTGCGGGAGGTTAAGGACGAAGGAAGGATGGCCTTTTTCCTGGTTTTCGCCGTGGCTTTCGCCCTGGCTCTGGCGCTGACGCCGCTGGGCGGGTGGCTGGGACAGCGCTATGGCTTCGTGGCCGTGCCCGGAGGGCGGCGGAGGCACATGGGCAGGGTGTCGCGGCTGGGAGGCGTGGCCCTCTACGTGGCCTTTGTGACGGCAGCGGTGCTGGCGCAGTTCTTGCCCGTGGAGCGCCAGGACCCCAAGGAGCTAACCAGGCTGGTGGGGATGCTCCTGGGCTCCACCATCATCTTCCTGGTGGGCGTCTGGGACGACAAGCGCGAACTCTCCCCCGCCCCCCAACTCATCGCCCAGTTCATCGCCTCCCTCATCGCCATCCACTTCCTCATCTTCATCGAGGTAGTCAACAACCCCCTCACCAACCGTCAGGTCTGGTTCCCCTGGTCCATCACCCTGCCCCTCACCATCTTCTGGCTGATGGGCATGATGAACACCGTCAATTTCCTCGATGGGCTGGATGGGTTGGCTGCGGGGGTCACCCTTATCGCCTCCCTCATCTTCTTCGTCCACACCTTTAGACTGGAGCAATACAGCGTCGCCCTATTGCCCTTAGCCTTGGCCGGATGCACCCTGGGTTTCCTCCCCTACAACTTCCACCCTGCCAAAGTCTTCATGGGCAGCTCCGGGTCATACTTCCTGGGCTTTGCCCTGGGAACCCTCTCCATCATGGCCGGGGCCAAGATGGCCACGGCCCTCCTGGTGCTGGGGATACCCATCCTGGACGTGGCCTGGCTGATTGTAGACCGCATACGCCGCGGCCGCCTCCCCTTCTGGGGCGACCGGTGTCACCTCCATCACCGTCTGCTGGACCTCGGCCTGTCCCAGCGCCGCATCGTCTCCCTCTACTATCTCCTCTGCGCCTCCTTCGGGGCCTTGGCCCTGCTCCTGCCATCCCGAATCTATAAGCTGTACGCCATCATCGGCATGGGATTTATCGCCCTCACCATCCTGGCCGTCGTCGCCCCCCGGGGCAAGGATAGCGTTTAATACTCAACCCGCTTGCCCGCTATCCCTCCAGCAATCCTCTCTAAGACATAGATGATGGCCATGAAGATGGCGTCAACCAGGAGCGTCAACCCAAAGGCGTAGCTCAGGCGATCAACCCCGCGCAAGATCAAGGGCCTCATCCCCTCGGGCAGCCGTGGCACCCACCCCGTGAAGTAGGACAAGGCAACGACCAGAGCCAGGAAGAAGAAGAGAGACGGCCAGGGGCGTCGGTCCGCTTCGCTGGGCAACATGGCATTGCTGATGGCGAAGATCAAGTAGAGCCATAGCCAGGCGTCGGGAGCCCTGGCGTAGGCGAGGATTTTGGCAGGCACCTGACTGAGGGGGAGCTGGCTTAGGGGCTCAATGCCGAAGGCCAGGCCCGCGATGAGGAGGATGGCTGTGCTCCCCCCGATGAGGGGGGCAAGCCCAATGAGGCTATCGCGGAGGGGATCCGCCCTTGCCACACTCACGGAACCGAAGCGCATCTGCCCTCGAGGCTTATTGGCCGGGCCGAGGGAGATCTTGCCCGTCTTTACGCCGAGCAGGGTCGCCACCAGCCAATGGCTAACCTCGTGGACAACGATGCCCGGGAGGAGCAAGAGGAAGTAGGTGACCATCGCCACCTTACTGTCGCCAAAGAGGAGCAATCCCAGCCCCTGGATGTGCCGATTGATCCAGCTTTTCGTGAGGAACAGGGGAAGGAGGGTGGCTATCAGCCAGAGCAAAGGTGTCCATTCGCTAAACATGATGCCCTTATATCCCCAGCACCTCGACGCTCACCGCTCGCGAGACCTCCGTGTAGGTCACCTCGCCGAACCTGGACAGGAGGATTCGAGCCCGGTCATAGAGGGGGCGCAGGTTGGCGCTCCTGCAGCGCCATTTCCCCTGTATCTGTCGCATAACCAGGCGGCTATCCCCCCGCACCTCTACGCTGAAGTCCTGGGGGGATCGGCCAGCGCCCTCGATTATGGAGATCAGCTTCTCCAGGGCGGCAATGAGCCCTAGATACTCGGCCTGGTTGTTGGTTCCTTGACCAAGCTCAAGGCTGCTTTCCCGTCTCGTCGCTCCATCCCTCGTCCTGGTCAGCAGCCAGGCATAGCGCATCGGGCCGGGGTTGCCCTCGCTGCCGCCATCGAAGTGGACGATGTAGTCGGCCATACCGTGTTACCTGTCCTCAAGAGCCGCCACCCCCGGCAGCTCCTTCCCTTCCAGGAACTCCAGCGCCACCCCGCCGCCGGTGGATACGTGGGTTATCTTGTCGGCCACGCCTGCCCGCCTCACCGCCGCCACCACATCGCCCCCGCCGACGATGGTAGTCGCCTTTAGCTCGGCCAGGAAACGGGCGATAGCGAAGGTGCCTTCGGCGAACCTGGGGAACTCGAAGACGCCCAACGGCCCGTTCCAGATGACGGTCCTGGCGTCGGCCAGCTTCCCCTGGAAAAGCTCCACCGTCTCCGGGCCGACGTCCAGGATGCGCCAGTCGGAGGGCACCTCGTCCACAGGCACGGCATTGGAGGCGGCGTCGGCGGCGAATCTGTCGGCCACGACCGTGTCAACCGGCAGCACCAGCTTCTCGCCCGCCTCCTCCATCAGCCCCCTGGCCACATCAAGGCTCTCCTCCTCCACCAGCGATTCGCCCACCTCGTAGTCCTTGGCCTTGAGGAAGGTGTTGGCCATCCCCCCGGCAACGAGCAGGGCGTCCACTTTGGGGAGCAGGTTGCGGATGACGCCTATCTTGTCGGAGATCTTGGCCCCTCCCAGGATGGCGACGAAGGGTCGCTCGGGGCTTTCCAGGACCTTGCTTAGGAAGCTCAGCTCCTTCTCCATCAGCAGGCCGGCCACGGCGGGGAGATACTGGGCCACGCCAACGATGGAGGCATGGGCGCGGTGGGCGGCGCCGAAGGCGTCGTTGACGAAGACATCCGCCAGCTCGGCCAGCTTCCTGGCGAAGTTGGGGTCGTTCTTCCCTTCCTCAGGATGGAAGCGGGTGTTCTCCAGGAGCACCACCTTGCCCGGCTTCATCCCCTCGATGGCAGCCTTGACCTCGTCGCCCACACAGTCGTCCAGCTTCCTGACCGGGAGCCCCAATAGCTCCGAAAGGCGCCCGGCCACCGGGTCAAGCCGGAGCTCGCCCACCACCTTGCCCTTCGGCCGGCCCAGATGGGACATGAGGATGACCTTGGTCCCCTGGTCGAGGAGGTAGCGGATGGTGGGCAGGGCTGCCCGGAGGCGGGTATCGTCGGCTACCTTGCCCTCTTTCAAGGGGACGTTGAAGTCCACCCTGACGAGGACACACTTGCCTTTGAGGTCTATATCTTTGACGGTCTTCTTTGCCATTTTCATAGCCCCCACTCACTTAATAAGGGGCAAGGACGCGCTTGCTCACTTTAAAAGTAGGATCTTTTCCTCTTGGGCGAGCAAGCGCGTCAAAGGGAAGTTCCTACTCCCCTTGCCCCTATACTCTGCTTCCTATACTCACAGTCCTTTCTGGGCCATGTAGTGGAACAGATCGGCGCATCGGCAGGCGTAGGCCCACTCATTGTCGTACCAGGCTATCACCTTGACCAGGTTACCTCCCATGACCATGGTGGAGAGGGCATCTACGACAGCCGAATTAGTGTCCCCTTTGAAGTCTATCGAAACAAGGGGCTCATCACAGACAGCTAAGATGCCCTTCATCTTGCCCTTGGCGGCCTCCCTGAAGGCGTCGTTGACCTCCTTCTCCGTCACATCTTTTTTCAGCAGAGCCACAACGTCAATGACGGATACGGTTGGTGTGGGAACCCGCATAGCGATGCCGTGGAACTTGCCCTTGAGCTCAGGGATGGTGAGCGCTGTGGCTATAGCTGCCCCCGTGGTAGTGGGAATCATGTTCAGCGCCGCCGCCCGCGCCCGCCGCAGGTCCTCATGGGGCAGGTCCAAGATGCGCTGGTCGTTGGTGTAGGCATGGGTGGTGGTCATCAGGGCCTTCTCCACGCCGAACTTGTCGGAGAGCACCTTCATCACCGGGGCGATACAATTGGTGGTGCAGGAGGCGTTGGAGATGATGTGGTGCTTCTTCGGGTCGTACCAATCCTCGTTCACCCCCATGACGATAGTGATGTCCTCCCCCTTGGCCGGGGCGGAGATGACCACCTTCTTGGCCCCCGCCTCCAAGTGCTTGGCCGCCTTCTCCCGCACCGTGAAGAAGCCCGTGGACTCCAGCACTAACTCCACCCCCAGGTCGCCCCAGGGGAGCTGGGCGGGGTCGCGCTGGCAGAGGAATTTATACCCCTTGCCGTTGACCACCAAGGCGTCGTCCTTCACCTCCACCGTGCCAGGGAAGCGGCCATAGTTGGAGTCATACTTGAGGAGGTGGGCCATAGTGGGCAGATTGCCGATGTCGTTAATCGCCACCACGTCCAGCTCCTCGGGGTAGTAGTCCAACATGGCCTTGAAGGACTGCCGCCCGATCCTCCCGAAGCCGTTTATGCCAACTTTCACTGCCATTTTTACATCCCTCCTTATTTAGTTATGGCACTCAGCCAACATCAATATGGCGTGTGCCGGATTCCCTGTAGTAGAGATCCATCAAGATCTGAGCCAGCTTCTTGGAATCGTGTCGCCAGGGGTTCTGGGGATCGATGACGTCTGCTCTTATGAGTTGGTAACCCTGAAGGGGGCTATCGCCAAAGGACACCAGCTCGCTCACCCAATTGGGTGGGGGTTTCACGTTGAAGTTGCTGTTGGCCAGGACGTATTTAAAAACGCCTCGGCCTACGTGGTCCTCCAAGGCCTTCACGTGATCGTTAACATTGAAGCGATCCGTCTCACCAGGCTGGGTAGCCACGTTGCAGATGTAGACCTTCAGGGCGGGGGAGGCTCGCAGGGCTCTGACGATGTCGCCGACCAGCAGGTTCGGCAGCACGCTGGTGTAGAGGCTCCCCGGCCCAGCCAAGATCAGATCGGCCTCCAGGATGGCGTGCAGGGCCTCAGGGTAGGCCATGGCCCTCTCCGGTTCCAAGAAGGCCCGCTCGATGGGCTTGCCCACCTTGGGGATCTTCGACTCCCCCTCCACCCGGCTGAGCCCCTCTCCGGACTCATCCTCCTCCCGCAGGTCGGCACAAAGGGTCACGTTCTCCAGGGTGGAGGGGAGGATCCGCCCCCGCACGGCCAGCACCCGGCTCGACTCCAGGATGGCCCGCTCGAAGTTGCCCGTCACCTCAGCCATGGCGGTGATGAAGAGGTTGCCGAAGGTATGGCCATCGAGACCAGCGCCCTTGCCGAAGCGGTATTGAAAGAGCTGCGTCATCAGTGGCTCGGCGTCGGCAAGGGCGGCGATGCAGTTACGGAAGTCGCCCGGAGGCAGGACGCCCAGCTCCTGGCGCAACCGTCCCGAGCTCCCGCCGTCGTCAGCCACGGTCACGATGGCGGTGATGTTCTCGGTGTGCTCTTTCAACCCCCGCAGCAGCGTGGAGAGCCCATGCCCCCCTCCGATGGCCACCACCTTGGGCCCGCGGCTGCGCCGCCGATACTGGTAGATGATGTCCACGAGGTTGCCCTGCCCCGGCGCCTGGAATACCGAGAGCAGAGACTTGTTCAGTTGAAAGACGGCGACGGCCACCATGGAGATGCCGATGGTGCCCAGGATGAGGCCGCGTAGGAGGTGGGGGATGAACTGTAGGGTCATGTAATAGACAAAAGAGGAGACAGGGGGAGGGAATTCAACAGCGCGATAGGCCCGAACGTAAACGTAGCTGGTGCCCAAGCTCAGGAAGAACAACCCCAGCAGGAGGAGGAGCAGCCACCGCTTGACGCCCATGCCGGGATAGAGCCATTTCAGATTGGAGCCGCTTTTGAGGCGAAAACGCATCGTCGTCACCTTCTTGGTGACGAAAGGTCTCTGACGAACAGTCTCGCTCTAAAGTCGCATATGCGCAAATCGCAATATGGCGAGACTGTTCGTCATCACCACATAGCAGCCAACGGCGTTAAGCGAAAGGTATGAGACCTTTCGTCAGGTATGGACTTCGGTTTTATTATAACCCAATTTCCCCGCAAAGTCAAAGCCCTAACCACGGGCCGCGATGCCTCGATCCGCGTCGCGCAGGTGTTTGGCTGCCCTCACGACGTAGACAGCCCCCGTGACGAAGGCGTGGAGGGCGATAGCTGCCAGGGCATAGAAAGGCACACTGAACAAGGCCCCCAACAGGATGTAGATGGTGTAGATATTCCTCCGGCCATCGAACCTCCGGAAGAGCCGGTCGAAGGGGGCGTAGTCGGCCAGCGAAACCCCCATCACCTGGCTGAATTGCATGGAGACGTGCCTGGCGAAGGAGTCGAAGAGGAGGGCAGCGAAGCCGAGCGCCAAGGGCAGCAGGTCCCCCCTCAGCCTGTGGACGGCCCAGGCGAGGGCGATGTACCACGATTGCTCGTACAAAAGGTCGAGGGAGTGCTCCAGATGGCCGAGCTTGGTGGCCATCCCCCTCACCCTGGCCAGCTTCCCGTCCAAGCCATCCATCACGTTCACGGCGAAGGATAGGAGCGAGGCGGGCAAGAGCTGCCCGCTGAGGAGAAGGAGAGCCACCAAGAGAGCGACTACGTAGGTGAGGACACTCATCAGATTAGGGGTGATGGGGAGGTCAGCGATATGGTAGGTGATCCAGTTCTCGATGGGGCGGTTGAAGTACCAGGCCAGGATGTCAAGCGTCCTCTTCTGAGCGCCCTCTACTAGCGCCCTCTTGCAGCGCTCGACGTCCTCGCCGGACTCGATCCTGAACCACAAGGTAGGCAATTCCCTCCGTATCTCGGCCACATAGGGCTCGATGGCGGCCACATCGAAAGCGACGAAGTCAAACCTGCCGGCTACCTCGGCCAGGCTGGCCGAGAGGTCAGGGCCAGTGAGGAACCGCAGTACTTCGGGCGCACAACGGCAGGCACCCACGTAGGCCCCGTCCCCACCCGATGTGGAGAGGCCTCGGACCATCCCCCCCTCCACGATCACCTGCATCCCCTCCTTCGCGTGGCCATCGAAAGCGATGGCCATCCCCTTTACCTCGGCCAATCCCTCGATGATGCGCTCGTCGAGGACGCAGTTTCCCTCGATAACCAGAAAGGGGCCATCGAGATGCTCGCTCAGTTGATGGGGGGCGCAGTAGGAGAGGCGCATCCCCAGGTCGCCGCCGTCGCCGAGTTCATCCCTCAGGCGTCGGCCGTCGGACTTGGCCACGATTGTCACATCTAGCAGGCCAGCCGAACGGAGTGCTTGGAGGAGTCTTTTGGCCAGGGGGACAGCGCAGAGCCTGGCCAGCGCCCTCGATTCATCGGTGGCCCATATCACTGCCTTCATCAGCCTCTCCCGGCGATGAAATCCTCCACCATCTGGAGGGCGACGCCGTCGGGATATTGCGCGGGGGGTGATTTCATGAAATAGGCCGAGGGGCCGATGAGCGCTCCCTTGAGGCCCCGATCAAGGGCTATTTTGGCACAGCGCACGGCATCTATCACTACTCCCGCCGAATTTGGAGAGTCCCAAACCTCCAACTTCAGCTCCAAGTTCAGAGGCAAATTGCCGAAGGTGGTGCCCTCCATGCGGATGTAGGCTATCTTACGGTCGGTAAGCCAGGGGACGTAGTCGCTGGGGCCGATGTGGATGTTTTCAGGGGATAGCTCATAATCGAGCTGGCTGGTGACGGCGTTGGTTTTGGAGATTTTCTTGGACTCCAGCCGCTCCCTCTCCAGCATGTTGTAGAAGTCCATGTTCCCCCCGACGTTGAGCTGGTAGGTGCGCTCCAGCTTTACCCCCCGGTCCTTGAAAAGCTTGGTTAGCACGCGGTGGACGATGGTGGCGCCGACCTGGGATTTGATGTCGTCGCCTATCAAGGGAAGGCCCCTCTCCTTGAAGCGGCCCTGCCAGTAGGCCTCACTGGCGATGAAGACGGGTATGCAGTTGACGAAGGCGCAGCCGGCATCCAGCACCTGCTCCACGTACCACTTGGTGGCCATCTCGCTGCCGACCGGGAGGAAATTGACCACCACGTTGGTGCCCGTGTCCTTGAGGATACCCACGATGTCCGCTGTGGGGCCAGGGGCTTTGCTGATGACCCTTTTGAGGTATTTGCCCAATCCGTCGTGGGTCATTCCTCTGGAGACGGGGACACCAAGGTGGGGCACATCGCAGAATTTGCAGGTATTGTTGGGGGAAGCGAAAATGGCCTCCGAGAGGTCCTTCCCCACCTTGTTCTGGTCTATTTCAAAGGCGGCGGTGAACTCGATGTCGCCCACGTGATAATCGCCCAGGCGAACGTGCATCAAACCAGGCACAAAATCGTCCTCTGAAGCGTTTCGGTAGAAATAGGCCCCCTGCACCAGGTCCGAGGCGCAGTTTCCAACCCCGATGATGGCGACTCTTACCTTATCCATCTTTTACCCTCCTTTGTGCGCATGATTTGTTCCACGTAGCGCAGATCATCCAGGGTATCCACATCCATCCAGAAGGCGCCCGAGACGTCGCAGGCCCGCATCCCAAGGCCTTTTTCGATCAGCCAAGTAACAGCATCGCTTATCCCACATCCCTTATCTCCGGCGCGTGGCAGGTGGGAGATGGCGGCGAAGATGCGCGGGGTGAGGAGGAACACCCCGGTGTCAATGGCGTTCCAAGGCTCTATCCCCTTGCCGATGCGGGTGATAAAGCCCCTTCCATTCACCCACACCCTGGTGGCATCGTTCACCTGAGGAGGGGTATGGGCCTGACGATCAACGCACAACGTGTCGTGCCCGTCCTGCGTGGCCAGGAGGGCCTTCGGGATATGGGGGGAGATCATGTGGTCGGCCATGGCCAGCAGAAAAGGCTCGTCTCCCACAACCTCCTGAGCAGCGTAGACCGAGAGGGCATTGCCGAGCTGATAGTCGGGGTTAAAAGCATACTCCACCCCCGCCCCATAGCGGCTCCCGTCGCCCACATACTGCTGAATCATCTCCCCCTTATAGCCGACCACCAACACCAGTTCCCTGATCCCTGCTTCCACAAAGGCCTCGATGGTGTAGTCGAGCAAGGAGCGGCCCAGGACTGGCAACAACGGTTTAGGGCAGTTTAGGGTTAAAGGGACCAGCCTGGTGCCATCGCCGGCGGCCAAAATAACGCCCTTCATGACGCTGCCTCCTTTCGGCTAACACCTCGGAGGCAGCAAAAAGACCAGCGGCAGTAGCACCGGTCTTGGAATTCAAGATCTCTTCCTACTGCCTACGAGGTTAGCTGACGGGTTCGGGTCGGAAGATGTCCCCTACTCGCTATGCGAGATTCACCCCAATAGTTGGTTTCCCCCGTTTCCCTTGCAGTGACCCATCTGAGCGAACCGGCCACTTGATGCATTGTCTCCCCAGTCTGGAGGCAGACAATACATCAGGGAATTCGGCCCTATTCGATTGTTGTGCCTCAATTATACAGCAACAGATTCCTTCTTGTCAAGCAGTAACACCAGGCTAAGAATTACTCCCCGCATCCTGAAAGGGGGATGCGCGTTTGGGCAATCCCTCCAAAAAACCTAATCACTTGGGCATCATCTTCAGAGCCTCATAGGCCGGCCTGGTGGTCCCGTCCGGGTTAGTCACCGCCCACCAGTACTGTTCATTATCTTGCGTCCAATTGGGGTCGGCGATATAGATGGCCGACATAACCCCCACCCATGGCGACCAATTCTGCTTAGCCCACTGGTAGGCCCGCACCAGGTAGTCAGCCTTCTCCTCCTCGCTCACTGCATGCCAATGGTAAGGGGAGTTTGGCCTAGGATCGCTGGTCCAGCCGAACTCCACCACGGCCACCTGCTTATCGCCATCGCCATATTGCTCCATGATGGCTCGCAAGTCCTCCACCCGACGGAAACAGAAGCAGCGGTGGTGGCCATAGTAATAGCTATTAGCCACCTCGTCGGGGCTTATCTCCGGCGGCGCCTTGTATCCCGGCCCGTTAGCCCCCAAGACATCGAAATATCCTTTAACTCCAGCTTGATACATCTTTCTCAAGTATTTGTCATCGGGCATGGCTTCATTGGTGTCAGTACCCGTCGGAGCTAAACCGGCGCTGATGACCATAGCATTGGGATCGGCTTGCTTAATACGCTGATAAGCGATCTTCAGAAGGCTAACGTATTCATTAGGATTAGGTCTTCGGCCACCCCACTCACGAGCCAAGTTTGGCTCGTTCCAGACCTGATAGGCCCTTATCCGGCCCCGATACCGCTTGGCTAACTCATAGACGAAATCGCCATAATCCTGGTAATTGTTAGGGGGGCCGTTTTTGGGGTAGCCTCCACCAGCCCATTGCGGCTGATAATCTACGCGGGCCATGATGCTGAAGCCGTAGCGAAGGGCATCGGCTACAACCTGATCGGCACAGCTCCAATCGAAGATGCCTTTCCCCGCCCCCTCGATGTCCCGCCAGGCGAAGATCTGCTTTATCCAGGTGAAGCCCGCCTCCTTGACCAGCCTCAAATCGCGTTCCCGCGTGGTGGGGTCACACCAGATGAAGACATGGAACCCATACTCCGGGCTTTGCATCTGGCTGGGGAAGGGCGTTGGCGTGAGGGTTGGCGTCGGCGTGGGCTCAGGCTTCGATACAAAGGGCAAGTAGATAAAATGGGGCCCTGCTTGACCGGTCGTAACGAACGCTGTTGTATGGCCAAGCCAAAATGCCGACAGGAGCATTAATGCTAAAAGAAACAAGGCTACCCGGCTTTGAGAGAAGGGATTCCTTTTACGCATCTCAAGCCTCATACTTTAAAACCATCTCCACCTGATACTTTGTTGAAGTGTCACTGCGAGGGGCGCTTTGCAGCCCCGAAGCAGTCTCCTGGCCGATGGAAAATGCCCTCTAACTAAGGAGATTGCTTCAGTCGCTCCGCTCCTTCGCAATGACTTCTGGGAAACTGTCAGGTAGCTAGAACCATGATAACAGAATCCATGCCCTTTGTCAAATGACTTTGACACTATGGATTGAAAGGGGTATAATATTCTTGCTTCCCTAGATTTCTAGCGAAGAGCAAATCGCTGGGAGGAGGTAGAAGAGATGCCTTTTCTGAGCAAATTCCTGGGGCAACCGGTGTGGGATAGCGAAGGCCAGCGAGTGGGCAAGCTGGTTGACCTGTTGGCCTCGACGCAGAGGCACTACCCTTCCATCGTGGCTCTAGCGGTGAAAAGGGATCGAGGGGCAACCATCCTCATCCCTTGGGAGGAGGTGCGGGTGATGGCTGGGCCGGTCATCGCCCTGGAAGTTAAGGCTGACGCCATCGCCCCCTATGTCCCCTCCGAGCGCGACATCTTCTTGGTCAAGGACATCTTAGATAAACAGGTCGTCGACATCAATGGCCTGCGGGTGGTCCGGGTTAACGACCTGGAACTGGCCAAAGTTGGGGAAGACTATCGTCTGATCAACGTGGATATCGGCTGGCGGAGTCTCTTGCGGCGTTTGGGCATGGAGAACATACTGACGAAGATCCTCCCCCTTAAACGCCGTCCCCTGCCAACACGCTTTATAGCCTGGAGCGATATCGAGCCTCTGCCAAGCCACGAGGTACGACTTAGGGTGCCAAGAAGCAGGATCGCCGACTTGCACCCAGCGGACATCGCTGAGATCCTCAGCGATCTCACGCCCCATGCTGGCGGGACCATCATCGGCGCCCTTGACGACGAGACGGCGGCCGATACCCTGGAGGCCTTTGAGCCAGAGTTCCAGGCCTCGATGCTCCAGACCCTTGACGACGAGCGGGCGGCCGACGTGTTAGAGGCCATGACCCCGGACGACGCAGCCGACCTCCTGAGCGAGTTCCCACCCGAAAGAAGGGAGGGGCTCCTCCGCCTGATGGAGGAGGAGGAAGAGAAGGAGGTGCGGGAGCTCTTGGCCTACGCCGAGGATACGGCCGGGGGCCTCATGACCACCGAATACGTCACCGTGCCGCCCCAGATCACCGCCGCCCAGGCCATCGAACTCCTGCGGCAGGAGGCGCAAGAGGCGGAGACCATCTTCTATGTCTACGTCACCGATGAGGAAGAGCGCCTCTTGGGCGTCTTCTCCCTGCGCGAGCTCATCCTCGCCTCGCCCGAGGCGAAGGTGGCCGATTTCATGGAAGGCAAGGTGGTTAAGGCCCACTTGGAGGCCCCAGGTGAAGAGGTGGTGCGGCTGATGGCCAAATACGACCTATTGGCTGTGCCTGTGGTGGACGGGGAGAACCGCTTGCAAGGCATCGTCACCGCCGACGACGCCGTAGATCTGATCTTGCCTGAGGAATGGAAGGTAAGACTGCCTCGGATATTCTGATAGCCTTTAGTAGCAAGTGGTCTCGCCGGGGTCTCGCAAATAGGATTGCTCCTGGGGAAGGTTACTTGCTCTCGAACTCAAGGGCGAGACCTGACGAACACGCTCGCCCTTACCTTAAAGGAAAGAGGGATTACATAAGCTTTCCGAATCCGGTCACAAAGAGACGGCGAGCGTGTTCGTCACCACCTGCTAGACGTTGGAGCGGCTGCTGGGTGCTGGTTGTTGGTTTCCGGCTTCCAGCAGCCAGCTTCCAGCTTCACCTGAAGCCCGTAGGGGAGGCTCCATGTTCTTCACCAAGCGCCCTTTACGTCGCATCTTGCTTTTCCTGGCCGTCATCGGGCCGGCAATCGTCACCTCCAGCGCCGACAACGACGCTGGAGGCATTGCCACTTACGCCATCGCCGGCGCCTCCTACGGGTACACCCTTCTGTGGTCGCTCCTCCTCATCACCTTCGGCGAGGCCATCGTCCAGGAGATGGCAGCCCGCATGGGGGCGGTCACGGGCAGGGGCCTCTCCGCCCTCATCAGGGAGGAATTCGGGGTGAGGGCCACCTTCTTCGCCATGTTGGGGCTCCTAATAGCCAATCTAGGCACCGTCATAGCCCAATTCGCCGGCATCGCCGCCGGTCTGGAGATATTTGGCATCAGCAAGTATATCTCTGTCCCCTTAACTGCTTTCCTCATCTGGCAATTGGTGAGACGAGGCTCTTACGACGCAGTGGAGAGGACGCTCCTCGCCCTTTGCTCGGCCCTCCTCGCCTACATCGTCTCCGGCATCGTAGTGGGGCCACCGTGGGGCCAGGCCCTCCGCGGGACCCTGATCCCCTCCCTCCGCTTTGATTCCAACTACATCCTGCTCCTCATCGCCTCCTTCGGCACCACCCTCGCGCCCTGGATGCAGTTTTACCTCCAATCGTCGGTGACGGAGAAGGGCATCACTTTGAGGGATTACCCTTACACCCGATTCGAAGTCCTCTTCGGCGCCCTTTTCAGCAACCTCGTCTCCTGGTTCATCATCGTCACCACCGCCGCCACGCTTTTCGTCCACGGCATCTCGGTGGAGTCGGCCGCCGATGCTGCCTGTGCTTTAGCCCCGTTGGCCGGGGAGTACGCCGGTGCTCTCTTCGCCGTGGGGCTAGTGGGCGCCTCCACCCTAGCGGCAGCGGTGCTGCCCCTATGCACAGCTTACGGCATCTGCGAGGCCTTCGGCTGGGAGAGGGGGATCAACCAAGAGATCCAGGAGGCTCCCCTCTTCTACGGCCTTTACACTGGCATTATTGTCATCGGCGCGGCGGCTATCCTGCTGCCTGGCGTTCCCCTGGTGCCGGTGATGTGGCTGTCGCAGGTTGCGAATGGCCTTCTCTTGCCCGTCATCCTGATCCTCATGATCGGGCTGGCCAACGATTGGCGTATCATGGGCAACCACGCCAACGGCCGACTCTCCAACGCCGTCGCCTGGTTCACTGCCATCTTCGTCGCCCTGGCGACGGTCGCGCTCCTGGCAAGCGGATTCTTCTAAGCTTCGGCACTCCAAAAACGGAGATGGCACGATATGGACAGATGGTACAACCTGGAAGCCGATGAGGTCATCGCCCAATTCCAGACCGATGGTGAGCAGGGCCTGAGCGAGGAAGAGGCCGCCCACCGCCTGGCCCAATATGGCCCTAACGAGCTGGAGGAGAGGGGCAGGGAAAGCCCCCTGGCCATCTTGGCTAGGCAATTCACCGAAGTGATGGTCATGGTCCTGATCGCAGCAGCCGCTATCTCCTTCTTCGTCGGTGAGCCCAAGGACACGGCAGCCATCCTGGCCATCGTCGTCCTCAACGCCGCCTTAGGCTTTGTACAGGAATATCGGGCTGAGAAGGCCATGGCCGCCCTCAAAAAGCTGGCCGTGCCCGTGGTGAAGGTGAGGCGCGACGGCCAGGTGCGGGAGATGCCGGCCACGCAGCTTGTGCCTGGCGACATCGTCCTCCTGGAGGCAGGAGGAAAGGTGGCGGCTGACGGGCGCCTGCTGGAGGCGGTTAACCTGCGGATAGACGAGTCCCCCCTCACCGGCGAATCGGCGCCGGCGGAGAAGGCGCCCCAGGCGCTGGCCGGGGAGCTTCCGGTGGCCGAGCAAGGCAACATGGCCTTCATGGAGACAACCGTCACCTACGGACGGGGGACGATGGCTGTCGTGGCCACCGGAATGCGCACCCAGTTGGGCCACATCGCCGAGATGTTGCAGACGGTGGAGCCTGAGCTAACCCCCCTGCAAAGACGCATGGCCCAACTGGGCAAAGGATTGGCCCTGGCTGCCCTGGCCCTGGTGGGCCTGACCTTTGCCCTGGGGGTGCTGCGGGGCGAGGAGCCGAAGGCGATGTTCCTGACAGCCATCACCCTGGCTGTCGCTGCTGTGCCCGAGGGCTTGCCGGCGGTGGTGACCATCGCCCTAGCCCTGGGGGCGCAGCGGATGGTGCGCCGCAAGGCCCTCATCCGCAGGCTGCCGGCCGTGGAAACCCTGGGCTCGGTTACCACCATCTGTTCCGATAAGACCGGCACCCTGACCGAGAACCACATGACGGTCACCGTGTTGGACGTGGCCGGGCGGACGGTAGACCTGGAGGAGAAACTGCACAAGGCTTTGCCCACCCTGAGCCCGGACGACCCACCGCTGGCCTCGCCCGACCAAACCTTGGCCCTGCTGGCGGCCGGAGGCGCGTTGTGTAACGACGCCACGCTGGAGGAGCTGGGCGACGGGTCAGGCCGTTTCCACGCTGTGGGTGACCCCACCGAGGGGGCACTGGTGGTGGCTGCAGCCCGCCTGGGGCTATGGAAGGACAAGCTGGAGCGGCGCTACCCCCGCGTGGCCGAGGTTCCCTTCACCTCCGAACGCAAGCGGATGACAACGATGCATCAAATCCCAATGACCAAATCCCAAACCTCAAATTGGTCATTGGACATCGGTCATTGGTCATTCCTTGCGTTTAGCAAGGGGGCGGTGGATAGCCTCTTGGAAGTGAGCGACCGGGTCTGGGTTGATGGGCGGGTCGAGGCGCTGGACGACCACTGGCGGGGCCGCATCGAGAGGGCCAACGACAAGCTGGCTGGCGAAGGCATGCGCGTCCTGGGTATAGCCTTTCGCCCGCTGGAGGCACTGCCGACCACTGTGAGCGAGGAGGGATTGGAGCGCGAGCTGGTCTTCGTCGGGCTGGTGGGGATGATAGACCCGCCGCGGCCGGAGGTTAAGGAGGCGGTGGCCACCTGCCGGGAGGCCGGCATCCGGCCGGTGATGATCACCGGAGACCACCCGTTAACAGCGCTGCACATCGCCCGCCAACTGGGCATCGCCGATGGGCCGCAGCGCACCGTGACCGGCCAGGAGCTGACGAGGATGTCGATGGAGGAGCTGGAGGCCATCGTCGAGGAGGTGGCCGTCTACGCCCGTGTCTCGCCGGAGCACAAGCTTAAGATCGTGAAAGCGCTCCAGCGGCATGGGCACATCGCGGCCATGACCGGCGACGGGGTGAACGACGCCCCCGCGCTCAAGAAGGCGGACATCGGCGTGGCCATGGGCATCACCGGCACCGACGTCAGCAAGGAGGCGGCCGACATGGTGCTTCTGGACGATAATTTCGCCACCATCGTGGCCGCTGTAGAGGAGGGAAGGGCGATCTACGACAACATCCGCAAGTTCATCCGCTACATGCTGGGCACCAACAGCGGCGAGATCTTCACCATGCTCGGCGCCATCCTCTGGCGACTCCCCCTGCCAGTTCTGCCCCTCCAGATCCTATGGATAAACCTACTGACCGATGGCCTGCCAGCCATAGCCTTGGGCTTTGAGCCGGCCGAGGCAGGGGTGATGAAACGCAAGCCCCGGGATCCGAAGGAGAGCGTCTTCGCCCGCGGCCTGGGGAGGAGGATCGCCTGGGTGGGCTTGTTCGTCGCCCTGGGCACATTGGGGGTCTTCCGCTGGGCCCTGCCGAGGCCCAGCGCCCAGACCATGTCCTTCGTGACCCTGGCCCTCTTCCAGATGTTTAACGTCCTGGCCATCCGCTCTGAGGAGCGCTCCTTCCTCAGCAAAGGATCTTTAAGCAATCCCTTGCTGTTGGCAGCGGTGATCCTAACCTTCCTCTCCCAATTGGCCGTGACCTACGTGCCCTTCTTGCAAGGCATATTCAAGACCACCCCCTTAAGCCTGGCAGAACTTGCCATCTGCATAGGCATGGCCAGCACGGTGTTTTTCGCCGTGGAGTTAGAGAAAGCCTTCCTGAGGAAGAGGTATGTCGCTCAAGAGTTGGTTAACTGAGGTACGTTGGAACATCGTAAGGCGATGGTTCGGTATATGGGGGGTGCAGGATTATTATACTCTGCTGGAACAGCGGGCTGAAAGTGGCGCGCAGCTCACCTTCGGCTACCTCTTATTGGTCATCGTTGCCACGTTGCTGGCCACTATGGGGCTATTGATCAACAGCCCAGTGGTAGTTATCGGCTCCATGTGCGTGGCCCCCTTCCTCAGCCCCTCGCGGGCGGTCTGCATCGGAGCAATCTTTGGCAATAAAAGAGCCTTTATCGGCGGCTTGTTCAAGCAGTTGGTTGGTTTGCTGATCATTGGAACGGGCTTGGCGTACCTTGTGACAGTCGCCCTCTTGGCAACTGTGCCGGGAGTGCAGATCACCCAGGAGATTCTGTTACGGGGCATGCCCACGACCAAGGATGTGGTGCTGAGCGTGCTCATCGCCACTGCGGCAGGCGTCGCCGCCTCCCTCGCCCTATCGGCAGACCCCCGTGTCGTCACGACGCCCTGGGGCCAGATCATTGATGCCATGATCGGTGTGGAGATCGCCATCTCCTTGATCCCTCCGGCCTCCGTTATAGGCATCGGGCTGGCTTTCCTTCGACTGGACATCGCCGAGAATGCCTTCCGGCTGCTGATGGTGAACGTGCTGGGTCTGGACATTTTGGGCAGCATGCCCATGCTAGCTCTGCGGGGCGTGCGTCCCAGGTACTTAGCCATGGAGAAGGCCATAAGGAAAGCGACGCAGTCGGCCCTGGCTAAACGCAAGGCTTTGGCTGGAAGCGACATTGCAGTCGCGCTGCTCAATCCCACGGCGGCTGCGGTTCACGTTGTCGCTTACAGCAGCGACTATGGCGCCATTGAGGGATCAGTAGCCCAGGATCTGGCAGAGGAGATCGAGGCCACGACTGGCTTCCGCAGCTCAGTAACTGTTGATGTTATCCCCCGCCAGATGTATTCCACGCTAAAAGAGGAGATAAGAGGTGATGAAGCTAGTCCTTTCCATCGTCCGCGATGACGATGCCGATAAAGTCATCAACGCCCTGGTGAAACGGGGCTTCAGCGTTACCCGCATGGCGAGCACCGGGGGCTTCCTGCGGGAAGGCAACACCACCATTATGAGCGGCGTAGAGGACGATAGGGTGGACGAAATGCTGGAGACCATCAGGGCCAACGTCACACCCCGTTTACGGGCACCCTCTGGGGAACCCATAAGCGGGGCTACGGCTTTCGTGCTCAACCTAGAGAGCATTGAGAAGGTGTAGCTTTTTCAATTCAGGGCCCTTCTGCTCGGCGAGTTACTGTTCTTAGAGGTGCACCCATGGAGGCGCACATGGCTGACAATATCTCCGCGCCCAGCCAATACTGGAGCCAACCCCTGGACAGCCTGCTGACGGCACTGAACACCACATCCGAGGGGCTCAGCACGGACGAGGCACAGCAGCGGCTGGAACAATTCGGGCCAAACGTGCTGAAAGCCAGGAAAAAGGCGACGGCGCTGGGGCTCTTCCTCGACCAGTTCAGGAGCCCGCTCGTCCTCATCTTGGTCTTTGCCGCTGGCTTGTCAGCCATACTGCAGGAGTGGGTGGATGCCGTCATTGTTCTGGCTATAGTGCTGGGCAGCGCCGTGCTGAGCTTCATCCAGGAGTACAACGCCAGCACTGCCGTCGAGAAGCTACGCGCGCGGGTGACGATCAAGGCTACCGTGCTGCGCGATGGCCAGCCGCAGTCCATCCCTGCGGAAGAAGTGATGCCTGGCGACGTGGTGCTGCTCTCGGCGGGCAGCCTGGTGCCTGCCGACGGCATCGCGCTGGAAGCGAAGGATTTCTTCGTCAACCAGGCGGTGCTGACGGGTGAGAGCTTCCCGGTGGAAAAGAAGCCTGGCCTGGTCGAGGCACGCGCCAGCCTGGCTGAGCGCACTAACTGCGTCTTTATGGGCACCAACGTGCGCAGCGGCAGCGCGCGTGTCTTGATCGTGCAGACTGGAGTGGACACCGTCTTCGGCCAGATCGCCGAGCGTCTGGCTTTGCGCCCACCTGAGACCGAGTTCGAGCGCGGCATCCGCCGCTTTGGCTATCTGCTCACCCAGGTGATGCTGTGGCTGGTATTCGCTGTCTTTGCTATCAACATCTTCTTCCAAAAGCCGGCCGTTGATTCGCTTCTCTTCGCCGTTGCTCTGGCAGTAGGGCTGTCACCAGAACTATTGCCAGCCATCATCAGCCTCAACCTGTCTAAGGGTGCACAGACCATGGCTAACCATGGGGTCATCGTGCGCCGCCTGGCCTCCATCGAGAACTTTGGCAGCATGGACGTGTTGTGTACCGATAAGACGGGCACGCTGACCGAGGGCGTGGTGCAACTCGATGGGGCATTGGATGTGCAGGGACAGCCATCGGACAACGTCTTTCGCTACGCCTACCTCAACGCCCACTTCCAGACCGGGCTGTCCAACCCGCTGGACGAGGCGATCACCGCCCAGGCCCAGCCGGACATCCACGACGTCCACAAGGTGGATGAGATCCCCTACGATTTCGTGCGCAAACGGCTGAGTGTAGTGGTGCAGAATGTAGGGGCGCATGACGATGCGCCCCTACTGATCACTAAAGGGGCGGTGGATAAAGTGCTGGCGGTGTGCACCCAGGTGCAGGACGGCGAGGCAGCCGTTCCACTGGATGGCGGCCACCTGGCCCAGATCCAGCAGCACTACGCCGAGTGGAGCGGGCAAGGCTTACGTGTGCTGGGGGTGGCGACTAAGACAGTGCCACCGCAGCCCGCGTACACCCGCGAGGATGAGCTCGACCTCACCTTCGCCGGCTTTCTGCTCTTCTTTGACCCACCCAAACCGGACGTACAGCAAGTCATCGCCGAACTGGCCAAACTGGGCGTGCAGCTCAAGATCATCACTGGCGACAACCGGCTGGTAGCTTTGCACACTGCGGAGGCCGTTGACATGAAGGTGACTGGCGTGCTGACTGGCAGGGAGTTGGACGAATTGCGCGATGAAGCGCTTTGGCAGATTGCTGAGCGCACCAACCTGTTCGTGGAGGTGGACCCCAATGACAAGGAGCGCATCATCCTGGCCTTGCAGAAGATGGGACACGTGGTTGGCTACATGGGCGATGGGATCAACGATGCGCCCGCCCTCCATGCGGCGGACGTGGGCATCTCGGTGGATAAGGCAGTAGACGTGGCCAAGGAAGCCGCTGACTTTGTGCTGCTGGAGCCCGATCTGGAGGATCTCTGCCGGGGTATCGTGGAGGGGCGGACCACCTTTGCCAACACTCTCAAGTACGTATTCACGACGACCAGCGCCAACTTTGGCAACATGTTCAGCATGGCCGGAGCTTCCTTTTTCCTGCCCTTCCTGCCCTTGCTGGCCAAGCAAATCCTGCTCAACAACTTTCTTTCTGATTTTCCAGCGATGGCGATTGCCACTGACAGCGTGGATTACGAACTGGTGGAGAAACCTCGACGCTGGGACATCAAGTTCATCCGCGACTTTATGGTCATCTTTGGCATGGTGAGTTCAGTGTTCGATTATCTCACTTTCGGCACGCTCCTGTTCATCCTCCGCGCTACACCGGAGCAATTCAGAACCGGCTGGTTTGTGGAGTCGCTGATGACCGAGCTGTTCATTGCCCTCGTGGTGCGAACCCGGAAACCTTTCTTCAAGAGCAAACCAAGCAAGTATTTGTGGGTAAGCACCCTGCTGGTCGCCGGGGCTACGGTTATTATTCCTTACTTGCCGTACAGTGGGCTCTTGGGATTTGTGCCATTGCCCATATCGCTTCTTCTGGTAGTAATGGTCATTACCGCACTTTACATTGCCGCATCAGAAGCGGCGAAGAAATTCTTCTATGAGAGGGAGCGATTTTGAAGGGTGGGGGGCGCAACCTGTGGGAAGGGCAGCCGTGCACGCCGGTAAGGTCCCTGTTCTTCCTGCTTGTCCAATCGCCCGACTACCGCTCCGCACCGGCTCGACGACGTTGCCGTGCTCCGTTACGCAGTGGCGAATGCCGATGACTAACGACTCCCGCACTGCTTCTACCCCACAGTTGACCGTGCGAGTGGGGCGCTATCTCTTGTCACTCCTCTTGCTAGGGCTGGCAGTCCATCTTATCCTGCCGCAGATGGCCACCCTCGAACAATCGCTGCGGGTCATCAAGAGGATGGCGCTGTGGGCCGTGGCGCTGGCAATCGTGGCGCAGGTTCTGAGCTATCTCGGCAGCGGCTATCTCCTGCAGGCCCTCGTCGCCATGTTTGGACAACGATTGTCATTGATCCGCGGCACGCTGATCACCATGGCCACATCCAGCATTGGCCTGGTGGCGGGCGGGCTGGGCTACGCCACTGCTATCTATCGCTGGGTGCGCGGCAACGGCGTCAGCACCGAGGGGGCCGTGCTAGCAGGATGGCTGCCTAACCTATTCAACAGCGCCGCTCTGATGGTCATCGGGATCTTCGGCTTGCTCCACCTGTTGATCGCGCGCGAGCTTTCGATTTTGCAGGCCATCGGTTTCGGGTTGACCTTGCTGGTACTCAGCCTCATCGCCGGTGTGGTTCTGTGGGGCGTGCGCCATCGTCCGCAACTCAGCCGGCTGGCGGTGCGGGCGGCCAGCCGTTGGGCCGCACTGCATCGCCGGCCATACAATCCGGCCAAGACCGAGGCCGCTGCAGGGCGGTTGTTTAGCGCCTGGGATGTATTGCGCAGCGGCGGCTGGCGTGGCCCAGCTCTAGGTGCGGCGCTCAACATCCTCTTCGACATGCTGACCCTGTACTTTCTCTTCGTCGCTGCCGGTCACGTGGTCAGCCCGGGTGTCCTGCTGGCGGGATATGGGCTGCCACTGCTGTTGGGCAGGGTGTCCTTCTTGCCTGGTGGGGTCGGCATTGTCGAGGGCACAATGGCCGCGCTATACAGTGGCCTCGGCGTGCCCGATGGAGTGACGGTGGTGGTTATCCTCACCTATCGCTTTATCTCGTTCTGGCTGCCGACACTGCTAGGTTTTCCTCTCATTCCCTACCTGCAGCGTGTCAGCGGTAGTGCTAATGACGGAGCTGAGTGATCCCACACTTTGAGCAGGGCTATGCGGGTCAAACTTCGGGAGGGAGGATCGAAAATGTTGAAAGAGTTCAAAGAGTTCGCCATGCGTGGGAACGTGGTTGATATGGCCGTGGGCATCATCACCGGCGCTGCCTTCGGTACCATCGTTAAGTCGCTGGTGGATGACGTCATTATGCCGCCTATTGGCTTGTTGCTAGGCGGTGTGGATTTTGCCAACTTCTTCATCCTGCTAAAGGCAGGCTCCCCGGGTGGGCCTTATGCATCGCTGGCCGGTGCACAAGCGGCAGGTGCGGTGACAATCAACTACGGCGTGTTCATCAATACCGTCGTCAGCTTCCTCATCGTCGCCTTCGTGATTTTCCTGCTTGTCCGCAGCATCAACCGGCTGAAGCGGCAAGAGGAAGCGCCGCCGGCTGCACCTACAACCAAGGAGTGCCCATATTGCCTGTCTACTATTCCAATCAAAGCCACACGTTGCCCACAGTGCACCTCCGAACTGGAGGCGGCATAAAGTCAGCGGTGCCCCTAGAGCCCGAAATATGTCCATTTCGTCCTGGGCCTTTGAACGAAAACTCTCTCCGTTTGCTAACGGAGTATTGCATTTTTGCCATTCAAATTTGCTCTCATATTTTTCGGACAGGGTTTTCGTTCAGTTCCACCCCGAGGAGCTATGTGAGGATAACATGGGGATGAGCCGATTGTTCGAGGCTTTCGTTGCGGAAGCCGCGGTGACGAATTGTCTCCCCGAAGGAGGGGAAGAGCAACTTACACGAAGAGGCGGGGAGACAATTCGTCAGGTGACGAACTGTCCCCCTCTCGAGAGGAGAGAGCAGCTAATGTACAGAAACAGGGAGACGGTTCGTCAGGAGGCAATTCGTCAGAGGAGGAAAGCGCTTGCCTGACACCCGTCCCATCGGCCTTTTCGATTCCGGGGTTGGCGGCCTCTCGGTGATGAGGGAGGTCGTCCGTCAACTGCCTCACGAGGATGTGCTCTACTTCGCCGACAGCGCCCACTGCCCCTATGGTGCCAAATCCCCTTTGGAGATCCAACGCCTATCGCGAGGCATCGTCCGATTTCTCCTCGATCAAGGGGCTAAGCTCATAGTGGTGGCCTGCAACACCGCCTCCGCCGCTGCTCTAAGCCACCTCCGCGATCTATTCGACGTGCCCATTGTGGGCATGGTCCCCGCCGTCAAGCCCGCCGCCTCCCTGACGGATAGCGGGGTGGTGGGCATCATCGCCACCGAGGCCACCTTCCAGGGGGCGCTTTTCGCCGAAGTCACAGCCCAGTTCGCCGCCAACGTAAGGGTGATAACCCAGGCCTGTCCGGGCCTGGTGGAAAGAGTGGAGAGGGGGGAAACGGACACTGAGGAGACGGAGCGCTTGCTGCGGCTCTATCTAGAGCCTCTGCTGGCGGCGGGGATAGATGCCCTGGTTCTGGGCTGCACCCATTACCCCTTCCTCATGCCGATCATGCGCCGCATCGTGGGAGAGGAGGTTGCCATCATCGAGCCCAGCCCGGCCATCGCCCGTCAGGTGAGGCGCGTGCTGACAGAGAGGGATCTGCTCAATCCTACTGGAGAAGGTTTCAAGCTCTCTCCCCATAAGCGTACAAAGAGCTTAAGCGCAAGGCGGGGAGAGAGCTTGAAAGGAGGCAAGCGATTCTTCACCAGTGGCGATCCAGCGTTGTTCGCACAGCTTTTGGAGAGACTGCTCGGAGAGCAAGGTTCTATCTTCGGGGTAGAATGGCAGGGAACGATCATAGTTGCCTTGCCTGAGAACAATATGTGATGAAAGGATAAATGTTATGGAGGCAATAAAGCGAATCCGTTTAGTGTTGATCGGTGCCGGCAATGTCGGGCGTCGCTTCCTGAAGCTGCTCGTCCACAAGAGGGATGCTTTGCGCGCTAGGTATAGCCTGGACCCGATTCTGGTCGGGGTGGCGGACACCTCTGGGGCGGCCATGGCTGCGGATGGGTTAGATCCCCAGCGGGTGATAGAGCTCAAAGGAAGCGGCCAGGGTGTGGCCTCCTATGCGCCCTGGGGGAAGGCTGGGATGTCGGCCTTGGAGCTGGTGCGGCAGGCTCAGGCCGATGTCCTACTCGAGGCCTCACCCACTAATCTGCAGGACGGGGAGCCTGGGTTGAGCTGCATTCGAGAAGCCCTGCAACAGGGGATGCACGTGGTGACGGCCAATAAAGGCCCTTTGGTCTTGGCCTATCCTCAGCTTATGGAGCTGGCGGCGGAGAGGGGGGTGAAGGTGGCTTTCAGTGGCACAGTGGCCGGAGGGCTGCCTACAGTTAACCTGGGGCGGAGAGACCTAGCCGGGTCCGAGATCCTAAAGCTAGAGGGCGTCTTGAATCTCACCACCAATTACATCCTGACCCAGATGATGGAGGAGGGCAAGCCCTACACGGAGGCGTTGGCTGCGGCCCAGGCAGCGGGCCACGCCGAGGCCGATCCCAGCCTGGATGTGGAGGGTTGGGATGCGGCCAACAAACTGGTTATCCTGGCGCAAAGCGTGCTCGGCTATCCAGCCACCCTTGCCGATGTGGAGGTGGAGGGGATCACTGGGATCAGGCCGGAGGCTCTTAAGCGGGCTAAAGCCCAAGGGAGGACTATTAAGCTGATCGCCAAGGCGGAGAAGAGGGACGACGGTGTTGAATCTCGTAAAGTCGTACCCCTCGCACTTTGAAAAGTCTCATAAAGTCGTGCCGCTCTGTTGACACCATCTAGCGAGCCGGCTATTCTCTCTATCGAAGTCAGATAGAGGAGGATAGCGA
>Ga0315314_1000734_pt1 | contig 32936 bp, 32 predicted proteins | sample TDP9_MG_FD_203631 | JGI IMG/M metagenome (GOLD analysis project Ga0315314, IMG submission 203631) | Freshwater sediment microbial communities from Lake Towuti, South Sulawesi, Indonesia - TDP9 | ecosystem: Environmental > Aquatic > Freshwater > Lake > Sediment | place: Indonesia: South Sulawesi... | reverse complement strand
CTGGAGCCAACTGCAATCGGCCAAGCTGATCATCGCCAAAGGGATGGGCCACTACGAGACCATGCCCGACCTGAGGCTGTCAGGAACTGTGGCCTACCTCCTCAAGGCCAAGTGCAAACCTGTAGCTCAAGACCTAGGCGTGGCCGTCGGCGACAACGTGGCCTTAGTGATGAATCGCCTCCCTAGGAGGATGTAAATGACGGGTAAAGATTTCCCCGGCAAGGGGAGGGTCGCCGTTTTGAAGACCAGCCCGGAGACGGTGCTGGAGGATTATGCCAGGCTGATGCACCTGGCCGAATATGAGAGGTTCCTTCCCAAAGGTGGGGAGATCATCGTCAAGCTCAACCTTTCCTGGACAAAATTCTTCCCCGCCTGTTCCACTCCACCCTGGCAGTTGGAGGGGGCAATCAAAACCCTTTTGGACGACGGTTATCAGAAGGAGAAACTCTACCTGGTCGAGAACAAGACAGTGGTGACCAACCCCTGTAAGGGAGCAGTTAACAACAAGTGGACGCCCGTCCTGGAGAGCTATGGCCTCCCCTTCATCGCCCTCCCCGAGGTGGAGTGGGTGAAATACGAATTCAAGGGGCTCCTGAAGCTCGACCAAATCTTCCCTGAAGGGATTGAAATCCCCAGGATGTTCATCGGCAAGAGCGTGCTCCATCTGCCGACGATGAAGACCCATGGCCACTCCATTACCACGGGGGCTGTGAAAAACGCCTTCGGGGGCCTACTTAAGGAGGTTCGCCACTACGGACACGAGTTCATCCACGAGGTATTGGTTGACCTGCTCACCATGCAGTATGAACTTCACCCAGGCATATTTGCCGTGATGGATGGCACCGTCTGCGGGGACGGGGCTGGGCCGAGGACGATGCGCCCGGCCATCAAGAACTACATCCTGGCCTCGGCCGACCAGGTAGCCATTGACGCCATCGCTGCCAAGATGATGGGCTTCGACCCGCCGGGGATCCCCTACCTCAGGATGGCTGCCGAGCGGGGCTACGGGGTCGCCGACCCGCGGGAGATCGAGGTGATCGGGGAGGATGTTTCAAGCGTTAACTTCGGCTTCAGGAGCGAGCGGAGCTTGGTCATCTGGGGAGATCAGGTGATCCGCAAGGGCTCCCTTCGCCCCCTCAAAGGGCTCCTGTTGCACAGCCCCCTGATGGCCTGGGCCCCCTTCGCCAGCAACGTCTACCACGACCTGCTTTGGTACCCTACCGTCGGCCAGAGGCGGATCAAGGAGTTCATGAAGACAGGGTGGGGACGGCTTTTCCAAAGCTATTAAAGGGATCAGGAATGCATCGTGATCAAAGTTGACCTCCACATCCACACCGAATACTCCGGGGACTCGCTCCTCTCTTTCGAGGCCATAATCGCCACCTGCCAGCGACGGGGCATCGGCTGCGTGGCCATCACCGACCACAACACCATCGCCGGGGCCCTGGCCTTCAAGAGGATCGCCCCCTTTCCCGTCATCGTCGGCGAGGAGATCAGGACCACAGCGGGGGAGATAACCGGCCTATTCCTCAGCCAGGAGATCCCCAGAGGCCTCTCCCCGCAGGAGACGATTGACCGGATAAGGGAGCAGGGTGGCCTGGTCTACATCCCCCACCCCTTTAGTCGAGCGCGGAGGTCAAGCCTCCGTCGAGACGTTCTCGAGGAGATCGTCCCTCAGATCGACATCGTGGAAGCGTTCAACTCCCGCACCCTGCTGGGGCGGGACAACGAGAGGGCGAGGCGCTTCGCTCAGGAGCATGGCCTTCCCTGCGGGGCGGGCAGCGATGCCCACACCGCCTATGAGATCGGGCGGGCCTATGTGGAGATGGAGGAGTTCAGTGGTGAGGAAGATTTTCTGCGGAACCTGGCCCAGGGGCGGGTCGTCGGCCAACTGACCGTCCCCTTGATCCACATCATCACCAGCTTGATGAAGGTTTACAAGAAGTTTGGTGAGTAGATGGGCTTTAGGGATTAAAAGAGGCGAACCTACGACCTCGCCTCTTTTTTGTTCGCTCATATGGCGAGCCCTCTCCCGCTTAAAGGTAGGAACGGCTGGAAGCCGATGCGGGAGAGGGCTCGTCATCTTGGAGCAACGTGCGCCGTCTCCCCCACTTGGATGCAGGGAAGGCAATTAGGCGTAGCCCTGCCGGGATGGGCTACGCCTGTGCGCCGCTAATAGGAGAGGACCTCGATGGTCTCCGACCAGGTGCCGGTGATCAGCTTGTTGATCCTGTACCTCCCCTCCCCCCACAGGATGGCGCGGCCGCTGCCGATGGCGTAGAGGTCGATCTCCTCCCCGGCGAGGATGACAGACATGTCCCTCCCTCGGATGCGGGCGAGGCCATGGAAGCCGACGTACTCGGTCCAGCCATCGGGGAAGGCCTTCCTGTGGCCCTGACCTTCGATGTTGATGTCTTCAGCGCCCTTGACCCAGAGCACGCCGTTGCCGCTCACCCTCATCCAGCCGGTGCCGTGGAGGGCGACCAGGCCGTCGCCGTGGGCCTCAAGGGTGCCGGTGCCCTCGACCTCCTCGGCGCCAGCCACCGCTGCGAACCCAAGGCTCGCCGCCAGCACTACTGCCACCAGGATGAGCATCTTATTTTTCATCGCTTTGTCACCTCCTTGATATTATTGAGCTCGGCCCCGGGAACCTCAACGAAACCTCTCTCCAAACGAGGGGTCTCCCCGTTTGCTCAAACGAAACCTCTCTCCGTTTGCTCACGACGTTCTGCGCTTCTCCCAATCTATGCTTGCTCTCATAATGATTCGGAGAGAGGTTTCGTTACCTCGCTCTAGACATATTATCCCACGGGGCTGTTAAGCTGGTATTGTCCGTTTGTAAAAGATGTGTAAAAACCACTGATGAGAAGAGGCCCCGCATCCTGCCGTTAAGATGTGGGGCCTCTTCAGCAATAAGGTTCCTCCTGTCCTTTCTCCTCCTACGGATAGCTCTTCAGGATGATGGGCAAGTAGATCAGGTGAGCCGGCGGCGCAACCGTGCCCGTCGGTGTCGCCGTAGGAGTGGTCGTGCTAGTTGGCGTCGTTGTGCTGGTCGGTGTGGCGGTGACGGTTACCGTGCCCGTCGGTGTCTCTGTAGGCGTGGCTGTGCTGGTTGGCGTCGCTGTGCTGGTCGGTGTGGCGGTGATGGTCACCGTGCCTGTCGGCGTCTCCGTAGGCGTCGCCGTGCTGGTAGGCGTGGCGGTGCTAGTAGGGGTCGCCGTGCTAGTAGGCGTAGACGTAGACGTCGGTGTTGGTGTAATGGGCGGGGCTGCCTCGACGATACCGGCCCAGTAGCCCAGCCCAGCCTTGTAGCCTGTACTGGAGGAGGCTCCAATGGCCGTTTGGCCAACGGTGAAGTTGGCGGCGTAATGGGTGGAATCGGCCGCTCCCCCACCACCTCCCGTCAGCGGCGTGAACCAGTCCAGCCGGTAGTTAGCGGAGGACATCGCCAGTACGCTGCCGGCCAGCAGGAGCGCACAGAGCAGACTGATCACCACGGGGGTCAGTCGTCGCGTGTTCATAGTGCCCTCCTCTCACTGCAAGGTCACGAGCATCTGGATGGTCCCGGTGCCGCTGTCCAGCGATTGCAAGGCCTTGCCCAGGACGGTGCCCGGCGGCGGGTTAGGGCCGGCGCGCATGGCGTGACCAGGCGTGGACGCGGTGACCAGCAGGTCGCCGCGGCGGATGGGGCCGTTCTCGGCCGAGACCTTGCAGGGCGCGATGCCGGTGATGGCCACGGGGATGCCCTCCAGCGGGTTGTCGGTATCGGGTGCATTGGCCAGGATGGCCGGCTGGGTGGAGTAGACGCCGATGACGGCGGTGGCGAAGGGCTCGGTGGAGAGTTCCACGGTTCGATCGGCGCGGGTGCTGATGACCAACACGTCGCCGGGCTCGTAGTCCGCCTCCTCGCCCTCCACCGTCATCTGCTCGGCGAAGTCCGCCCCGCCGGTCTGGGTGCCACCGTTGAAGAAGCCCTTGCCAGTGCGGTCCACGCGCCAGTAACGGGTACCAAGATAACTGCTGGCGCCTACGACGAAGTCTCCCCCAGAGTTGCCCTGCACCAGGTAAAGGGTGGCATTCCCGCTGCCGGCGGAGGAGGTCTCGCCGAATATGGCAAATCCGCCGCCTATGTTCTCTGCCCACACAGCAGGCCTGAGCGCGCCGTTTGACTCAGCATAGACCCCGCCATCGGCAACGTTACCGCTCACGAAGTAGCCAGCGAAATCGTACTGGCTGTAGCCCATCACGCCGGCGCCGTTGTCATCCCTATAGGGGTCGCAAATGCCAGCGCTGGTTGCTGCGCAGCCAAAGACACCGGGGTGATCGTTGTCTGGGTCGAAGGTATACGCCTGCAGGGCCACGAAAGTATCGCTGGACGCCCACACACCGATGCCATTGGGCGAGTTGCCCGACACAGCCTCTCCCGCGTCCCCAGCATAGGCGAGGAAAGCGTCGGCATCCCCTGTGCCGGTAGATCGCACCGTCAGGATACTATCAGTGGTATAGCTAATCACCGCCCCCGGTTTCAGGGTCAGGGCGTAGGGGACGGGGTAGATGACCTGGCGGGGGGTCATCTCCGGGTCACTCCCCACCTGGATGCCCAGCCAGACTTTCTGGCCGTAAAGGTCATTGTAGCAGTAATCCATATAGGTGCTGAACAGCCCGTCGTCCACGATCACCGCGTTAGTGTCCGAGCACAGGGGTGTGCCTCCTTCCGCGACCTCGTAGAGGCGGAAGGTGAGGTTGTAAGTGCCGTCGAGGGGGTTACCGTCGGCGTCGGTCAGCCGTCCCTGGATGGCGATGGCACCAGGCGCTATGGCGGTGACTCCCACCTCTCCTTGAGCGCTCACTTCTGTATCTGGCCCCTCCCGGGGCGGGCTGGCAATGGCGCTGCCTGCGGCCCAAAGCAGGGCCAAGATGGCGGCCGTTGCCAGCAAGATAGCAATAGTCCTGCCTTTCATTTTCGTTTCCTCCTTCTTAATCTGCTATTGGCGATTGGCTGTCGGCTGTTTTCTCCTATTCATCACCTCCTCTCTTGACGAGAGATTGCAGGCGGTGCCGAATGGTCGCACTTACGGCATCTAATAAGTCGGTAAACAGGCGAGCATCATCTTTCCACTCTCCAGACATGTATCAGGGACTTATCCCCATCGGCCAATGGTTCGAAAACATACAACAGACCCCGTCCGTGGTCGAAACTGGCCGCGCCAACGTGGTGCCTTTGCTGACTGGATTCGACGTGGTACAGGTATTCATCAATAATATTGAGCGTGGCGTAGGGCTGGGGTTCCCAAGTCTCCATTTCCCTCCTGGCCATAGCGGCCAGATCGGCGGGGTCGTAAAAAGATGATCTGCCCTTCAAAGCCGGTGCTCCACCAACCTCTCTCAGGACAATCAGGAGGGTAAGGAGGCTCATCCGGCCACACGGTTCCGTCGGCGCAGCCGTACCAGCAGTCGCCTGTGCCCACTCGTACAGGAAGGTGTGGCCGAAGGTGATACTGTGGATTGTATCCACTCACTGCACCCGCCACACGTGCACCACCGGCCTGGCCTCGTCGGCAAACAGCTCCAGCACATACAGCAAGCCATTGTTTCGGTCGTAGGCCACGTCGCCGATGCGGTATCGGCGCTGGACTCCTGTGCCCAGCATGTCTTGTTCGACCCCCGCAGGATTGAGAAACAGGTATTCGTCTATGTCCAGGGTAGCATACGGCTGGGGTTCCCAGGACGCCATTTCGCCGGCGGCAACCCGCGCTAGGTCGGCCGGGTCGTACAGAATGAACTGGGCGTCGAACCGGCTGCTCCACCATCCCCGATAGTCGTTGTGGCCGGCGCATTCGGTCAAATCCTCCGGCGGACAGGGCGTACCGTCGGCCAGACGGCATAGGGTAAACTCTCCGACCATTTCTTCTTCCACACATGGATATTCAGGGCTGGCTGGATTGACAAACCCATACCAGTACTTTGTCCCGGTGGACTTGGTGCCCGCAAACAGGACTGCTGACTTGCCCGTGCCGGTCGTGAGCCAGGCGCCGCCTTCCCATTCGTCGGGATGCTGGTAGTTGTCAAGACAGCGTTCAATGTTTTCGGTGTTCAACGAACTCTCATAGAGCAACAGCACCGTCTCTTCCAGGTGTGTTCCCGGCGGCGCGGGCGTACCGCTCTCATCAACCCAGGGGCGGTAGGCAAAGAGGGCCGGTCCCATTCCCGACCAGCCGCCATCTTTGAAGCGACCGGTTCCCAGGTAGCGGCCCAAAGTGTGCGCATCCGCCCAGGACGCCGGAATCTCGAACATATAGCCATTCACACTGTAAAGCGACTGGTTGCCGATGAACCAGGTCCCCTGTATATTGGGCGACGCCAGATTGGGGTCGAACCAGGCATGGGAAGCCACCGGCGGGTCGGGCTGCAGGTGTTGCCCCCAGGCCAAGTGGATCTTGGGACCGGTGGCCGGTGTGTCGAGATATGCCATGCCGATGCGGGGGATCTCTTCGAGTTCGGTGAAAAATCCTTCCGCCACATTGTGAAACCCCTGGATAAACTCCGCCTGGTTGAGGCCGGCCAGGCTTCGCCGTGAGCGCTCAGCCGAACGGTTGTCCGATACAACCGGCACCGGGATACGGACTTCCGCCACCTGGCTGCCATTGGGCAGTTCTCCATAAGGCAACCGGTCGTGTCCGGTGATGAACAGTGAGCCTGGAAATCCATCGGCAGGCCCGGAGGGGTCGCCGTTGGGATTGAAGGTCATGGCATTGCCCCCATACTCGAAGGTTCTGGGACGTTCGGCATCGTCGGGGAGCCGGAACGCGCCCAGGTACTCCAGGTCGGAGGGTTGGATGAGCCGAGAGGGGATGACTGTGGGGGGCGGAGCAGACCAACTCTTCATGATCAGGGGCAGGTAGACGAGATGGTAAGTCGGCGGTGCGCCGGTCCGAGTAGGCGTGGGAGTCCTCGTTGGCGTAGAGGTAGGGGGTGCGCTGGTGGCAGTGGGTGTCGCCGTCGGGGTGGCCGTAGATGGTGTGCCTGTGGCAGTGGGGGTGGGCGTCCCCTCGCCCTCCGCCCAGCGGTGGTAGAAGACGTTGAGCAACTGGACGAACTCGCCGGTGGCCTTCTGGTGGCCAGCAGTCGTAGGGTGACTGTCCCAATTTGTGTCAGTGGGGTAGGCCGAGTAATTGTTGCTGATGGTTTGGATGTGCTGTACCGCGCCGTTCCACCAGCGATGGTGATTGCCGTCAGCCCAGCCTGCGTCGTTGGGTTCCTCGTTTGTTGCGGGGTCGTCAACGCGGGTAGCACTGCCGTTGGAGGTGAGGACGTTGTAGTAGTCGAAGACGGCTACGTTGTTGTAGGGGTAACCGTCCAGCCAATCGTAGACTAGCCAGCTGTTGAAGGCGCGGGCGTTGGCGGCGTGAGCGGCGTCGGTCTCATTCGCCACCAGCGGCGGCGCGGTGATGACCACGAAGAGCTTGTCTTGGCGAGTGGCGAAGTAGGCCAGGATGCCGTTGTAGATGCCCTTGGCGTTGGCGACGGTGTGGTGCTCTGACCAACAATCCTGACCACGCAGGGGGTTGTTGCCGGTCGTCGGCGGGTCGTCCGGATTCCCTCCCAGGTGGGAGTTGGGGAAGCAGGACTTAAACAGGATGATCTCGTTCTCGCCGCCGGGATCGGTGGGCAGACGGGAGTAGGTGGAGTGCTGGTCGCTTTCGGCGTAGAGGGCACTCAGGTAAGTGGTGCTGTTGGGGCCGCGGAACCAGGTCCACCAGTGGCCGATATCGGTGGTGTCGCCGATACTGTCTGGCCCCCAGCCGTAGTTGGTGTCGCTGACAAAGTAGTTGCTGTCGCGCAAGGCTAGCCCCAGGCCGCCGTCGTCATCGGCCAGCCAGTTCTCACCGGTGGAGTGGTGGATAAAGATGAGCTTGATAGGGGAGGGGGGTGGGTTAGGGTTGTCAGCGGTCGGGGCGATGCGGGGGGCAATGGGGGTGGGAACAGCGTCGGCGCGAACGGCAGGCGACGCACACCCGCTGCCGATCCACAGCAACACCAACGCCAGGGCGATGGTGAGGGTAAAATCCTTTTGGTTCATTTTCGTCTCCTGTTTTGAATTGCACTACCGGACATCTCCCCCCATCTATGAACGTCAACTTTAGGCTGAGCAGCCCAAGCGTGCTCGAAGCACGCCGCTTTGGAGGGGGAAGACCTTGCTCTCCACCGCCAGGCGCGAGAGTTTGATGGAGTGCTGGTCTTCACCCTCCCCCGGCCCGCCCTCCACGATGAGGCAGCGGCCTTCGTAGGTCAGGCAGCGCGCCTTGTCGCCAATTTTCTCTTGAAGCAACGCTTCTCCGATGCATGGGTTGGGCCTCCCAGCGCCCCCATCGCTATTATACCTCATCCCTCGAAAAAGCGAAAGCCCCACATCCCGTTGTCGAGATGTGGGGCTTCTTTTTCCTCTACCGCTGAAAGCTCTTCAAGACGATGGGCAGGTAGACCTGGTGACCGACGAAGATCACTACTGTGGTTTGACCTGTATTGCCGTCGCTGTCAACGACCGTCAGAGTCACTTCGTAGGTCCCAGCAGGAAAACGAGCGTTCGCCCGCCTTCCTACCCCGAAGAACGTTGAATCATAGGACCAGATGAACGATTCGTCGGGGAGCAAACCGTCTTCCACGTCAGAGGCTTCGCCTTCGAGGTGGATGACCTCTCCAGGCGAAAACCGAGTGTCGGCCTCCGGTCGGATGATGTACGCGGCTGGCGGTTTCCCCTGAACCCAGAACGTCCCGTCGGTATCATCCTGGCGGGTGTTGAATCCATCCGTGGCAATGACCCGAACACGTGCCTCGTCGCCTCCCGGCAAGATGGCTGTGTCAACCTCATAAGATTGTCCCTGTACGTCCCACGCCACGGGGAACCAGGAGTCCCCCTTGTCGGGTGAATACAGGATGGTGAAGCTCAAGGGATCCCCATCCTCATCCTCTGCCTGCCACTGGATGGTTTGCCGGCCGCTCCATTGCTCGCCACCGTTGGGCGCCAGCACCGTGACGGTGGGAGGATTGTCAGAGACCACGATCTGGTCTAGGACTTGGTCTCCCTTCTTGAGAAGGATCTTGGATGTGCCGCTCTGTTCTGGAAGCTGGAAGCGGAACTGGACGCTCTGCACCTCGTTTCCTTCAACGTCTGTGAAGGATACAAAGAAGGGTGTATTCAGCAGCGGCTTTGCGGAAGTGTCCTGCACTTCTACCGCGTAGTCGCCGGGTGGGATGTCTTCCGTGGGGATGCCGAGTTGGACGAGCACGGGGTCCAGGCTGCCCATGTCGTTCTTGCTTACCTGGCCCGACACGTAATACACCGTTTGGATTTGCTCGCGGACTTGGCTCACGCGGCTGGTCAGGCTGGAAGCGGCAGGGGCGGAAAACGCATGATTGAACAGATTCTCCCATCTGTAGGGGGATACCCACCGGGCTGGAGCCCGGCTCTGCCCACAATAGGACATGAAATCTGGGCACTGGCTCCAAACAACCGTTTCGCGGCGGCCGGTGCGCTCCCTCCAAGGTTGGCGGGTATCAAACCCCACTTCCAAAATTTTATCGTGAATGTGAGGCCAATCAGGATCAGGGCCAGATGCGCCGCAACCCCAGCTGAGATCGCAACTGGGATTGCTGATGCCCCAGGTGTCCTCGTCCGGATTGCCGACATGACGTCCCCACGTTGCTTCTTCGGCCGGCCTTCTGTCCAAGTTGTGACCGATCTCGTGCGCCATCACGGGCTCCACGCTGGTCACGTCGCCGGCGAATCCTATTGCCACCAGTCCACGTCCCCCACACCAGACCGGGTCGGACATGCCCTTAGGGTTACCATCGGCGGTGGTGCAAGTCCGAGGTAGGAATCCATAGATCTGATCCGGAGGCGCAACAGCCTCGCCGCCGTAGCTCAGGCTGAGGCACCATGCCAGCCAGACGCTATCATAGTAGTCGTTCAGCCTCCCGATGACGGTGTCACATTCCGGAGTGGTGGCGCCCACCATCTCCCAGGGCTGCTGCACGAATTCCACATCTGGTACAGGGTAGACCGTTTCCAAGAAGCTTTCCTGACGCACCATGTCTCTGTAACTCACCAGATTGGGCGTGTCAGCCGTGCCTGTGTTGATGGGCACGACCCAGTAGACCGGGACCTCCCTGGGTCTGAAAGAGAGGGAGAAGGCTGTTGAGGAAACCTCATTGCCGAACAGGTCTATCACCCGTCCCCGAAACCGGACGGTTCCTTCTGCCCACGAATCCGGCAAGAGGAAGTTGGCGGTGCTATCCAGCCGGTCTCGGAGGGGCAAGACAAAAGTATCCGGATCATAGACAGGGGCCATGAACAGCGTTGACAGCGGTGAGCCTGGCAGATCATAATATCCATCTCTGGTCCCATAGAGGTAGACGATGACCGGCTGGGGGTCGGTGACGCCTGTGGCTTCAACGTACACTCTCGCCGCTGTCCACTTACCCTCCACCAATGGCATGGTGTTATCTCGATCCTGAACGGCCTGGGTGACCTCTATGGCATCATTCTCATACCTCTCATCAAAGCCGATGGACGCCTCTTGGTCGGGTTCGGGTATGGACCGGCACGATGGAGCCAATGAGACCTCGATGAGGCCCGAGAAGTCATGCGTGAAACCTACTGGGACCTCGTCTGTGAAGCCGGGTCTCTCAGAGACGATTCGCAACCCCATGCGGACGTTCCCACCGGCCTCCGCGCCTATCTCGCGGAGGTCTATTCCGAACTCAAACACGCGATGGTTGTCGCAGACCGGTGCGATGGGGGGGCGGTATAGGATTTGGGTTCCATCTCCAGAGAAGCAGCCGAAGCCCGCCGCTAGGCTTGACCACATGTGTGTTGGGAGGATGCCAGACAAACTGTCAGGTCCGGCATAGGGCATGTACCTCATGTTATATGCGTCCACCAAAAGATAGTGCAGATCGACGTCCGGCGTGATATTGCCGTCTCTGTTTACGTCGAAGGTCAACCCGAAGTAGTCGCCGGAGGGCGGGTCGTTCACCGTATCGTCAAGGACATCAACCAGGATGTACAGCCGTATATCGTCGTTGAGCACGCTGATGAAGCCGTGGTCGAATTCGAGCCGGCGGAAGATGTAAAATCCCCCCCATTCCCCCACTTCTATCACTCCATCAATCGTCGGGGGCGTGTATGTACAGGCTGAGTCTATGGCTAACGGTCCAGGAGGTGGACCTGCGGCTGTGGGTGTGCTGGTCGGCGTCAGGGGGGGCGTGGTGGTTGGCGTCCCGGTTGGAGTGCTGGTTGGTGTCGGTGTGGGGGTCAATGTAGGCGTTGGAGTGTGGGTAGGCGTCGGCGTGGCGGTGGGCGTACGCGTCGGGGTGTGAGTAGGTGTAGGCGTCTTGGTCGGCGTCCACGTAGGCGTTGGTGTCCGAGTAGGCGTATGGGTTGGTGTGGACGTGGGGGTCGGCGTGGTGGTGTGGGTGGGCGTCGGCGTTGCTTCCACCACCAGGAAGCGACATTCGTCGGAGGCAGCGGTCCCCAGCAACTCAGCCACAAGCCTATGCTCCCCAAGGGGGTAACCCACAGTGGCGCCGAAGTAGTATGTCACGTTGGCAGTCACCGGGTAGGTCCCAATCACCTGTCCTGGTTGCCCCGGCAGGTAGCTCCAGACCCTGACCTGGCCGTTCACATTGGCTCTGAAATAGACCACTATAGTCGTGCCCACCGTGACCCCTCGGTCGCAGCCCCCGCTGATCCAGATATCCACCTCCGGCGGTGGCCCTACGGTTGGCGTGCTGGTTGGCGTCGGGGTTGGCAACTCGTAGCTGACTATCAGATACGGCTTGTTTTCGGTGGCGTTGGCCGAGTAGAAGCGCCTGAGGTAGTAGCCTCCGCTCTCCGGCCCCCGCAACTCCAGGCCGAAGTTGGTACTGGTGCCGAAGTTGCGACCGACCCAGTAGTCCTGCACCAGGCTGGTCACATCCCAGCCTTTCATGCCGGTCTGGGTGCCGACGTTGATTGCCGTGTAGGAACTGGAGGAAGGCTTGTTGTTCCAAGTGACGGTGTTGTAAGCCCAAGCGGAGGTAACCCGACGCAATTGGATAGAGACGCTGCTCAGCCCCTGGGCCTCGAAGAGGTAGGCTTTGAAACCTGCGCTCGTGATGGTGGCGTTGCTGGGGATGCTAGAGAGATCGAAGCCCACGTAGGAGCGGCGATCGTCCGGGATATCCGCGTCCAGGTTCTGCACATCCAGCCGGGTGGAAGTGCCGAAGTTCGTGGTGGGCGCCGCTTGCGAGACGTAAGCGTCGGCCACAGGGTAAAAGGTGACGGTGGTGCTCAAGGGCGAGGTGTACCCGGCGGGCTCAGCAGGGCCAGCAGCGGTCGGCCGCATCAAAACGTGGGGGACCACAAGCAGGCCCAGGACAAGCCCGCTCAACAGCAATACGGTCACTTTCCCTTTCATCAGCAACCTCCATTGCCTAGCACTTTATAGTCGGGACACTCCTCATTGGGGCAAAGGAATTGACCGGTATCCATGGCAGACACCTCCTACGCCAATTGTCTATTGCATTATACCATATTTCTCACTCTAATGCTAGAGCGCATGACCCCTAGGAGGCGAACCTTCACCGTAGCACCCGCTCGTCCCCCACCCTCTTGGTCACCCGCCGCTCGTCGAGGTGCTCCATCAGGGCCAGGGCATACTTGCGGCTGGCCCCGAACATGTCCCGCACCTGGGCGACGGTGATGCTGCCTTCCTCCTTGAGGCAGGCGACGACCTGCCCCACCATCTCCTCATATGCCTCGGCCGAAAAGAGGACGCTATCGCTCACCTTGACCAGCCTCCCCTGCTCGATGAGTGCTTCGAGCACCTCCGCCCCCACCATGGCCTGGCAATCGGCGACCGAAGGCGGGGCATAAGGGCTCCGGGCGATGGCTGCTAGAAGCTTGTTCACCCGGCTTTGCTGCTCAGGGCTGAACCTAACCTCGTGTTCCGGAAGCCTGAGTGTCGCTTCCGCCTCGACAACCCTGCCCTCCGCCGCTGCCCTGGCAATGGCCTCATTGAAGAGCCGTGGTGAGAGGCGCAATCTGCTCTTGAGCTCCTCGCGGGGCATCCCCACCCGCAGCGGGCTCTGCTGATGATATTGGCGCAGAAGGGCAGCGATGCGCCCCAGGAGCTCTGCCCAGCCAGCGGCGGAGATGACATGTTCTCCCCCCAGGAGGAGCGCCTGGGAGCCAGCGATCAGCTCATCTAAAGCTACCTCGGCTGCTTCCTCGGGCAAACCGCTATCCCTGATAAGCTCCCTTACCCTCTGCGGCCCTCCCCTTTCAAGGGCTTGGAGGATGATCTCCTCCGGCTTCCCGCGGGCCAAGGTCTCCAATCGGGCGATGACCTCCGGGCGAAAGCGGCGATGGCGCCGCGGATGGGGGTCAACGATGCCCCCGCCTCCGATGGTGAGGGGGGGCGATGGCTGGCGGACGATGAAGCGATCCTCCTTGACCACCGCTATGGGCTCCGCCAGGCGCAATTGGACCCAACCCGTCCCACCGGGGGCGATGGCCTCGCTGTCCAGCAGCCTCGTCTTGGCCATGACCTGGGCCGAACCGGTGAAGAGCTCGACAGCGACGTTATGCCTCAAGGGCTTGGGGGCATCGGAGAGGAGCTGCAGCCTCACATCAATCACCCTGGTGGGGGAGAGCCACCCGGGGATGGTCACCACATCCCCTCGCTGGAGCTCATCGGTGCTCACCCCCGCCAGGTTGATGGCCACCCGGCTGCCGGGGATGGCCGTCTCTATGCTCTCCTTGTGGGTCTGGAGGCCGCGGATGCGGGCCTTCAGGCCCTCGGGCAGTATCTCGACCTCCTGGCCCACATGAAATCGCCCGTCAATGAGGGTGCCGGTAACCACAGTGCCGAAGCCGGCGATGGTGAAGACGCGATCAATGGGCAGGCGCGGCCGGCCGATGTCCATCTTCGGCGCTACCATCGTCATCAGCCGATCCAGCTCCTCCAGGAGTGCGGGGAGCCCCTCACCGGTCTTGACCGACACGGGGATGATCCTGGCCCCCGCTAGGGTGGTGCCCTCTATCTCCTCGGCGACCTCGGCGGTGACCAGCTCCAGCCACTCCTCGTCCTCTACCAGATCTACCTTGGTCAGGGCCACCACGCCCCCCTTGACCTGAAGCAGGTCGAGGATAGCCAGGTGCTCCTTCGTCTGAGGCATCACCCCCTCGTCGGCGGCGACGACGAAGAGCGCTGCGTCTATGCCCCCCACGCCGGCCAGCATGTTTTTGATGAAGTCCTCGTGACCAGGCACGTCCACGATGCTGACGGTTTGGCCGCTGGGCAAGGTCAGCCAAGCGAAGCCCAGGTCAATGGTCATCTCCCGCTCCTTCTCCTCCTTGAGGCGGTCGGGGTCGATGCCCGTGAGGGCCTCCACCAGCTTCGACTTGCCGTGGTCCACGTGCCCAGCCGTGCCGATTACACGCAAGTCGCCTTCTCCTCCTCTAACGTGCTGCTCGCTTTAGATGTAGATTTATGCCTTTTGACCTTTTGGGCGAGCAGGCACATCATCGCCGACACGCTCCCTCATCTCGCCGATCAGCTGTTCCATCTCGGCGATTTGACGCCGGGCGTGTTCCTCCTGGGTCAGCAACAAAGCCACTATTTGAGCTTGATGCCTTTTGCACTGTTCCTCGAGCTGCCCTATCCGCGCCGCCAGACCCTCATCCCGTTTGCTTTGCTCCTCCCATCGCCTTTGCCACTCCGCCATATTTTGCGCCCAGCGTTTCCTTGCCGCCTCCTGCCACTCTTCGATCCGCTTCCCCTGGCGCTCCTCGCCAAGGCGTTGCAGGTGCGTTAATTCCCCTTGAGCTTGCTTAAGCTTCTTCTCCAGCTCCTGCAAGGTGGCTAGGGCCTTTATGTTCTTCTGATGTTGCTTTTTGAGCTGTTGCAGTAGTCCACTCCAGTTCTCTTTACGCCAACTCTCGACCTCTTCCGCCCACTCAGCCATTTGCCTCTGACGATTCTGCTCTGCAAGCTGCTGCTTCTCTATAAGACGTGCTTGATCCTCCCTGAGTTTCTTCTCCAAGAGCTGCAGTTCAGCCATCCGCTCAGCCATCTGCTTGGCGCTCTGTTTCTCCCGTTCCTCAAGGAACTGTAGCCTGGCCATTTGAGCTTCATACTGCTTGGTCAAATCGGCGACCCCCTTTTGCAAGTCCAGCACCACTTTCCCCAGGCGTTTATCCTCGGCGGCTTGCGATTTGAGCCTCTCCCCGAGCCTGGGCAGCGCTTGCAATTGCTTCTGGAGTTCAGCTAGCCTCTTCGCCTCTGCTTCCTTCTCAACCAGGCGCGCCCGGGCTGCCTCCTCATCGGCCTGTCGGCGCTGTTCCTCGTGCTTTTGTAGCAGCAGGACAATCTCGTTTTTGAGCTGCTGCAGGGCCTGCTCGATCTGCGGAAACCTCACCAACTGCGCCTGGGTATGGGCGAGCCTCCCCTCCAGGTCCTCCAATCTTTTCGTCAGGGCTGTAATCTGGGCCGCCTGGCCCTCAAGCCCTTCCTGCAGTTCTGTCAATTGGGCCTTCTGCCGCCGATGCTCCTCGTCCAGCCAGGTGAGCATCTGGGTAGCCTGGTTCAAGTCCATAGCTTCCCTCCGATCGCCTTTCAACGTTTTGAGTTGAGGGCTAAAGATGCTAATATCGCCTTGTGGGGTTTTGTCGTAATTATAACCTCAAAACCCCCTTCTCGCAAATGCCGAATTGCACCCATTAGGGAAAAGAGAAGCCATTTGCTGGCATATCCAGCAAATGGCTTTAACTCTCCGATTAGCTTTCCTCTGACGCGTTTGCTCGCCCCTGAGGAAAGATTCTACCCTTCGGGCCTTCGGCGTTGAGCCTCAGGCGAACGCTTGAGCCCTCAGGGCGAAGCCTTTAAGGCGAGCAAGCGCATCATCTGACGCCCTTGCTCGCCCATAAGGAAAGATTCTACCTTTAAAGCGAGCAAGGGCGTCATCAGCGGGCAAGCCGCCCAGCCTTCAATATCAACTCCGCCGTCTTCTTGCGCAGTTGGGAGAAGTTATGGCAGAGCTGACAATCGAGGCTCTCTTCATACTCGCTGCAATCCAGAAGTTCCTCCACCGCTTCTATCAGCTCCTCCGCCTTGGGGGCCTTCTCAGCGACCGTTCTAGCCGCGTTGATCTGTTGGGTTAGCCCGGTGACAACGCCTTCCTGAGCTTGAAACTTGGGACAACTTATGCTTGGTTGTTCGTCGGTCATATCCCTGCCCTCTAAATCGGATACGGTGCCGGTTTATCTTCATACATATTGGCATCTGCTTGACTCAGAGCCTCCAGTAAGGTTGCGCCATTCTCGGTGGAAGCGTATCCAATGGCCAAGCCCAAGGTTAGGTTGGGATCCCTGTTGAACAGATTCCACTGCCTCTCCGCCTCTCTGATGCGGCTTACAAGGCTTGAAGCCCCGTCCTCTGTAGTCTCGGGCAATAGCATGACGAACTCGTCCCCACCGTATCTGGCCACCACGTCGGAGGCTCGGCAGGTATTTCGAAGCAACTTAGCGGTCTCTTTAATGATCACGTCTCCCTTGGCGTGGCCGAAATAGTCATTGATGTATTTGAGGTTGTTGATGTCAACCATCACCAAGGTCACTGGGTGCCCATATCTTCGGGCTCTGACTTCCTCCCCAGCCAGTATCTCCTCAAAATATCGGCGGTTGGGAAGACCAGTAAGCGCATCAGTGATGGATAGCTTTGCCAATTCCTCATTCTTTCTCCTAAGCTCCGCCAGCAAGTGTCTGTTCTCCTGAACAAGCCTTTGTTTTTCCAAGGCCTTCTCCACGGTGGCCGCCAACTCTCTGAGGTCAAAAGGCTTGGTGAGGTAGGCAAAGGCACCTTGATTCAATGCTTCCACAGCCGTTTCCAAACTGGCAAAGGCTGTTATAAATATAAACGCAGTATCATGGGCAATTTCTCCCGCCAAGTCCAAGAGCTCGACGCCACTCTTATCTGGCAATCTTATATCGGCGATGACCAAGTCATAGGTGGCGCTTCTGAGGCTCTCCACCGCCTGACATCCCATGGTAGCAATCTCTGTTCGATAGCCCTTTCCTTGAAAGAAGTAGGCGAGAGTCTCACACATGTCTTTCTCGTCGTCGACTATTAACAGCCTGGTCTCTTCAGCCATCCTGATCACCCTCTAACACTGAAGTCCCAAAAACTTCCAAGTTTCTCCTGGGAAAACCCCTTAGCTCTTGCTCACTTCAAGTTGGAATACATGCCTTCAGCGGCCACGGGCAAGCCGAAGCCTGCACTCCGGAGCTAAAGTGGTGAAGAGCCAATCCTTATAAGACTGTGTCTATAGGATGAGGCTACCCCTCATCTCGTGGTCACGATGCCTTTCCACCGCAACGCAGAGAGGTTAGCCACGCGCTCCACCTAACACCACCATCCCCGCCGCAGCAAGGACATATCTCGTAGGGCATCCTGCTCCGCACATATCCCCCCGCAGACAGGGCATATTGAACCTGTGGGACGGAAGCCGGTCCCCCGACAATAGCCGCAAGTTATATCCGCGCACTCATCCTCTAGGGCTGCCGGGTCCCCCGGCAGCCCTCTTCAGCCATATCGCCACACCTCCTTACCTGGCCGAAAGCGGTAGATGGGAGTGGAGGGGGATCGGTTGTCAGGCTGAGGCCTCTTCTAACCGATCGTAGAGCGACATCGCCCAGTTGAAGTGTCCCTTGTTTTCCAGGGCGTCGGCTATAGCTACCACCCTCTCTGCTGCTACCTTAGCCTCCTCGCTGTCAGGGTAGCTGGCGACGATTTTCAAGTAGGTTCTGACGGCGGAATTGATATTCCCCTGCTCCTCATAATTCATGCCTATCCTCAGCAGCCCAGCGCTTGCAGCGCTGCGAGCAGAATCTAAGATCTTTCCGGCCATCACGGCCACCTCCTTTCATTCTGTATGCTGATGAAATCGCGCGGGCTCATCTCAAAACCGCTGTTTTAGCCTGGGGCTCACCCAGCCACAGCGCGGACACCCCTCTTCGAGCAACTCCTCTACGGGCGCTCTCCTGCCACATCGAGGACAGGTCTCTGTGCCTCTTCCAGCTTGCAGATCTTTTAATCTTTCCCCGATCGCTTTCTCCCATTCTCGCAGCCATTTTTCCTCGCCGGAGAAACAGGCTACCCTGTTCTCCCGGCCGTTCCCGTACAACACCAGCAGGACCTCGCTCTGCTTCAACATACCGCCCAAATCCCTTCTCTCGACCATGACGTGCATTATGTTATCGAGAGGGGTTTCGAAGGCCAATCTGCCATCGAAATCATACCACCAACACAGCCTTTTGTCGGTCAGATAGAGATGCCCTGGCTTCCACACCCCGCTCATCGCCTGACAAGCTGTCTCCCGGCATCCATGTGCAAATTGCTTTGTCCTCCCCTTTCGAGGGAGACAGCTTGTCACCCCGCCCGTGGCGGGAAGGGCCATCAGATGCCACATCCTTCCTACGTGGGTTATCTCTTCCCCCGGCTGCAGGAAAGTGGTGACCACCTCATCGAGGACGGGGAAAGCGGGCTTCTCTTCAAGGGCGATCCCCCTTATCTTCAGCCTCTCCTCTATGGCCCTTTTCAACGCAGCAGTATCCATGGCGTGCAACTGTGCCACCTCATCTCCCTCCAATAGGAGATGGAGCTCCTCCCGCTCTTCGCCGCTAAAATGCTTCTTCCGAAGTGCCATACCCTTTATCCTCTCATAGGGCGTTTCAAACAGGATTTCAGGCGGCATCTTCCTGAACAAGATCAACCGTTTGTTGGTGACGTAGAAATGGCCTGGCCTCCAGTTGTGATATATGCCCTTGCTGTACCAGTAGGTTCCGAACATGGAGAGGATGATCTCCTCGTTTTCCATCAAAGCTGGTCTGTCCCTCCTCGCCTCTCTCCTGGCGACCGCCCGCTGGGCCTCGTCCCAGTCCTGCATGATCCCGTATTCTAACATCGTCTCCATCCCCGCCAAGGCCAGCTTCAGGTTAGCGCCGAGCAGGGGGATGCCAGCCACCGATATGATCAGGTCCGCATTCAGCATGAGGCCCTTGTCCAGGAGCCTATCCAGTAGATCGTTGAGCGTGGCCTCGGGAGCCCGGGTTGCCTGCATCATACCCCCACCCTTCGGGCTTGAGCCCTGAGGGCACAAGCCCCTCGGGGCGAAGCCTCTTGTCAGCCAGCATGAGCGTCATGCTTTCTTTGATCGTCTCCACCCACCTCTCGGGTTTTCTCAAGGCTATGTAGGCTATCCTCTCGCCCCCTCCGGCCTTGAACGATACGCCAAGCTGCTTGATTCTCACCCCCAGGAGCCATCCCCTTTTCACCACCCTCAGGTCTCTTATATCGTCCAGGCCGACTCCGAATACCTGTTTGGTGACCTGGATGAAAAACAGCCTCTTGTTCGTAAGATACAGATGCCCCAACTGCCATGGAGAGTGAGCGTGCCCCTCCTGGAAGGATCCTTGGGCTCGTAAGACGATCTTTTCTCCCCCGAATAAAGGCGGTTCCCCCACTTCTCTTCTCCGTTAAACCTTGCCGGGGGTAACGAAACTGTAGGGAGACCAGGGGCCAGTGAAGCGGACAGAGAACCCTTCCATCCCTTCGATCCCCTCCAGCTCCTCGCCCAGCTCTTCAACCTTATCTTTGCGCACCAAACAAGACAGGTTCATCAGCATCTGCTTGTCCTCCTCGATCCTCTTCGTCTTCTCCACCACGATTTCGTCTACATGCTCCTTGATCCTGGCGTAGAATTCCTTGAAGCACTCGTCTGCCCTCTCTTCCATCTTCTGTTTCAATAATTTCTCCAGTTTTTGCTTGTACATATAGGCCGTTCCCTTCGGCTTCGATTTCATCTCTTCATCGAGTGCCTTGATCTCTTCGCTTGTCTCCGTAATCTGACGGGCTATGACTTTCGGATCCCAAAGGATCTGAACCCCGAACTCCTGCTTGCCCCTGACCCTAGCCATCTTCTCCTGGAGATCGTCGTAATTCTCTTCTAGCCAATCCTTCACCACCTGCTCGAGATCAGCTTCGTCTTTGCGCTGAATGATGGTGTCGAAGCCCATGGGAAGCACCGTCTCGAACCTTTCCACGGCAGCGTCGAGCACCTTCTGGTGGGTGAGCACCCAGCCCTTCACCATCTCGTCATCATCTGATTTATATGGTTGGGCAGGACAGTCGTGGACGATGGCACACACATCCTCGTAGGGTATGGTGTAAACCTCATTGCCCTCAAAACCGATCGGGCCCAGGCTCACCGCCACCCCTTTGTCGGCTATGCCATAGACGTACCTGGCATCGTCTCCGAGTGTCGCCTCGCTTGGCTGAGCTTCTGCTCCCTCTCCCAAAGGGAGGGGGCCGGGGTGAGGAACCTCAGCCGATGCAACTGGCTCGATTCCCTCTTCGATCGGCCCTTCGTCCCGCTCAGGGCGGGGCGCTTCGGCGGAAGGGGTGACTCGCTCCCGTTCGAGGGCTGCCAGCCTGTCATTAATGGCAGCTACAGAGCCCTCCAATCCCTCAAGCCGCTCTTGCAAGCTTTCTGCCCCCTGGAGCAGAGGCGATTCGGCTGCCCTCTTTTCCTCTAGTAGTTCGACAGGCTCACTACGGGTTTTTGGAGTCGCTAGGATTGCCAGGGCGGAGGTGAAGAATTGCATCTCGGCTTCATTGGCCTCGACATCTAAAACGGCGAGGACCTTTCGCATGTTCGCCTCGTTGATCTCCTTCCCTGCTTCGCGCAGAGCCAGGGCTATGTACAGGTAGTTCATGACCCTCACCTCCTAGATCCCTCGTTCTTCTGCCTCTTCCCTCCATCTTTCCGGATTGATGAGCCTGTCCACGACATCGTTCACGATGTTATCCAGACCGTCCCTCACCGCTTTGACCGATTCGGTGATCCCCTGCTCCTCCTTTATCTCCTCAATGGCTATGTCGAGATCCATCAAGGCTTGCCCCAGCCTCTCCACCTCCTCGTCGGTCAGGCTTCCGCTCTCCATCCTTCTGTAAGCCTGGTGCTTGAGGGCATCCCTTATCACCTCCACCAGAGCCACGACCAGGCCCAACACACCGTGCTTCAGATTGCCTTCGTCTATATCAAGTGGCATGATGGCCTCCCAGCTCTCATCGCTTTGCCAGTTTGATCTTTAATATGCCGTTCTTGTAGGCCACTTCTGCTTTTTTCGCCAACCATTCAGGCCTGAGCCCCTCAGGGCGAAGCCTGACGGAGGGCGGCAACTCGGCGATGATCATGATGTGATCCTTCTCGTCAAAGAGGTCCACCAAGGGCCCTCCCCTCCTCCCACCCAGAGGTTGCCCTTCCAGCCCTGTGGTGAGCTTGACTTCGGCGAGCTCAGTCGAGCCGTCGAACCCAAGCCACCAACTGAACAGGACCTTCTCCCCAGTGACCGGATCAACCCTGGATTCACTGAACTCCAATATAGGCTTGCCCAGGATTCTCTCCGCCACAGGGTTGATCACCTCCCTCAGCCTGAACAAAACCTCCATATCCGTGGAGGCCCCGATCAGCTCAGCCAATTCATCGAGCTGGGCATGTCTGTGCCACCAGAGGTGCCAGAGTATCTCCCTGCTCTTCTCGTCCAGGGCGTCCATGAGCAGGCTCAGGTCTCCCTTCTTGGCCTTCTGGGAGATGCCGAGATCGGCGCATAGGCGCTCGACCGCTTCCAACAGTTCCTTTCTAAGCAGATTCCCTACCTCGGGACAGTCTGCCAGGGCCAAGGAGAGGATGATGGGCATGTGCTTATCGCTGGGAGCATGCCCACCTTCCTCCACCCACTCACGCAGAGAAGAAAGGCTGCAACCGATGTCCTCGGCCAGCCGCTTCTCGTCTCCGTAGCTCGCAAGCAGGAGGCCAAATATCCCTCGCCTCACATCCGGGGGCAGAAAGGCACACAGCCTCTCCGTGGCCCCCTTTTTCAAGCCCCATTCCACGGCAAACCTCTACTCCGGCTTCCACCCACAGATTCAACAAGCTCCAGGGTTGGATCGAAGCCCAGAAAACCCTTCATGCCCTCTCCCTCTTACCCGCCTATCTCTATCGGGCGGGGATAGCCGCTGCTTCCCTCTCAGCCAGCCTCCCTTTTGCCCGTGCGCTAACCCAGCCGCACCAGGGGCAACCCTTGTTCATTAACTCTTTCAAGGGCACTGCCTTGCCACACTGAGGGCATGTTTCCTTGGCGACCATGGCCTCCTTCCAGGCGGCGGTCTCATAGCTGGTGCCCGAGGGGAACTCCAGCCCGTACTTGGCCGCGGTAGCAAAGGAGGCCAGGGCAGCCCTCACCTTCACCCCCAATAGCTCCACCCCGGCCACAGAGACCACGATGTCGGCGTTGATCACCAACCCTTTGTCCAGGACCCTGTCAATGACATCTGCCAGGGTTGAAACCTCGTCCCTTAATGGCGTTATGGCCATTTTCAGTTGCCTCCTCCCTTACCCAGGGGTAGCCGCTCCTCCTACAGGGGTGATCTTGTTGCCAATGGCGATGTTAAAGCTGTCGCCAAGGGAATGGGTAGAATCAAATGGAGACGACCAGGATCGTCTTTCAAGGCTCAAGTATCGCAAATCCTGATTGGCAAGGAAAGGCGGTTGTCTCTGCCCCTCTCCAGGCCCCTATTCCCCTTCGGTCACCTGATCGCGCATGTACCGCTTTGTCCGCTTGTAGCTCAGCAGATTCCCCTCCTCGTCAAGCAGCGCCTCGTAGACGGCCAGGACATCGGTGGTGTCTGGCACACGGCGGAGTTCGATCACGTCCACGGAGACGTGCCACCCCTCTTTGTCCTTGGAAAGCCCCGATACAGTGCCTGCCTCATACCCGGTGAGTTGGGACAATTGTTCCTTGGCCCGCTCGGCTATCTCTTTTCCTGTCATGGTGTCACAACCTCCTTGGTTTCTATTGGAGTGCACGTTTTTAGCGTGCTCTCAAAAGAGCGTCTTGGAAGACATCGCATTTCGGCGATCGTTTCTTCCCGAGCTATCTTCATTCCGCCCGCCCTTCCTCAGCCAATTGCGCTCTCTTGTATTCCCGGATGGCATTGAGCCTTTCCAGCAGCACCTTCTCCGCCTCCTCATACTCTTCCTCGCTGATCTCCCCCAAATCATAGCGTAGCTCTAGTTCCATCAGTCGACCCTGCACGGCATCTTCGTCATATAGCTCCTTATCGGCCTCCTCGACAATCTTCTCAGCGACCCAGATGACCCCTCGGATAGGGCCCAGCACGGGGAAGGTCAGCACATCAAATAGAAAGCCCATTTGTCAATCCTCCCAGGTCACCACGATATTCACGAAGTTATAGGGAGGCACGGGGCCCACGTATTTGAAGATGATCCTGTGTCTCATCTCTCGGTCGAGCTTTTCCACCGCCTGATCGAACTCAGCCTCTCGTTCCTTATCAACCAGGAAAGCGGCGTTCAGGATCATCCGATCGCTGATGATCTTGTTTGCCCGTGTCTGACGGACTATGGGGCGCAAAGGAGTGAGTATCTTTTCCGCATCCTCATCCCTCTTCTTCCACACGGCCGCCTCGACCATCTCGCCGAGGCGTATCCTCTCATAATAGGTCTCCTCAGGCGGGCGGCCCATTAGCGCATCACGCAAGCGTCGGATGTCTGTGTTCTCCTTGACGATCTCATCAAAGATGACCCCTTCATACCACAGAGCTTTGAGACCCAGCTCGACCTTGCCCTCCATCTCGTTCAACAGGCCGTGAAACTCCCCGAATCGCCTCTCAAGCAACTTCCGGACATCCTCCTCACTTGGGGCGACCGTCCCGAACCTCACCGGGAGGATGGTGAAATCCCTCATCACCTCTTCGAGCACCCGTGTGTGGGCCATCATGTTCCGTCGAGTGCTCTCGTATTCTTTCACCGGCGAGCTGCTTACCACCGCCGCCAAGTCCATGAAATTGACGGTGTGCACTACATCGCCCCGCTCCCCGATCCCCAAAGTGGTGAACTCGTGAGGCTCTTCGCTCCTGATCAGACAGTAGACGTATTTGCCCTCCGCGGTTTCTACCGCCATGGATCCCCCTTTCCCTCAAGCTCTTCGGAGCGCCTGACCGCTACCAGGAACACCCGCCCGACCACCGCCAGGTCGAAGGAGCATCGCTCGGTGCCCTTGAGGCTGGATTGGGCTCGGCAACAACTGGCTAACAGCCGATATGCTGCAGCGATCCGGCGGAAGCGCTCCTCAGCCTCGGGATCGTCAGGGGCCACATCAGGGTGGTGCCGTCTGGCCTGGCGGCGATAGGCCCTCTGAATCTCCCGATCCGTTGCCTCCATCCCCAGGCCCAGCAGCTTCCGGGCCTCCTCCACCTCCTCGGCGCTGACCTTCCTCACCTCGACGGTGCTGAAGCTGTAGGGCGGCAGGGGGCCAACCAGCCTGAAGTTCAGCCGCCCCCCAAACCTCTCGTCCAACTGGTGAACCTTTGCCTCGAAATCGTTCTGCCGATATGCGTCGATCAGGAAGGCAACGTTCATCACCACTTGATCGGCCGGGGCCATATTGACCTGGACGTCGGCCGCCTGGCCGGCCAGGAAGTCCAGCATCTTCCACCGATGCTCCTCCTTGCGGCGGTCGAGGGAGGCCTTTACCATTTGGCCGAGCCTCACCTGAGCGGAGATAGTCTGCCAGGGGGGCTTATCTGCGATCTCGGCCTTGAGCTTGGCTATCTCCTCCTCCTGGCCGATCTCGGCGAAGACTTGCTGTACATCCCAGGTGGCCACCACCTCAACCTCGATCTTGCCCTCCATGGCTGCCAGGCCCGCCTTGAGGTCGCGGTATCCCCAGTGCAGCATGTCCTCCACCTCGCCCTCATCCTCCAGCAGAGTGCCGAACTTCACCGGCAGGATAGTGGCCTGCTTTTTCATGACCTCCTCAGTCGCACGCTGATGCTCAGCCAGGTACAGGACCAGTCTTTCCTTCGCCATGCTGTGGAAATCGATGAAGGGACAATCGCTGACCACGGCGGCGATGTCCAAGTAAGGCTGAGTGTAAACCTCATCGCCGCGCCCCCCGATGCCCATAGGGCCGAAGGTGATCCCCTCATTGCCAGGAATAACAGCGTAGATATATTTCACCGCATCCTCCAGGTTGCTCTCTCAATAACCCATCCCTCTTTATGCTTTCATCGCTTCCCCAAAGTGTCGCCTGGCGATCTGGAAGCTGGCGTAGTCTTCAACGTCGCTGTGCCCTTCCAGGAATTCGCGGATGGCTAGCATGGCTGCCTGGCGACAGATGGACTCGATGTCGGCCCCCACCAAGCCCTCGGTCCGGTCGGCCAACTCCGCCAAGTCTACATCAGGGGCCAGGGGCTTATCCCTGGTGTGCACTCGGAAGATGGCCAAGCGAGCCTCGCGGTCGGGCACAGGCAGCTCGACAAGGGCGTCGAAGCGACCCGGCCTGAGGAAGGCCGGATCGATGAGGTCTAACCTATTGGTGGCTGCCAGCACCACTACTCCCTTCAGCTCCTCGATGCCGTCCATTTCGGTGAGAAATTGGCTGACCACCCGTTCGGTGACGTGGGAGTCGCCGCCGACAGCATCCCGCCGAGGGGCGAGGGAGTCCAGTTCGTCGAAGAAAACGATGCAAGGGGAGGCCTGCTTGGCCTTCCTAAAGACCTCCCGCACACCCCGCTCCGATTCCCCCACCCATTTGGAGATGAGCTCTGGCCCTTTGACACTGATGAAGTTGACCCCGCTCTCATGTGCTACCGCCTTGGCCACCAGGGTCTTGCCTGTGCCCGGCGGGCCATGTAGGAGGATGCCTTTGGGTGGGGCAGTTTTGGCTTGGTCGAACAGCCTGCCATATTTGAGTGGCCACTCTACTGCCTCTACCAGCAACTGCTTGACATCCTCCAAGCCGCCGATGTCTTCCCATCTCACATCAGGCACCTCAGTGAAGACCTCTCGGATGGCCGAGGGCTCCACCTCGGCCAGGGCGGCCAGGAAGTCATCCATGGTCACCTCCACCTCCAGCAGCCGCTCGTAGGGGATGTAAGAGGAGGCGAAATCAATATCGGGCATGATCCTTCGCAGGGTGATCATGGCCGCCTCTCGGCAAAGGGCCTCCAGGTCCGCCCCGACGAAGCCGTGGGTGATGGCGGCCAGCTTCTCTAAGTCCACATCGCCGGCTAGAGGCATGCCCCTGGTGTGGATTTGGAGGATCTCCAGACGGCCGTTTTTATCGGGGATGCTGATGACAATCTCCCGGTCGAAGCGGCCCGGGCGGCGCAGGGCGGGGTCGAGAGTGTTGGGGATATTGGTTGCGGCCACGACGATCACGTTGCCCCGGGACTCCAGCCCGTCCATAAGGGCCAGGAGTTGAGCCACCACTCTCCTCTCCACCTGACGGTCGCCGCTCATCTCTTCACGCTTGGGGGCGATGGCGTCAATCTCGTCAATGAAGATAATGGCCGGGGCGTGGCGACTGGCCTCTTCAAAGATGCCCCGCAGGTGGGCCTCGCTCGCCCCATACCACTTGTCAATGATCTCCGGCCCGTTGACGTGGACGAAATAAGCGCTGGTCTCGTTGGCCACAGCGCGGGCGATGAGGGTTTTACCGCAGCCCGGAGGGCCGTGTAGCAACACTCCCTTTGGGGCGTCAATGCCCAGCCGCTCGAAGACCTCCGGATACTTAAGGGGCAGCTCGATCATCTCGCGGATGCGCCGGATCTCCTTATGCAGCCCGCCGATGTCCTCGTAGGTGACGGTGCCCCTCCTCTCGGCGACCGTCTCCCCCTTGATCTTGATCGTGGTATTGGGCTGGATGAGGACCACCTCCCCGGGGGAGACCTCGACGACGCTGAAGTCCTGGGCGCGGGTGCCAAAGAGGTCAACCCGCACCCGGTCGCCGGCGGTCACGGCCATCCCCTCCAGCAGGCGGCCGATGTAGCGCGTGTGCTGCCGCCCTGACAGGCCCCTCATAGGGCCGATGGGAGCCAAGACGATTATCCTCGCCGGCTTGTGATCCGCTTTTCGAACCGAGACTTTCTCATCCAGGCCAGCCTGGGCGTTCTCTCGCAGGATGCCATCAATCTGGATGATGCCCTTACCCCTGTCGGCCATGAAGGCGGGCATTATCTTCGCTACCGTTCGCCTCTTGCCCACGATCTCCACGATGTCGCCTATGGCCACGCCGATCCTCTCCAGATCCACAGGATCGATTCTGGCGATGCCTCTCCCCACATCCTTGGCCTGCGCCTCGGCCACGCGCAAGGCGATGGATTTTCTGTTATTGCCGTTGCTCATAACTCTCCTCAAAGCCTTTCCAGGCAGTTTTGCACTTTCTACGAGTGGTCTTGGAATTCACCGCAGAGTGCGCCGAGAGCGCAGAGGAAGCCTCAGAAAATCTTAACGAACTCTGCGTGCTCCGCGGTGAAATCAAGCGGCTACCTGAACACTTATCCGGGGTTCACCCTCAGCTTGTACCCTGGTTCCAGCCCCCTCTCTTGCAGGGGCTCGGCCAGTATATCCAACAGCGACCTTTCCAACTCCGCCAGCTCCTGGGGGGAAGCCTGGGTAGAAAATCGTAAGTAACCATCCCTCAGCCTCTCGTAGGCCTCAGCCACTCCAGGCTCCAGATAAGGCATCACCTTTGCAAAGAGCATTCCCTCCAGCTCTTTCGCCTCCGCCCTCTTGCCCTGCCGGTAAAAGGAAGCCGTCTCCAGGGCCAGGTCGAGATAACCCTTCATGTCCCCGATGGTCAGAAGCAAGCTTGCCGCCGAAGGGACCTCCTCCTGCAGCTTCCGCTCTAAGATCTCCCTGGAACGAACGCCTTCCCCAGCTTTGAGCATCTCCTTCTTATCCAGATAGAACAGTGAAGCAGTAAAATCGCTTTGGATGGCGACGTCGTTGGCGAATATCTCCCTAGGGGCATACAGGCACAGCTTCTCCACCAGAACTCTCAACAGGCCATTGATCTTTTCCTGCCATTCCCTCGCTCCCTCAAATCGGGCCTCGATGCCTTCGGCCTTGAGGCTTCGCCCTGAAGGGCTCAAGCCCGAAGGGGCCTCAGCCCGAAGGCTTGGGGAAATGTCCACCCGCAGCTTTCTCGAAGAGCGGGTCGTCTCGCACTCGGCCAGCGGGTGAGCGTGCTCGTGAGCCAGCAGACCCTTGACCGCCTCATGGTCGCCCCAATAGCCCTCCTTCTCCATGGCCTTCTGGTTGATGAAAACGTGGCAGGCACGGGGATTCTTAAGATCGTAAACGTTGACGATGGGCCTGTGCTCAAGCCCGGCCAAGCCGCCGGGCGGCAGCGCCTCGGCTCGGGACAGGTGCTTGAGCAAGGGCTGCAGGTCTTTCAAGATGAATAAGGTGACGACCTCCTGCTGCCACTGGGGATTTCTAGCATATTTCCCTATGACTTCCTCCTCCACTTCGATGAGGGGAATCACGCCAGATTCGACATCCGAGACCACCCGCAGCTCGGTGTTAGCGATGCGGTGAAGCGAGAAATGCTTTAGCAGTCTGCCTTTACTTTTCACGTCACTGTCATACATCACAATGTAGCAGCGGACGGCCCTGTCCGCCTCTAGAAGCGGCCACAGCAGGCCGCCGCTACTTTGTTCAGGAGCCCTCAACCGTTCGGCTGAGCCCCTTCGGGCTGAGCCTCAGGCCGAAGCCCTCACGGCGAAGCCTTCTCCAGCCGAAGCTCCAGGATCCCGTTCTTGTGGGCCTTCTTCATGGTCGCCGGATTGACTGGGCAGGGGAGCAGGATCTCCTTGGCGTATTTCCTCTCCCCAGTGGTCTCCAAGGAGAGGATGTCATCCTTGATCTCTATCTTGATCTCGTCCTCAGCCGCCCCAGGCAGCTCGGCGACGACGAGGATCACATCCCCTTCATCGAAGACATCCACCAGCGGCTCCCTGACCTCGGCGACCACCGGGCCTTCCTCGGTCTCGCGGATGTTGCCGAAATGCTCCACGTGAGGCATCCCGCCTATCCCCGTCCTTATGCTGAAGCCGTAGACGCCCTTGGCTTTTTCGCCCAGGCCCTTGACCTTGAACTCTCCCGTTCGAGTGACCTCCTCTTGCCCCTCCTCGACCATCTGCGATAGCAGGTCTATGAAGTTGCCGATCCCCTTGAACAGGCCACCGAAGCCGAAATTGAGGCTGATCTCCCCTTGTGCTTCTCTCCTCTTCTCCTCGGACATCTCACACCCTCCTTCTATCTGTGATTTCGCCGTGATAAATGGAATTATTTGTTTACCGCTGAGCCCGCTGACTAACCTTCTCCCACATCGGCTTCAGCCGAAGTTTACCTTTAAGCGGGAGAAAGTTAGTCATCAGAGAACGCAGAGAGTCAGGAAAATCATTTACCACTTCTCTTTCTCTGTCATCGTTCGACTGAGCTCACGACGAAGTCTCAGCGGTCTCCGCGTTCTCGGCGGTAAACAGATGCTCATCGCACGGGCAGATCTTCCCTCAACAAACGGTTGATCTCCCATATCTTTTCCCAGCGTGACCGACGTGCTTTCAGCCTCTTCTCCTCCTGTTCCAGTTGCTCTCGCTCCTGAACCCTCTGCCAGGTCCTCCGACCCGGACCAGTGCTGCTGCGAATCGAGCGCATCGTTTTGATGTTTTTGCCGGTCCTGATTACCCCAACACCCCGGACTGGGCTCATCTCTAACCTCCTGGCTGATGGCTAATGGCTGATAGCTGAGATAGCTGATGGCCGTTAGCTTTCATCTGCCATTCGCTATCTGCCATTGGCCATCTGCTATCCGCTATCTGCTAATACTCCAGGGAGATCTCCTCCCACCTCTTGGCAGGACGAGGCTGCTCCCTTTGCGCCAGACGCTCCTCTGCCTCCGCTGGGGTCTCCTCCAAGAGCTTTTGAAGAATCTCCGAGCGGCGCTCGAGCTCCAGCAAGCGCTCCTCTACCTGCTTCCGGTTTCTTTCCCACCTCTCCATCTCCGTTCTCAACCTATCCTTTTCCTGTTCCAGCCTGGCCAACTCTCCCAGCCGCCCGGCTTTAGAGATAGGAATAGGCCGAGTGAGCAGGTTCTTGGAGCTGCGAATATCATGTAAACCCTTGGTCTTCATCATCCACCCTCCTTTCTGCTGGCAGATAGCTAATAACCAATGGCTGATAGCTTTTATCCGCCACCTGCCATCGGCTATCTGCCATTTGCCATCAGCCACAATGGTGCTCGATCAGGCTGAGCAACATCTTCCTCTGGCGGGATCGCCTCTCATCTGTGCTGGCGGCGTAGGCGGCCTTCGATTCCAGCATGTCCAGGCAGATTCGGACGAAGAGGGGATCATCCGCTACAGGCCGCAGACCCCGCTGGGCAAGAACCGTGGCGATCATGGTGCAGGCCCGCAGGGTCGGGGTTTGATCGTACTCCCCCGTCGCTCGATAATCTCGCACCACATCCACGATCTTCACCGCATCTTCATAGTCCAGGCCAGACTTGGCCTGGGTGATGGCGATCTCCGTCTCCCGATCGTAGTAGTCCAGGTCAATGGTGACCAACCGGTCGGTGAGGGCGTCCTGAGCTTCGTGCACGCCGGCATATTCCTGGGGGTTGCTGGTGAAGATGGCCTTGAAGTCGGGATGGACCTTGATGTACCCCACTTCCCGGCTCATACTGGGCAGGATCAACAGGCGCTCCTCCAGCACCGACAACAGGACGTTGTTGGCCTCCGGCCGCGAGCGGGTGTACTCATCGTAGATCAGGGTGAAGCCCTCCCGGCAGGCCGTGGTCAATCGGTGGTCCACCCAGCGCCGGACCGCGTCCTCCTCGTACTTGAGAACAGAGTGGATGAAGCGGTCAATGACCTTTCGGTAATGATAGCCGTACTCCCCCCCAATGAGCTCCGACGTTCCGAACTCCTCGTCGCCGGCGATCAATACCGCCGGGCGCCCCAGTTGGTTGGCCACGTGCAGGGCCAGGGTCGTCTTCCCCGTGCCCGCCGGGCCACGGAAGTGGATGGGGAACCCGGCGCGGAGATACGAGAGCGCCCTCTCCGTTATATCCTTGATCAGCGGCGTCTCCACGAAGTCCGCTCGTGGCCGCACGCGCAACACAGGGCCCGGACCGGCTGCTACCGTTCTCATGACTGGTTCTGCCATTTTTTGCCTCCTCCTAATAGACCTGGGCATTGTCCAATTTCATTCCGCCCTTCACTTTAGGCTCACATCTTGGGCCGACACAGCGGTCGGCCCTACATCTTGCGGTGTAGGGGCGGACGGCTCTGTCCGCCCTGGGAGTTTTCATTTTATTCTTGGCAATGCCTAGACCAGATCGTCAGTACTCAAGGGTGACCTCTCGCGATCCATAGCCACGCCAGCGGCGCCGAGGGGGCCTCTTGCTCGGCGGGATGGCCTTGGCCCTCTTGGCGGAGATGGCCCCCTTGCCTCTGCAGATCAGGCAAGGAAGCTGACTCCCTCCGAATATCTCGGGCTCCACCCCCGTCCCGCCGCAAGCTGGACAGGGAACGCCATCCTCCTCCACGGTCACCGTGCCCACCCCGCCACAGACGCTGCAGGTGAGGGCGCTGCGTGGCTGGATGCCCGTGCCATTACAGTAAACACATCTCCTCGTGGGCTTGTATAAAGCAACCTTGCCCATCCCCCTGCAGGCCTGGCAAATGGAGCCCCGCCGCTTGCCCGCGCCACGGCAGAAGGCGCAGGTCACCTCGATCTTCTCCCTCTTCCCCATAACTAGCTTCTCCGCTAACCAACCCTTCGGGGTGAGCCCCTTCGGGCTGAGGCTTCGCCCTTGAGGGCTCTAGCCCGAAGGGCCCTCAGGGCCGAAGCCTCAAGGGCGAACCCTTCGGGCGACAACCCCCTTGCCTCCGCAACACCGGCAGGAAAGAGGGCTGTCTGGATACTCGTAATCAGCCTCCCGCCCAGTTCCCCCACAACAGGGACAGGTTACGGCGTCGTCCGGTATCTGCACCGTGCCAACGCCCCCGCAGGTGGTGCAGGTCAGCCGGGAATGGGGGTGGACGCCTGTGCCACCGCAGAAGGCGCAGGTTGCGGTCGGCTGGTAAAGCGTGCGCACGCCCGTCCCCCCACAGACCTGGCAGTTGGCCATAGACGACATGATGCCGAAGGGGTCCTTGCCGGTGCCCTGGCAGAAGGCGCAAGTTACTTCGATCCTCTCCCTTGGATCAGGCCTGAGCCTCCCTCGCTCGCTATCCTTGTTCATCTTAAGCACCTCCAAGGTAAATTCTTAACAAATGAGGCAAGATTTTTACCGCAGAGACCGCTGAGGGCGCAGAAATAAGGAAGAATCTCAGCGAACTCCGCGCTCTCTGCAGTGAATGCTCTCGACGGTTTGAGGCGAAGCTTCGCCAGGATTTGGTCATCGGGATTCAAGCGTTGAAAGATAGTCTTCAACCGATGAGACGCTGGTTCCCGTCTCCAGAGTAAGAGCCTCCCACCACCGCTCCCTGGCCGCCTCGTATTCCTCGGGGTTCTCCTGCCACTCCATAAACCGGTCGTAGATCCGCTTGAAGCCGTCCTGAGCATCCTCCCAGCGCTCTTTATTGAACAGGGAGCCGATGGGCTCTGCCCTCGTTTCCTTCCCCCCCTCAAAGAGGGAGAGGGCGGCGTCCCGCTCGAAATCGGTGCCGTGTCCTGCGCTCATCCCGGAGACGAGATACCCCACCACAACTCCTAAGGCCAAAGCAAACCGCCCTTTCAGGCCCAGCCGATAGCCCGCGTCCACGGCCAGAAAAGTGATCGCATGGGTCACACCGCTGCCCTCGGGAAATCTCTCCTGGCCTTCCTGGCGAGCGCGATATATAGTCAGGGCGTCCCGATAGGAGAGGGGCGGTTTATCGTGCCAGTACCTTGGGGGTAGGAAGCCCACATTGAAATCCGCCAGGGAAAACTCCCCGATGTCCCCGATCTTCTGGAAGGCA
>Ga0315314_1000733_pt1 | contig 32977 bp, 29 predicted proteins | sample TDP9_MG_FD_203631 | JGI IMG/M metagenome (GOLD analysis project Ga0315314, IMG submission 203631) | Freshwater sediment microbial communities from Lake Towuti, South Sulawesi, Indonesia - TDP9 | ecosystem: Environmental > Aquatic > Freshwater > Lake > Sediment | place: Indonesia: South Sulawesi... | reverse complement strand
AATCTCCATAAAACTGGAAAAAAAGGGATTGATTCTCCGCGAGCGGGAACTTTTCAGCGGAAGATGGACCTATAGGCTGTATCCCAAGAGAAGACCCGCCTCCATCAACTCCATCCTCGACTGTCCTTGCCTCATGTGCCCAGACAACTCTCGATGCGGAGCGTGGAGCACTATATCGCCAAACGAATGCGAAAAATTGACTGAATGGATCTTAGGTCTTACAAAAAATGAAATGGGCTCCTCCAGTGACAATTAATTTTGGCTACCTGAAAGACTCTTTTGCGAAAAGTCGAAAAGGATTTTTAAGTACGGATACATCCCCCATTAATATGTTCTATTTGGCATCATCCAGACTGATAGGAAAACCAAGGTGAAAACCGGTCTTGTCGAAAGCGTGGGTCAAGGAACGGAAAAGGGAATACTATTATCGAAGAGCAAAGGAGGAAAAATATCGGTCACGTGCAGCTTACAAGCTTCTACAAGCCGTGGAAAAGCATCCGTTCATCAAGCTTGGCGATGTTGTGGTGGATTTAGGAGCGGCTCCGGGCGGTTGGACGCAAGCTTCTAGAAAAATCGTGGGTGAAAAGGGTTTTGTGTTGGGGGTCGACCTTAAACCCATCGAGCTGATTGATTTGCCTAACGTTCGCACTATTACGGCTGACATAACGGACTCTCAAACAATCCAGCACATCCGGGAGCTTTTGCCTCGCTCAGCCGATGCTGTGGTCTCAGATGTTTCGCCGAACATCTCCGGAGTCTGGGATCTGGACCATGCTCGGCAGATTGACCTTGCTCAGGAGTCTCTACGAATCGCCGTGTCTGTTCTTAAGCTTGGGGGAAATTTTTTCGTGAAGGTCTTTCAAGGTGATATGCTTCACGATCTCGTAAGGCGGGTGAAGTTTCACTTCGCTTTTGTGAAGTTGATTAAGCCGAAGGCTAGTCGGGCGAGGAGTGCGGAAGTGTATGTTTTGGGGATGAACCTTCGGCGGGTTGAGTGAGCTTAGGTAATGTCTAGGTTTGCTATTCTGGTTCTATCTTTTCCTTTATTCTTTCTACTGCGTACGTGCATAGTTCTTTGAACTGTTCGTTGGTTAGGATGTGTTTTGCTTTTGCTAAGATTTTGATGCATGTTTGCTTGAAGGCTTTGTTTTTTTGTTCAAGTTTAGCGTTGTCAATTAACTCTTTACATGCTAGAAGCAGCTCTTCGTTCAACTTTTCACCTGCACCTTTTAACTAGGTAGGGTCGTTTCATTAAGTTTTATTTCGGGGTTCAGCATATTTTTGTTTCAAAATCCGTATCTGACTAAACATGCCTTTTTCTTTTAGTCTTGTCGTTTTGTTTTAGAAAAAGTTAGTGGCCGTCCGCGTAACTCTGTGAAATCATCGCTCATCTGATTTTTGTCGTCATTCGGCCATTAAATGACTTTTGAGTGGTGAAAGATAAAGTTTGTGAATATGGGTGTGGGAAAAATAAATTTGACTAGTCTATAGAGGGGGGAGAGAGGTAAATTTGTTATGTTGTTATTTTGTGAATAAACTTTCTTGGTGGTGCGCTGAGATGGAATTTTGTTCACCACCACCAAGCTGAGCGCTACTGGTTTATTTTTGGTTCTGACTTTTTGTGGCAGGTTTTGGTTTGGGTTTGTTTGGTTGCGCAAAATCAAGCGTTTTGCGTGAGCGTGAGAGAGTTAGAGTGTTTAGAGCTGAATGGTGGAAAGGAGTTTGTGGGTACTGATGGGTATGGCAAGATGCTATTAAGGTCGTCCTCTGAGACTGGAATATGTCGATTTTGGAAATAAGTGGTATATTAAGGCGTAAGATACAATTCTTATGGAGATTTTAGGGAAGGGTTAATGAGGCTTTGTGATGAAGTTGGAGGTCAAAGAACTTAGCAAAATGGTGTGCAAAGCTTGTAGCGAAACGGACTACCAAAAATGCCAATCTTGTCGGATCCATCAACTAATTAACTCGATAGCTTCATGACAACATTAAACTCTATTTTTTCTTCCTTCTTCCTGTTTGATGGGTGTTTTTGGTAGGCCTAGTCTTTCTTTCCAAAGGGTCATCCCAGAACTGGAAAAGCTATATCGCGACGTTGCCTGCTGAAGCCCCATTGTCCCAACGAGTTCTTACGAGCCATTATTAGACGTCCTTAATAGCGCGCGCTATATCTTTTTCTGAAAATGGATATACAGCACACAGCTTGCTTTCTGCTGACTTTCAGCTTGGCTTAACGTTGCGAGCGCCAGCGAGCCATTCGGCAGAGCGCAAGCGAAAGTGGGCATGTGTGTGTGCTTATATAAATAATGGAGGAAAAAGCTTTTCAACGATTTCTAGATGCTGTCTCCACGAGCTGTTTCAGGTCTGCGTATTGCCTAACAACTTCATCAATTAGCCTCAGCCTTAGGTTCTCATCTCTGGAGAGAAGCAGCCTACCCCGCGTGAAGACGTAGTGTTTAAACGGCAGTGGAGCTTCATTTAACACTTGAACATCAACAGGAACCCCCATCTCAACTTCCAGTTTAGCTGAGAAATCCACCGTGTAGTAGAAGGCTTTACCAGAGTCCCTTATCCAAATAGCCACGTCTAAGTCTCTAAAGGAGTTCCTCTCCAAAAAACCTCCATGCACATACCCAAACACAATTTCACTTGTGTCCTCAAGCCTCTTCTTCAACCTTTCGAGAAGCTTACGCTTCTGCTCATCCGACAACTTACGGTACTTAAACTCCAGTTTGGCTATGTCCATAGACCCGCTCATACCTTATCCCTATTCAGAAATCCCCTCACATGTGCGACGAAATCTTCGAAGTCCCTCAACCCCCTCTTCACGCTCTCATATACTTTTTCATCAACAATCACCCAATACCTATGCACGAGCAGGTTTCTAAGCCTAGCGGCAGAGGATAATCTAGAAGCTAAGCTTTCCGATATAACGCCTTTAACCCCAAGCCTTGCAAAACATTCAGGGAAACCCTCAGCGCTCTCATTAAAGGCACTTAAGAGGATGCGCATACATATGCTTGAGGCAGCCTCCACAAGCTGAATTAAAAGATATCTCATCGAAAGCCTCTCGTGAACCGTCAATTCCCCAAAGTCCTTAGCCGTAAGGTCCCTGAGCATCTGAACAGCATCATTAACCTCCCTAATTCTAGCCTCAACATGCTCCTCGTTAAGAGACATATCATATTACACCATCCAGCCAGAACTCTACCACTCTTCTACGCACTTCTGTTATTTTAAAGAAGCGCCGATACTTTCGAAAAACAGATATTAGCGTCGTCACGCTGACTTATGAGGTGGATGCGACCCGTCATGCCAACAAACCTACCAGCGGAAGCGAAGCACAAGTGGAGCGAGGTTTCATCGGCAAGAACTCCGCAAGAAAAGCTTCTAGCACTGCAGGAGTTCTTGAGCTTGGTTCCAAAACACAAGGGCACAGCTCGTCTCTGCGCTCAAGTGAAACGCCAGATGGCCACCCTACGAAGGGAAATCGAGGCAAGGAAAAAGAAGAAAGCTGGAAGGGGTGGACCGAAGTTTTTCATCGAGAAGGAGGGAGCCGCCCAAATCGTGATCCTAGGACCGACGAAGGTCGGTCGAAGCAGCCTACTAGCCTCCATCACCAACGCAAAAGTAAAGGTCTCCAGCTACCCCTACACAACACAAGAACCAGTGCCCGGAATGTTCCAACACGAGGACCTCCAGTTCCAGATCGTAGAGGCTCCAGCCTTGATCCCAGGCTCAGCCGACGGCGAGGCTTGGGGACTACAAACGCTTGGGCTGGCTCGCAACGCAGACGGGCTAATCCTAATGGTGGATTTGTCGCAGGACCCTCGTGAACAACTATCCATGATTTTAAGTGAGCTGGAGAAAGCTAGAATTCTCGTCCAAAAGCCTCGTGCGCGAGTGGAAATCGAACAAAAACACGTGGGTTCAGGCCTGAGAATTCTGGTTCTCGGTCAACTGATGGACTGCACAGTAAAGGACGTGGAAAACCTACTAAGAAGCTACCGAATTTTGGACGCTACAGTAAAAATCTACGGCGAAGCAACCCTAGACGATGTGGAAGATGTCATCTTCGAAAGCACTGTGTACCGACCGGCGATCATCGTTGCCAACAAAGCAGACGCTCCTCAGGCAATCGAAAGGCTCAGGGAACTGGAGAAATTCGTGGACGACAAAATAAAAATCTTTCCAGTCTCCTGCAAAGACCGTGAGAGTCTGAAGAAACTGGGAACGGAAATTTTCAAAGCATTAGACGTCATCCGTGTCTACACGAAAGAGCCTAACGAAAAGGAACCATCCCAAAAACCGTTCATTCTCAAAAGCGGAACCACTGTCCTAGACCTGGCAAAACAAGTCCACAGCCACTTTTATGAACGATTTTCCTACGCCAAGGTGTGGTCGAAGCGTCTGCCCTTCAGCCCCAAAAAAGTTGGGTCATCCTTCATTCTCGAAGATGGTGACATCGTAGAAATCCATGCAAAATAGTCTTGAGGCCCCCTTTTAACGGGATGCCCGCGCTACCCTTTCCATCTCATGGCGCTTCGCTACCGCGTGGCTTTTCACGTCCTTGTTCGCTGCGAGAACCAGCTCTTCCGCGAGGCACTCTTCCAAGGGTCGAGGATTGCTGAACGAAACCTTTCTCGCCCCCTCTGTAAGAAGGCGAAGGGCTAAGTCCACCCTTCTCTGGGGGGAAATGTCCACTGCCAAGTGGTACACCACGCCTCCGTAACTGATCCTAGTGGTGTCCTCGCAGGGTGCAGAGTTTTCAACCGCCCTCACTAGGACTTCGACGGGGTTTTGTCCCGTGCGAAGATGGATGATCTCAAGGGCGTTCCTCACCACGTTGAGGGCTCTAGCCTTCTTTCCGGCGATTCTCCCCGGTCGCATGAGGTTGTTTACGAGCCTCTCCACGATGTTGACCTCGGCTTTTCGAAATCGTCCATGCTCATGTCTTCCCATGCTGTGAGGTACGTAGATCGGCTTGAGGGATAGGTAGCGTTGAAGTCCGAGGTCCTTTACCTCGATCCCAGCAAAGCTCCACTTTCCAAAGAGCTTGATCTCTTGTTCCTTGCTCAAGTGCTCCACCTTTACTAGCGAAGTGGTTTCTCCTTCCGACCGAGCACCAACTCCTTCAGGGAAACCCCATTCACCATGGTAACCTTCCATCGAACACCGGGGATATCACCCATGCTTCTCCCACGAGAACCCCCGATCCCATCCACAATCACCTCGTCGTGCTCGTCCACAACGTTGAGGGCACCGTCGCCTGGAAGGAAAGCTGTGATCACCCGACCGTTCTTAATGAGTTGCGTCCTCACACACTTTCGAATGGCGCTGTTAGGTTGCTTGCTCTCCACTCCAACCTTCTCCAGAACGATTCCGCGACCCATGGGCGCACCCATAAGCGGGTCTGACTTCACGTCCAGTTTCAGCATCCGACGCTTGTAGTAAATGTTGCTCCACCGAAACTTTTTCTTTCTATCCTCTAGCTTCCTCGCGGCGAACTCGCCTCTAGAAGACTTCGAACCCATGGAATCGCCTGCCTCAAGCTACGTTATTCCACAAATCTGATATTTAAACTATGTATTTTGACGAAAACAAAAATCAAGAAATCGAGGACAGCGCAAATATTAGGTTATGGACACGTTTTGTATTTGGAAATATCGTTTGGCTAAGAACCGGATTCGTTCAGCGTTTCTTCCGTTTTTCCCGATGGCTACTCCCTTGTCTCTTGGGTTCACGGAGACCACGGCGATGGTTTTTCCGTCGGGGCGTTCGGTGAGGCGTATTTCCTTGACTCGGGCAGGCTTCAAAGCGTTTTTGATGAATTGAACGGGACTTTCGGAATGCTCAATGATCTCGTGCTTTTTCCCAGTCATCTTTTCTAGTAGGTGGATGTTTTTGCCCCCTTTCCCTATGGCCATTCCTACATTTCCCTCCTTCACCACAAAAATGACTCGGTTAAGGTCATCGTCGACGATGCAGTCCTTCGCAGTTGCGCCAGTAATGCTTTCGAATAAGGCGATGTATCTCATCTCTCGACTGGTGAACTTTATCCCGCTAGTCATTCGCCGCCTCCGTAAGCTTGAGGATGTCGGAGTCGCCCGGTTCCCGTATCGTTAAGGCGGAAACAATGAAGGGCTTCCCGCAAGCAGAGCCTAAGTCTATGCTGGTTCCATTATAAATAACCATCGGAACCTCAGAAAGCTTGCAGTAGTATTCAATATCCTCACGAACGTTTTGTGGACAGTTCGCCGCCAAAATAATGAGTTTAGCCCTTCTAAGCTTGGCGCTTTTTACAGCGTTGTTAGCCCCGAACAAAATCTTCCCCGTTTTCACAGCAGTGGCGATGGCCTTGTTTATGTCGATCACTCCGTCCTCCCTCGATGCACAACAATAAACCATTCCCAAATGATTTGTTTTTTCATTTATGTAGCTCCAATTGGTGGTCCCGATTTCTTCACAGGACCCATGTAAAGATCGACTAAGCCCGTGCCGATGGGTATAGACTGCCCCACGATCACGTTTTCAGTTACTCCCTTCAGCGGGTCGCTTTCTCCCTTGATGGCCGCTTCAACGATGTTCGGAACCGTGATCTCGAAGGCTGCCCTTGCAAGAACACTAGCTTTTTCTCCGCTGATTCCATGTCTTCCTATTTGCCGCACCTCGCCCGTAGAGGTCATGATGTCCGCTACCAACATCACGTGTCGTATATCCACATCGAGACCTTGCTCTTCAAGCACGCCTATCGCTTCGTTAATTATGACGTTTCTAGCCGCCTCGATTCCCAGCGTCTTAGCGATCTCATGTACATGATTGGTGATTGTTCGCGTGGGATCCACGCCATAAACCTCGAGAGCCCTTGGTAGGTTGGAGCCATCGGTTCGTATAACCCACTCCCCCTCTTCCTCAGTAACGAGAACCCTACGAATGCCCAACACGCCTTTAATATAAAGGGCAGGAAGCCTTTCAAGCAGCTTCTGAGTATCCAACGGCTTTCTGGGCTTGAGAGCAAGCTGGTCATCTTTAACTCTGAACGTGCAGTTCGGTATGTGCAACCTATTCTTTAACTCCTCGAAAGATAGGCCACGATCTTCCATCATGGTGGGGTCAAGTTTAACCACAACTTCGTCTAGTTCAGGGTCTATGTACATCGCTTGTGCAATGTCCTCCATGGTAGTGCATATAATATCACGAGCCACTTCCGTAGCTTTCTCTTTGCTCGCTCGATGCTCCTGGTCAAGATAAATCGTCATGATCGGGGTGGAGGGGATTCGTCGAGCGTCCACAATTTCAATAAGTCGAGGCAACCCAAGGGTTACATTTTGTTCTCTAACTCCAGCGTAATGAAATGTTCGAAGAGTCATCTGAGTGCCCGGTTCACCTATCGACTGCGCAGCCACGATTCCTACCGCTTCGCCAGGCTCAACGAGAGCTCGCTTATAGTTTTCTAGGGTTAAAGTGACCGCTTGATCCACACCTTCTCTAGTTAACTCGGCCTTTGTTAACTCACTTTCTAATTCTTCAACGAGGATTTGTGTAAGTTGATCTTCCACCTTTTTGAGGTGATCTGTAATGTACTCTTTAGGTGCAGGCTCACCCTTCTCCATCATAATCTTAATTTGCTCAACAAGTCGACCGACGTTCACAGCCTTCCCGTGGTCGCTTTTAGCCGGGTCCACTCCATCTTCTCCGTACCTAAACTGAATGATGTCACCAATCGAATTTCGAACAGTGCCGTCGTATTCGATACGTAGGTGTTCTAGGGCGTTGATGAGCCGCCTCTGCATATATCCACTCTGTTGTGTTCGTACAGCAGTATCCACCAACCCCTCTCGCCCTCCCATGGCATGAAAGAAAAATTCGACCGGATCTAGACCATCTCGATAACATGAATACACGAACCCCCTAGCTTTTGGGGAGGGATCCCCCACATTGAAGTGGGGCAGGGCTCGCTCGAGGTATCCTCGCATAATTCGTTTTCCTCGAACCGATTGTTGTCCAACGCACGCAGTCATTTGACCTATGTTGAGGTTGGATCCTCTTGCACCGGTTCTCGTCATAACAATGCCGGAATTCTCTACATCAAAGTATTCGTCCGCGGTTCTTCCGGCTTTATCCCTGGCTTCAGCTAGCTCATTCATCACATAAATTTCAAAGGATTCGATGAGGGTTTGACCCGGAAGTCTTGGTAGGGTTCCTTCCTGGAAATCCTTGATTAATTTGCGTATTCGTTCCTCAGCATCGTGTATTACTTGATCGATTTTCGATTGAACTGGACTTGACAACTCCAGTTCATCAAAGGAGTAGGTGAAGCCGCGCATGGTCACAAAAAGCTTAAGAAGTCGACAAATACGATTCAGGAATCCTCTTCCAACGTGGGCGCCATAGTCCTTTATTATTCGATGAAGGAGGCTCTCCGACTGCTCCGCGCCAATTGAACTTCTGTCAATTACTCCGCATTTTAAAATGCCTTCCTTGATAACCACGTAAGCGTCATAGGGACATTCTTCACGAAGACAAGGGTCACAACCACGGCACGTGGTTGCCTTCAACGTGTAGTTTAAATCTTTAGGAATAAAGAGGCTGAAGATCTGTTTACCAGTCCAGAGAGGCTCCGGCTCCTTAACTTCCGGCTCGGGAAGAGAACCGTCGTAATCCGCCGCTAACAACAATCGGCAAACCTCCTCCTTCGTAAGGAGGTTAGATTTTCGGGTAAAGAGGTACGCAGAGGTTATGAAGTCCCGAATGGCTCCTATAATGGGACCTCCAAACCTAGGTGAAAGGATCTGGTCCTGAACTTGCATAAGGAGGCGTGCCTCAGTCTGTGCCTCTTCACCTTGTGGAACATGAAGGTTCATTTCATCTCCATCAAAGTCTGCGTTGTAAGGCGGACAGGTACAAAGGTGTAGGCGAAACGTTTTATGAGGCAACACCCGAACATAATGAGCCATAATCGACATTCGATGAAGAGACGGCTGCCTATTGAAAATGGCAATATCACCATCCTTAATATGGCGCTCTACAATGAAACCTGGCACCAACGCCTCGGCAACCTTCCCTCGATCAACAACGAATTCCAGTCTAATGCGTTTGCCGTCAAGCCTCACAACATAAAGTGCGCCGGGGTAGTTTTCTGGGCCGTTAATCACGAACTTCCGCATCTCATCAACATTCCATGCAGTTACCTTCTCAGGCATGGAAAGCCTCATAGCGACATCCAGCGGAACACCCACCTCACTAATGTCAAGATTTGGATCCGGAGAGATCACGGTGCGTGCAGAAAAGTCTACTCTTTTCCCAGAAAGGTTGCTCCTAAATCTCCCCTCTTTTCCTTTAAGTCGCTGGGATAAAGTCTTGAGAGCCCTTCCAGAACGATGTCTAGCAGGAGGTATCCCCGAAGCCTCGTTGTTAAAGTAGGTGGTTACATGATACTGCAGAAGCTCAGATAAGTCTTGGATAATGAGGGTGGGTGCGCCTGCTTCCATGTTTTCCTTCAGCCGTTGATTTATGCGGATAATATCAACGAGTTTATGGGTTAAATCGTCCTCAGACCGAATACCTGACTCCAAGGTTATGGAGGGTCTTACATAAACGGGTGGAACCGGAAGAACTTGTAGAATCATCCATTCCGGACGGGCGGTCTTTGGGTTGAAACCAAACAATTCAAGGTCTTCGTTGGGTATTCGTTCAAGTCGCTCTCGAACCATACTTGATGTTGATCGTTGTGCTCCCTCTTCTGAAATCTCATGAAAAATCGTGGGCTTCGTGAACTCTATTTTATACTGAGGGGCACCACAGTGGGGACATTCTTTGTTTTTCGCCTCATGCAACACCTTCTTATAAAGTTCGTCGGGTGCGATCCCTATAAGCCTGCGAGTACGGTCAATCCTAGCCCTAATTTTGGTAACACGATTTTCGGAAAGTAACACCCGCCCACAGTTTCTGCAAGTAGCTCCGAGGAGGTCATAGATGATTTTAGTGAACTCAACGTGAATGATGGGAACCGCCAGTTCGATGTGACCAAAGTGCCCTGGGCATCGCACTGCGGTGTTGCCGCATGTCTTGCACCGCTGCCTCGGTTCGAGTGTTCCCAGTCGACCGTCCATGAGCCCCGATGTTATGGGGGCTCCGTCTTCATCGTAGGTGTCGGCAGTTTGTATCTCCGCGACAGAAAGCCTACGAATATCTTGCGGAGACAGCATTCCAAACGAGAGTTCATCTATAACCTTGTGAACAGCTTCCTCCACTGCTGCCATTTCACGCTCTCTCCTTCAATTTTAGACGTGGCGTTACGCAGAGGCTCATCAGCTCCTGTAGAAGAAGCTTGAAAGCGTAGGAAACGATGATTGGAGAGATATGCGCCTTCTCTTCACAAATTCGACAGACGTACTTGCGTTGTTTGATGTCGTAAAACGCGATATAACCACACTGCTCACATACGTACAGAAGATACTTATCCGATTCCTCCAGCAGTCGATCCCTCAGCAGCATAGCGGCGCCGTGTCCGATTAAGCAATCTCTCTCCATTTCGCCGAATCGCAGTCCACCACCCCTCGCTCGCCCCTCTGTAGGTTGTCTCGTTAACATCTGAACCTGACCTCGCGCTCTAGCATGGATCTTGTCTGCAACCATGTGGTGGAGCTTTTGATAGTAGACGACCCCGGTGAAGATGTCTGCAACAAACCTCTCGCCCGTGACACCGTTGTAAAAAGTTTCCCGACCTGTGTGGCTAAAGCCCAGATCGATCAACGCTTGTTTCAATTTCTCCGGCTTTTCATTGATAAAGGGTGTTCCGTCAACTTGTCTACCCCTGGCAGCAGCAACCTTTCCAGCCATGGATTCGAGGAACTGCCCAATAGTCATCCGTGAAGGGATGGCGTGGGGGTTAATTATGATATCAGGAACGATGCCTTCTGGAGTAAACGGCATGTCTTCCTGAGGCACAATCATCCCTATAACGCCCTTTTGCCCGTGGCGAGAAGCAAACTTGTCGCCCAACTCAGGGATACGTTGATCACGAACCCTAACTTTTACGAGCTTGCTTCCTTCGCCGGTCTCTGTGATAAAAATGCCGTCCACGATGCCGGTTTCAGCAGGCCTCATGTCCACGGAAGTGTCCCTCATCGTCGGACCTTTAACTTCAAACTCCTTATATTCCTCGAGGAATCGGGGCGGACTGGTTCTTCCAATGAGAACATCGCCGCCGACCACTCCAGACTCTAAGCTAACGATGCCATCCATTTCAAGAAGACGATAGTATTGCTCCCCCCGGTATCCTCGGATACCTGGTTCTGGTATGATAAACCGATCCCTCAACCCGCCGAGATATTGGCGGCATTCCGCCTCATAAATCCGATAAAATGTAGAACGCTCTAAGCCTCGTTCAATGGATGCTTTGTTGAAGATCAGAGCGTCCTCCATGTTATATCCCTCAAAGGATATCACGGCGACGACGCAGTTTTGCCCGGAAGGTCGAAGGTCATACCCTATGATGTCCATGGGCTTCGTTTCAACCAATGGTCTTTGTGGATAATGCAGATTGTGAGAGCGGGAATCAACCCTGTGGAGAAAGTTCGTGGCATATATCCCGAGGGCTTGTTTAGCCATGGCTGCCTCGTAAGAGTTACGTGGAGATTGATTATGCTCAGCGTAGGGTATGAGGGAAGCGCATATTCCAAGAATGGTGTAGGGTGCGATCTCCACATGGGTGTGTTCAGGCGTCACGTCTTCGAAACCTAGGGCTACAAACACGTTTTCCTCTTCTTCAGCATCTGTGTATTCGATGATGCCTTGCTTTATGAGTTCCTCCCATCCCCACTCTCCAAAATGAATTTTTTCAACATGTTCCGGTTGCAGTTTAGGCTTACCGTTTTCAACAATTATGAGGGCTCGACGCACGCGACCTTCATCACAATTAACATAAACCTCTTCCATTTCTCCATGAATCTTAGAGAGATACACAACGTTAACTTCTGTGGATACTTCTCCACTCCTACGTTTACTCCTTAGTTGAGCAACTAATTCCTCCGGCGACATGCTATAGCCAATGAGACAACCATTCACAAAGACTTTAGCGCCGTCAGTTCGTAGGGTTTCACTCGCTTCTTGAATCGGAGTCACACCCATTCGATAGAGAATTTGCCTCACTTTTTCGGAACTTACACCGACAGAGATGCATGCTGCCAAGGCAAGATTCTTCACTAAGCCACAATTTGATCCTTCAGGCGTCTCGTTAGGGCACAACCTCCCCCAATGAGTCGGGTGTAGGTCTCGCGCTTCGAAGTTAGGTTGGCTGCGGCTGAGTGGCGACTGTAACCTCCGCAGGTGGCTTAAGGTGGAAACGTGGTTCGTTCGATCAAGAAGCTGTGTGATACCGACTCGTCCTCGTCCCCAGTTGCCTGTTGCGAGTGCATGCTGGAGTCGTTCCGTAATGATTCCTGGGCGGACAGCAGCGGAAACCGTGATCGTTTGCCGTTTGACACCCATTCGTTCCAGTTGATATTTTATGTCGCGGCATAGGTTTCTAAAGGCAATTCTAAAAAGGTCAGCTAGGAGGGGCCCTGCAAGTTTCAAGCGTTTATTTTTAAAGTGGTCTTTATCGTCTGGTTTTCGTTTTCCAAGCTTTAATTCAATAACCCTGTAAGCCATTTCACCTAAGAAGAGGGACTTATCTGTGCGCTTTTCGATGTCGCGGCCGATATGGGGTAGAAAGTTTCGGTCAAGAATGCTCTCAGCCTTTTGACGACGATATTCTTCCACTTGCCCATGCGCTACACGGCTTCCAATGTACATGATGGCATCTTGGGCGGTGTCGATGCCCAATGCCTTTTCAAAGGACGCCGCAAGCTCGTTTTGTATGAGTTTATTTAGAGAAACTGCCTCGGCAACCTCCCTGTCAGACTCCATTCCTAGTGCTCGCATTAAGATCACGAAGGGTATTTCGGTGGGAACACCAGGCATCGAAACGTAGATGGCACCGTCTGACTTCATTCGTAACTCAATTCTAGCCCTGAAGCCTACTGTGGTGGAAAAGATCTTGGCTTGATAAATAGGTGTTGCACCGCGTGTATCGATGTCCACGAGAATACGGTTTGGAGCTAGGTCCTCAAAGGCGACGATGACTCGTTCAGAGCCGTTAACGATGAAGTAGCCACCTGGGTCGTTGGGGTCTTCCCCTTGCCCAATTAGCTCCTCGGGCGTTAGTTGGGAGAGAACACAAAGCTTAGACTTTAGCATCACCGGAATATCGCCTATCAAAACGAGTTCGGTTTCGAGTTCCCTATCATTAATGATGGGCGTCATCTCTAAAGAAAGGGGAGCAGCGTAGGTTAGGTTGCGGAAACGAGCCTCCATGGGATAAATCTCGTGTTGATATCCATCTACTTCTGTGATGTAGGGTCCGCTGATTCTTGACTGAGGATGGACAATCCACACTTGACCGAGCTTGATTTTATACGGGCACTCCGGAACTTCAATTTCGATCTCGCCGACTTCGTCGATCACCTCTTGAAGACCATGCTCAAGAAATTCGTTGTAGGAGTCAAGATGCTGCCTAACCAAGCCCTTCTCCTTAAAGAAGGCCTTTTGAAGAACTAAACAATCCTCATGCGAAACTTCCAAACTACCTAAGCCCCCATAAACTCACACTTACTAAAGCATAACGTATCGAACGACCGTGTACGATTCCTTCCAAACTTGGAGATTCCTCCAACGGGCCGGTGTCATCCGACCCGAAAAATCGGGCCTCCTGGGATTGCTTCCGCCTTCTTTTTCGGAAGCTAACAACGTAAACCACACACCACACTAATAAACTTTACTTCGCGCGGGTTCGTTTTCCGTTTGATTTTATTTTAAAGGTGTTAAGAAATTTTGGGCTAGTCTGTGGAGGGGGTTGAAGAGGGTTGGGGAGCAGATCGTGATGATCCATGCAGTTGCTTTTTTTCAGCTTCTTCAGGTGTTCGTCCATTTTCATGATGTGTTCGTCGATTTTCCTTTCGTACCGTTCAATTCTCCAAACATGATAAAGCAGGAGGAACGATTCTGTAACGATGACTAACAGAAGCATGATGTGTTTTTCTATAAAATTTTAACTCGGTCTAAGCCAGAAACGTAATGCGTAGACGTAATGCGTAGTCGTAACAGAATACATAATCGCCATTGTTGAACAATCCGACGAGTCTTTGTTCAGCAAAAAATTTCTGTTGTTCGACAATTATCTAGAAACAGCGCAAATAACGTAACAATCCGAGACTATAAGCCTCAAAAATATTAAGTCACAAAACTAGGGGCGTTTCTATTTTAGTTTTTCCAGAAAGCAACAATGTTTATTCTGAAACCGATGCAAAATGAATGAAATTTTGATAATTTGTATTCTGGGTTCATAATGCTTTAATGGTTTTTAGACAACAACATTATTGAAGCCTTCCAAAAAGAGGTTACGACTATGAGTATTCCTATCTATAGACCGTATGTTTTCCTGCGGTGCAAGAAGTGTGGCAGGAAAACTGACCACGTGTTGGTAAATATTTTGAGCCCCAGAAAAGGCGAAGTTGAAGAGACGTACGAGTGTCAAGAATGCGGTGAAACCAAAAAGATCTATGAGTTAGCCCCCATGACGCAGCTTCAAAAATCAAATTGAAGCGTAGAAAACACGCCAAGGACGCGTAGGGGTGAGCGATGAAAAAACTGCTTCTGTTCACCGTTTTCGTTCTGGCGGCAACTGCTTCTGCAGCCTACAGCCTCACTCTGCTTGATAATATTGTGCACGGCACACTGTATAACTATGGACTACAGTTCAGTTATGAATGGGCCAATCCCTACTGGACGGTGTTGAGGATCGTCCAAGCTTTGATTGGTTTGGCATCAGTGTTCACTGTGGTCAGTTCGGTCTACGTTTACAGAAAGTACATTTACACAAAACCTCAGGTGACACTGCCAAAGGGTGCAAATGCAGCAGCTCCTTCCCTGGTAGAATCTGAGACACAAAGAGTGGAAGGTTTGGTCACGTGTACTCACTGTCAAAGAGTTTTCGCTCAGCCTCTTCAAATGTTGGATTTCCATTCAGACCGCCCAAGAATAATTAACATCTGCCCATTCTGTAATGAAGCAATTCCGCCGATACTCCGCCATGGAGAAGCAGAAAGGGGAAGGAAGACTGTTCAGAAAGGAAAATACAGTATGTAAAAGTTAGGCGTTACTTGTGATCTTTTTAATTGTAGGAATGGCGAAGGCGTATTAAGAAAATTTTGGGCTAGTCTATGGAGGGGGAAGAGAGGCAAATTTGTTATGTTGTTTATTTTGTGAATAAAATTTCTTGGTGGTGCGCTGAAGTGGAATTTTGTTCACCACCACCATGCTGAGGCGTGACTTGGTGAAAAGTTTTTAGGTAGGTGCTGCTCAAAATGATGTCCCAGAAGGTGGAAAGGTTTGTCTTACTGTGCGAAATGCGGAGCAAAGTTGAAAGAAGACGACAAATTCTGTCCTGCTTGTGGGACCTCTGTTGCCAAAATGGTTAAAGAGGAATTCTCGGTTTCCGCTGACAATCTTATTGAAAAAGTTAAGGATTTGCTTCATGAAGGAAATGTGACTAGAATAATTGTTAAGGATGAAATGGGGAAGGTATTGCTTGAAATACCTGCTACGGTGGGAGTTATTGGCGTTGTGCTTGCTCCTTGGCTTGCTGCTTTAGGCGTGATAGCTGCTTTAGCTACGAATTGTACGATAGTTGTTGAAAGAAGAGAATAGAGCTTCGCGCTAAGTTTTGATTTGAGTTGTTATTTTGTTTTCGAACTCTTTGCATTTAGGGAGGTCTTCTTCCACGATGGGTCCCTTCATCCCTTGAACTTTTATTGATAATCCAGAAGCCTTCTCGTTTATTCGTTTCTCCATCTTCTACACTGCTTTTTCGAAGTCCTTTCCAAGATACGTGTCAAAAACAGCAAACCGTTTTTCAACCAAGTTGAGTTTCCCAAGCTTATCGATAAACTTCTTGATGCCTCTAGTGGTCCACCAATATGATTCGGGGAACCAACCAAGATTGCAGCATAATTGATGATCTTGTCAAAATCGACATCTTTAACCTCACTAAGGACTGTTTCTATTCCTTCAACTTGCCTCATTCCTTCTATAACTTTTTCTGCTACAAGTTTGGTGTTACCATACTTTGACTCGTAAACAACAATAACTTTCGCCAACACATTCAAAAAAGTATGCTCATTCTTATTTGTCTGCTCCAAAAACTGAAGGTCATCCACTAGCGCGCAATCTCAGAAATAGCTGAGAGCCCTTCGTAACGTGCTCCCTCCTTGTCTTATGACGACCGCCGTCAAAATCATAGCGAGCGGTACTGACGACAGCTTGTAGGATTTTACGAAATTCGCGAAGCCCCTTCTTAGTAGATGCTTTCGAAAAGCGTCCTCAAATTCTCCGAGTGAGATTCCCAAGGAGGCACGCACCGCTTCCTCTTGAGATGGCTTCTTTTTAAGAAAATCAAGTATAGACTTGCATTTATCTAAACCATACGTTTGGATAAGATACGTTACTGCAACGTATGCTTCTGCATATTGCGTATCCCACAGATCCCGACTTGTCCTTATGTTGTTAGTCCACTCTTTGTCGGTTGAAATTTCCGTGAGAGTGGGTAGCCCTCCCTTTATAAGGGACACGAAGGCGACCATTAGCCTTTGTAGTTTCCAATTTTGCATATAGCTAGAGAATTTTGTCCTAATCGTTCGATATGCCTCATGATCCCCGAGGCCCTCCAGCAGCCACCTCATCGAGGTACTCGCGTTGGTACCGTAAGATTCCTCAACAAGCCCGTGACTGTACTCGTGGGCCACGGCGTGCCAAAGCAGTGGCCCCCAAGACTTGATCCTAGACAGGAAATGCATGGTGTGCTTTGTACATGCTGTCGCTCCGATCCTTGTGTGAAGCTTTGCGTAATCGGGGTCATATCCTAGAATGGTAACAAGACCATCAACCATTTCTTCAGGCGAATCGTAGATGTAAATGCTAATCTTTCTGTTAGGGTATCCTAAATCCGAACCGACACTGATGTAAGCAATCTCAAAAGCATCTACCACGGTTTGAGCTAGCGGCGCATCATTTGGATGATGATACACGGTTGCGTGTTCTGATTTAAGTAGACTCCACCGTAATTTACTCGCTGAGGGATTGCGTGCCCTCGCAGACTCACATCCGACCAAAGAGTATCTCCATCACGTGGGACAGACAGCGGTGATGCCTACTTCCTTTTGTTATATACCTTCTTCAAGATAAAATACATCATTATAGCGGCTGATAACACTAAGGTTCCATCTGCGAATTCTGGAACTGATTCAATTGTCATATGTATTACACTCCGTGGTGACGCTACTTTCTTTTCTTACAATACTTCCTCAAGATTAAATATGTCATCGTAGCGGCTGACATCATTAAGGTTGCATCTGCGAATTCTGGCACAGGTGGAAGTACCATGTATTTTACACTCCTCAAAATAAAAACGGTCGCATGGACCTTATAACAGTTATGATCCTAAAATCCATTAAGATGGATTTCAAATTCATGCGCGCGCCCTTCAACGGTATTTGTGGAAAGAACAATTTGGCAATCTTTAGGATTGAATTCGCATTGCCTTCAGCCACTCGAACAACGCTTTCCTTTATAAATTCTAACTAACTTCAATAAATCCGCATTCTGTATTCATTGAAAAATCAATTAATAGTTTGTTTTATTAAGAACGCTCCAATGAAGTTAACTTGAAAAACCATGGGGACTAAAAAGTCGGTTTCAAATACTTCACGCAAATTTCGTAAGCTGGAGGTTCATGTAAGAACTGCCACTAAAGAACTATCAGTCACCTTCACAATCCTACCCCCACAGGTCCTCAGCTGGTTTTTAGCGGCATTGATGGTGATGAAAAATGTGTATTTGTTAAAGCTTCTGCCACAACCGCCAACTTGAGCTTAGGCTTCGACGTTTTCGGCATGGCCTTGGAACACCCAAGCGACACAGTTACAATATTTTCACCCCTCACAAAGATTTGGAAATTCAAGTCTCCGGCACAGCTGCAGACACTATCCACACGGACCCTGAGAGAAACAGAACGGGGATTGTTGCTAGAAAAATTTTGGAGGATTTTCTTGGCTTTGCTTGAAAGTGAACTTGTAGTTCATAAAGGTTATTATTGTCTTTTGAGGCACAACAATCGTTGCGGGGAGAAGTGGGCGTTGAAGCAGTCTCATGGTATGGCGTATGTGGTGGACTTGACGAAGATTGAAGGCGCTGGGGATTTTCCTTGCCCCCGCTGTGGAGTTGTTATCTCTCCTGAGGACGATTCGGAAAACGTGTACAGCATTCTGGAGACGAAGGTGAGAGACGAGTGCTTAGAAGAGCTGGTAGTTCTATGTCATAAGTGTCGGAGTAAGATTCGCTTGACTGGCTTTCTCTCCTCCGTGCCTGAGGAAAAATAATTCCCCACTTTCAATTTCGTAAGTCACCGTGGGTTGTTATGTTTGGATAATGTTTGGCTTTATTTACGTGTTACATTTTGATAAAGAGATTGACGAAACAAAATCATGGCTGGGGCTTTAGCGTTAAAATCGCCAAGCAATGGTCTCGTTTTGACGTGAACAGCCGAGAAGCAGGCTAGAAAAAATACAAATAAACCGAAAGGTTGAAGTTGTTTATCTCGTGGGCGACTTTTGAATTCTCGTGAGACTGCAAGGCGAAAAAGAAAAAGCGGTCTGGCAGTTGTGCCAATCGTTGATGCTAGCAGCAACCTGTTGAAGGCTATCTAATGCGCTGACTTCCTATAGGACACACCTTTAAGCATATACCACATGTTGGTCGAGTGTTTAGGTACTGACGACATGCAAACTTGTTGATTTCATAGGGAGAAACATTGCTCGGCTTCTTTAAGGCGTTCACTGGACACAATGATATGCATGGGCTCTCGCAACCTTTACAAAAATTCTCGTTTATAGGCGTATCAGGTTCCAGTTTCGCGTCGGTTATTATAGCAGTTAATCGAACGCGAGGTCCATACTGGGGAGTTATAAGCAAGCTATGGCGCCCAAAAACTCCGATACCAGCCCTAATGGCCATGTGTTTTAGCGACAATAAACCCATCAGATAACGTTGATCCACTCCTCCCGTGGAAGCCATCTGATGATAAGTTTTGAACCCCTTCTTCTCCAGAAACCTAGCTATAGCATATCCTACCCTGTCAAGTTGTTGTGAAATGAAGTCGTTGTGTCCTCTAAACATGTCCTGTCTTGGAGCTTCTCCAAAGGAATCTCCATCGGTTGGGAGGATATCCGTCTGAGCGTCAAGCATCTTTATCCCAAGAACAATTACTGACTTCGCATTTGGTAGGATATCCAGAGGACGATGTCCTAACGGAGCATCATTGAGATCGACAGCAGAGGCAACTCCGAAAAGATCAGCTCCGAGGTGCATCGCCATTCCATTTAAATCTTCCTTCAAACTCATTCCATTTCACCTTCAACCAACATCGAATTACGAACATCTTATATTTAATTGTAATGCGCGCTAGAATATAGCAATTTGTTTTTGCAAATGATACCACTCATAACATGAAATGTATTATAGCTGTTAATTTAATACAAAATGTGTAAATGGAGGCTGAAGTGAGTTAAATGTCTTGTTTTATTAGGCTTTAAAGAAACTAGTACAAAGATAACGAAATTATGAGAACGCTTTTATTTTAAAAGCTATAGTCAAAAATGGTGAGGTATGATATGCTTAAGGAACATGTAAAAGTTGCAGCAGCCCAGCTCACGCCTATCTTCTACGATAAAAACGAAGCAATCAATAAGGTTTGTAAGGCTGTTGAAGAGGCTGGACGAAATGGCGCTGAACTCATAGTCTTTCCTGAAACCTTCATTCCCGGCTACCCATACTGGAGAGGGGTATTACCTATATCTAAATGGTCTGATCTGATGGTACAGTATCAAAAGAACTCCCTCCGCATACCTAGTTCAGACACAGACCTGCTATGCGAAGTGGCTAGAAATGCTAACATATACTGCACAATAGGCTGTACAGAGATAAGTGAACGACCAGGTTCAGCTACGCTCTACAATACCATCCTCTTCATCAGCAACAAGGGTGAAATTATGGGGAAGCACAGAAAGATCATGCCTACACACGCAGAGCGAACTATATGGGGACTCGGGGGCTCAGAATACATACAAGTATTTGACACTGAGATAGGTCGTTTAGGAGGTTTGGTTTGCTATGAAAACCATATGACCTTGCTGAAGGCAGCTATGTGTTTAATGGGTGAGGAAATCCACTGTGCTCTATGGCCGGGTTGGTGGGTGATGGAGAAGCATTCTGGAGCGAAGAGGAGAATTAAGCCTGAAGTAGACTCACCGCATCTTTGTGAGATAGAGTATGGTGTGAGGGAATACGCATTCGAAACCCAGACCTTCGTTATCAGTGTCAGCCCATATATTTCTGAAGACGAAGTGCCCGAGGAATGTAGGGGATTTAATATGGCGGCTGGAGGTAGCTTTATAGTGAATCCAAGTGGATTACCTATGGTGGAACCTATATTTGAGAAAGAGACTATAATCTATGCAACCCTTGAAGCGGATGTATGGAGGGCAAGTAAAGCATACTTCGACGCCTTAGGTCACTATTCACGTCCAGACATATTCCAGTTGCTCATGAACCAGAAGCCGATTACAATATCATAGCGCTATCTCAAATGAACCCAACATGAGATCGTTAATGAATTCTATGGCGATATTAAAAGGGGTTCGTGGATATCTTGTACTTAATTTGCAGAGTATATTAGAAGTGAATCGGGCGGGACTACTGGCCTACGTCATTTCTTTCAGAAAAGAACCGATTGTAAGAAATTTTGAGCTTTCGAGCTCGTTTTGAGTTTTCAAATACTCGAGAAAGGTCATGAAGATAAACGAGGCAACTTCCAACTAGTCTATTTGTAATCCGTATTTTCCGTTCATAGCTTGTATAAGTTGGATGAAGATTTATCCATTGGGTGAGAGGCTGGTAGGGTTGGAGAGCTCCAGACTGGATGAGGAGAACGTTGCCAGTCAACTGAAGGGCAATACCCTACGTGTGTACTGGCACCTACTTCGGTCTCCTTCCAGCCTAGTGGGACCGAGAGAAGTCCAGCGGCACCTTGGTTTCTCCAGTCCAGCCCTCGCCGTGTACCACCTAGAAAAGCTTACGGAGCTGGGTCTAGTGGAAAAGGTTGGGGGCGAATACCGTCTAGTTAAGGTGGTCCACGTGGGAATCCTTAAACAATTCATGAGGGTCGGAACCTACATCCTTCCGCGATACATTCTGTATGCGACCATGTTCTCCACCCTCCTACTCTTCTACCTATCCCAGTTTAGAGAAGTCAACTTCTACAGCCTCTTCGCCCTCATCTTAGGCATCCTCGGCACCGCCGTTCTATGGTACGAAACCGCTAGAGCGTGGCGACAAAAACCCTAGCCAACAAGAGGGGAGTTAGAAAAGCAGGGAGCTAGGTGTGGTGTCTTTTGGTTAAAAGTATATAAGGACTTTTGGATTTAAAGTATTTTGGTGCTGGACGTTGGCTGGTTTGCGAATTCAATTGCCCGAGGAGTTGGAGAGACTTTTTAGGGAGATGGCTATGAAGCGTTTTGGATATGGAAAGGGTTCTATAAGTCAAGCCGCGCAGGAAGCTATACGAAAATGGTTAAGAGACGAGTTACAGTTGGAAAGAGGTGAATTTGAGGGGGATCCCGTCAAGGCTATCGAGGGGCTGTTGGCTGATGTTAAGATCGATTCGGTGGAGCTTCAGCATCTCGCCGGAAGGATTTGGGTGAGAAAGGTTTTAGCCAATGTATCTGGTTGACACCAACATATTCCTAGAAGTCCTACTAGCTGGTCCTAGAAAAAATGAGTGTAAACAGTTTCTAACTCTCTTAAGGAACGGCGTCAAAATCGGCGTCATCACAGATTTTTCTGTCCACTCTATTCTGGTCATCATGGAAGGGTTCGGAAAAAGAGATAAACTGAAAATTTTTCTGAGGAGTTTGCTTGCCTATAAGGGCTTGAGGGTGCATACAACTGAGTTGACTGATGAGATAGATGCGATAGACGCAAGTTATGAGGTCAAACTGGACTTGGATGACGCCATACAACATCATGTAGCCTCTAAACTAAAAGTTGAAGCCATCGTGTCCTTTGACAAACATTTCGATAGACTAAAAATCCCGAGACTCGAACCATCACAAACCACTATATGACCGTAATGTTAGCTCAGGTCTTTCACTATTGCCTTTGTTTGTCTTTCGCTTCCAGCCAAGTATTCTATCATTGTTTCGTCTAAGTCCAGCCATTTTGTAAGGTCTGCTGCCATTTCTGCGTTGTTTTCAAAAATGATTCGTAGGTAGGGTAGAACCTCCTTCACAGCCCTCACCGAAGAAATGTGGCACCTCCTCCGAACCTTCATGCCGATTTGCGACCGCAATTCCCGTTCCTGCTTAGTCCTAGATAGCATCCGTATCCTCTCCGGAAAACGAAAGGGAACCCACCCGGGCGGAGTCTTCTCACGAGCCATCGCCACTCCAGCCGTCATGAAATCGACCACGTAGCGGGTCAACTTCCAGTCCTGCGTTGCCTTGATTCTCCCTCGATAGAGGTCGGAGACTGCGAGGGCATCCATTACCTTCGCCAAGTCGTGCGGGTCTTGCAATTGATAAGGCGCGTTCTCGTAGATCCATTCGAAAAGCATGTCTAGGTCCACGTCGGCCATGTCCACGGCTTTCCTAGCCGCCTCACAACTCTTCGCATAGAAGATAAGCCTCAACACGTCGAAGATAACCTCCTTTCGGTCTCGGAACGCCAGCCAAGAAACGTCCTCATACGTTAATCGCTTCTTGCCTTGCCCCAACGCTTGCAAGTCGTTCACCGCCGAGCGGACGTCCCCCTCAGACCGCTGAGCGATGAACCTTAAGGCACTCTCCTCGGCTTCGATTCCCTCCCTCACGCAGATTCGCTTTAAGTGTTTCACCACCTCTACGATAGGGGGCTTCCTGAACTCAATGAGGAGGCAGTAGTTACGCAGCGCGGAGAATCGAGGATCGTAGGCGTTGTTCGCAATCAAAACAATGGGGCACATCGCCGTCCTCACGATGTTGGTGATCGCTCGTAGCCCACCCCGGTCCTCTGTTCCCGTAATCCCGTCCAATTCATCGAATAAAATGAGACGCTTTCGCCCAAACAAAGTGCCATACTGAGACGCCAAACCCGCAAAACGCTGAACCGCCTCCTCAGTCCTATAATCGCTGGCGTTCTTCTCCACCAACTCCATGTTCAAGTCGTTCGCCAAGGAATCCACACAGACAGTCTTTCCAACGCCGGGAGGACCATACAAAAACACTGCACGTTTATGGGGTATCCCCCGGTCCCAAGATTTCACCCACCTCACAATTTCTTGAATTGCCTCTCTATTTCCCGCCACTTCCGACAAGGAACGAGGCTTGTGCTTCGCAGTCCACGCAGCGTACACCTAAGCTAAACGCTCCTCTTCATCTCGTAGCCAGCCTCAACCAGCCTCGCCAATAAGGCGCTCAACTGGACCTCCTCGTTGGCACCCTGAACCAAACGAAAGTCGATCTCGGCGACGGCTTCTGCCAGCTTAATCTTCCACCTTTCTGGCATCTCTAAACGAAAGATTTCGGTGTGAATCTGGCGGATGATGTCGCTCCCCGCCATCCCATACTTGAGGATAATCTCCCTCAGCCTTTCTCTAGCGCCCAAGAAGTCGCCCTTCATCGCTAAGGTGATCATTTCCCGAACATCCACGGGGTTAGCTCTTCCAATCACGGAATACACGGTTTCAGCATCGATCGGTTTGCCCATGGAGGCTGCAGCCTGCAACGTGTTAATGGCCCTCCGTAGGTCTCCCTCACTTACTTCAAGGACCGCGTCTATTCCCTCATCCAGCACTTTTGTACCTTCTTGTTCAGTGATGTACTGAAGCCGATTCACGAGGTCCTCTTTCGGTAAGTATGTAAACCTGAAGGGAGCACATCTCGACTGGATGGGTTCGATGATCTTCCCGCTATAATTCGCGATAAGGATGAACCGGCACGTTTCCGTGAAGCGCTCCATAGTCCGCCGCAAAGCTTGCTGAGCATCCGATGTCATGTTGTCGGCCTCGTCCAGAATCATGATCTTGAAGGGTATCTCACCGATGGATCGGATTCGGGCAAAGGTTTTCACGGTCTCCCTCACCACGTTGATCCCCCTTTCATCACTCGCGTTCAACTCCATCAGATGCTCCCTGTAACCCTCACCATACAGGTCGTAGGCTAGACAAAGGGCAGCCGTCGTCTTTCCGGTTCCTGGAGGACCTGCAAAAATGCAGTGGGGGATGTTCCTCGCCTCTACGAAACTCTTTAACCGCTCCACGATCTCCTTCTGATCCACCATCTCATCGAGAGACCTAGGCCGGTATTTTTCTGTCCAGAGCCCCACGCTCAACGCTATTCCTCTTTATTGTAAAGGTACTGATTCTTTTTATTTATTGTATGTGGTTTCAAATGAATTTAACAGAATCGAACGGATGCAGATGGTAACGGATGAAAAATGAACGGGCGTATGGCGGTTCATCTAAAATATAAAAAGAGGGGGTTAGTCGAGGATTCTTTCGATTTCTTCTGCTTCAGCGTCTTCAGCCAACGGAATGCCCGTGACCTTGGCGGCTCGTTCAGTCAAAGCCATGAGGTCCTTACGACTTATCAAGTTTAGTTTCCACTTGCGTGAACCAGCCAACAATTGCTTCAAGCCGACACCTATGCGGTCGTATAGGTAGGTGTACAAGCCCACGGCTTCCCACGGAATCTCGTTGGCGCGGTCACCAAACTGCTCCTTCAAATATGGCGCTGCAAGGAAGAACTTCTCGGGTGTGGTGCCGAACCTGTCTGCGAAGGTTCTTGCCAGTCGTCCCTCTTTGGCCAACTGGGCGAAATAAGAGGACTTCATGACGGCGGTTAAGGGTGAACGAGCCATCAACACTGCCTTTACCATGGGTCCGTCGCCAAAGTGGCTCATTGCGATTGCCTTGTAAATCTGAGTTTCGCTGATGAAGCCGCCAGCCATGACTAGGTCGGGTACGAATCGTCCTTTCTTCTTTAGGATGTTGGCGCACTTCAAAACTTGTGCTTCCAAATAAACTGTGGGTGTGCTCATTTCGTCCATCATTGGCACGGGGCTCATGCCTGTTCCGCCGCCTGCGCCGTCGAATGTGACCGCTTCAACTTTAGCGTCCGAAGCCATTTTCATGGTCCAAGCTACGGCGGAGGGTCTGTAGGCGCCTGTTTTGAGGATGACGTGTTTTGCTCCTTGTTTGCGTAGCCAGTCGATGTCTTCGGCGAATGTTTTCGGGTTGGGCATGCCGACGCGGCTGTGGCGTTCAAACGATTTGAAGACGCCTTCCTTGAAGGCTTGTTGCACGGCTTTTTCTTCGGGGTCTGGGATTATAATGTAGCCTCTCTTTTTCAGTGTGATTGCTTTATCTAGGTCGCGGATGCGCACTTCGCCGCCGATGGCTTTGGCGCCTTGACCCCATTTGCGCTCGATTACGTTGACCTCCAACTTGGAAATAGCGTAGACATCGACTCCTAGGCGTTGGTCTTCCACGTTTGTTTGAACCACCACGTCACCGTGTTTTCTGTCCCAGAACTTTCGGAAAGTGTCAACTCGACGTTTTAGTTCTTTGCTGTACGTGACTTTGCCGTTTTCGATTTTGGCTTCCATGTCCATGCCGCAGATGTTTTCGCCGATTGTTATGATTACGCCTGCTAGGGCAGCGCCTATGGCTAGACCTTCCCAGTTAACTCTGGCCACTTCGGTTGAGCCGAAGGCTCCAGTTAATATTGGCACTTTTAATGGTATGCCAGCGACCGTGGTTTCGATGTTTGCGTTTTCGAACAGGGCTATGTCTGAGTTGGGTTCAATGCCTTCTGCGCCGAAGAGTGATGAATGTATGTTAAAGTCTGACCAGTCTAGGCGAAAATCTTTGAGGGCTCCGGCGGTGCTGGCGCCGAATTGGACGGGTTCGGGGTATAGGGCTTCTCTCCCTCTGAAGGCTGAGAGGCTGATTTCGCATAGGATGGGGCAGTCTCGGATGCACAGAGGGCACATTCCGCTGGTTGGGCTCACGTCTTTGACGCGTGTTGTTGTTCCGCAGGTGGATTTGCCGTTTAGGTAAGAAGAGTTTTTATGGATTCGTTCAGTCACTTCTCATCCAACCTTTACAAATGTAAACATGTGTATCTGGGTTAACGAATCTTGGCTTTTAAACATTATGCCTTTTTCACTAGGTTTTAAGCTGAAAACTTTTGACTATAGCCTTTATATTGGACAGCCCCCTCTTTCTTTTAGGCAAACCTCCCATCAAACGGGGGTTGAATGTTGTTGGCAAAAACGTTATCATCCATCAAAGATGCAGATTTTATGTTTGAAAACACGCCGGTTAAAATTATCGTGAATAGAAACTGTCCTGAAATTGAGCTGGCGGGCTTGAAGGTCGGCCCCTTCGAAGAGGGTAGAGAGTATGAGGTCAGGTTTTGGATAGCTCAGGAGCTGGAAAAGACGGGGATAGCACGGCTTCGGGAGGAAGAATTGCTGGATGCAGTGAAGCTCTACAAGATGCATTGGAAGGAGCGTGTTCAGTCGGTTAAGCAGATTTCCTCCCTACCCGAGGATTTTTATCCCAAGTTGCGACGGTATCTCGCTGGCTTAAAAGGGGAAGCCGCGAAAAACCCAGAAAAAATGAAAGAACACGAGAAGGTGACACGACTCTCTCATGACATCGTTAATTGTCGATTAAAAAAAATTGTTTCTCTCGCCTCTGCACCCGCGCAAACAGATCAAATTCTTAAGAATCTGACAAAAGAAGAGCGTGTTATCTACGAACGTTTATCTGCCATTATTAGCGAGTGGAGATCCACAATCCTGAAGGTGGGTGAAACTTGAACGAAGAGGTTTCGATAGCGGACCCACAAGAGCGACTTCAAGACTTTCTAAAGTCGGATAAGTATCGCCAGCGAATCTCCCAGATGGCTATCACTGGTAGTACCTCGTTAGTCATGGATTTTGAAGACCTACTAGAAGCCGACTCCGCACTAGCTGAAAGCGTCATCGAAAAGCCCGACGAGTATTTGGAGCACACAAATCGAGCCGCTTTAGCCCAATTGCAGATAGAAGATCCTGAATACGCTGAAAGAGTTGCAGAGATTGGAGTTAAAGTTCAGTTTAGGGGGTTGCCGGAGACCATACCGCTTCGAACATTGGGGTCAGACCACATCGGAAAACTTGTTATGGTGGACGGAATTGTTGTACGCGCTACTCCATCCCGACCCATGGTAACAGAAGCTGCATTTAAATGCAAAGGGTGTGGAAACATTAGCCGCATTGTCCAAACGAGCCCCTTTTTAAGAGCTCCTGTCAAATGCAGTGATCCGGGGTGCGGCAGAACTGGACCGTTCGACTTCATCGAAGAAGAATCCACGTTTATTGATTCTCAGGAAATTCGCATCCAAGAACTACCCGAGGACCTTCCGCCCGGTCAACTTCCACGATGGATCAACATCAAGCTCGTGGGAAGGGACCTCGTAGATATCGCAAGACCCGGTGACCATGTCTCCATAGTCGGGGTCGTGCGTGCAGAGGCTCCAACCCTTCCAAGAGTGGGGAAACTCCGGGTGTTCATGCTACACCTCGATGCTAACTTCATCGACATAACAAGCAAGGAGCCCGAGGCTGTTCTCATCTCGCCTGAGGAGGAAAGACAAATCCTTGAACTCGCCAAGGACCCGTGGGTTCATCGCAAGGTCATTCGATCCATAGCTCCTTCCATTTACGGTTACGAGCATGTTAAAGAATCCATCATGTATCAACTCTTTGGGGGGGTTCCAAAACACCTTCCAGACATCACCATACGAGGCGACATGAACGTCCTCTTAATAGGAGACCCGGGAACCGCAAAATCGCAGTTGCTGCAGTACGTCGCTAGGATAGCTCCTCGAGGACTATACACGAGTGGTAGGGGAACTACGGCGGCTGGTCTCACAGCAGCTGTGCTCAGGGAGCGGGAAGGTGGGATGAGCCTCGAAGCGGGCGCACTAGTTCTTGCGGACAAGGGAGTTGCATGCATCGACGAGATCGATAAGATGCGTCCTGAGGACAGGGTAGCCATCCACGAAGCGATGGAGCAACATACCGTTTCTGTGGCAAAGGGTGGCATCGTGGCAACCCTCAACGCTCGAACCGCGATATTGGCTGCGGCAAACCCCGCACTAGGCAGATACGAACCCTATCGGACGGTAGCGGAGAACATCGCTCTTCCAGTCACGATTCTTTCAAGGTTTGACCTTATCTTTGTGTTGAGAGACGTACCTGAAAAGGAACTGGACACAAGGATGTCGGAGCACATCCTTGACCTCCATAAAACTGGCACTGTCCCGGTTGAGCCCCCCATACCGCCGGACCTCCTTCGGAAGTATATAAGCTACGCCAGGAACATGAAGCCTGTATTGACTGAAGAAGCCCTGCAACGCCTTAGGGATTTTTACCTAACCATGCGGTCAGCCAGCGAAACCGAGGGGACACCTATAGCCATAACCCCTCGGCAACTCGAGTCCCTAGTTCGGTTGGCGGAGGCTAGGGCACGCGTTGCCTTTCGGAAGGAGATTCTCGCTGAGGACGCTGAGGCGGCCATCTCCATCATGAAAAAGTCGCTGGAAGAGGTTGGGATCGACGTTTCATCTCATAAAATTGACATTGACATTATCATGACCGGCAAGCCTAAAAGTGTGCGTGACAAGCTAAGCGTTATCTTAGGCGCAATAGTGGAGATGGAAAGGGAAACGGGCATGGTGGAAAAGTCAGCGCTTCTGGAGAAACTCGAAACCGAGTATGAGATAACGGGTCCTGAAGCGGAAGCCCTGGTCAGAAGACTGCAAAGCGAGGGAACCATATACTCACCAAGAGAAGGCTATCTCAAAAAGACATAGCTAAAAAGGCACAAGCCTTGAGAATTGATTCAATCAGACGCGCAAGGCATCAGTGATCAATCTCACGACCTTTCTTGCTTCCACCCCTTTCGGATCTTTTGCAGCATTAAAGACCATGATGGCCATGCCGCATAGTCTTCCGCTCCTGACCAGGGCTTGAAGCGTCTCCTGAAATTCACGCATTGAAAGGCCGTCTTCCACGGGTAAGGATTGGGCTGACATCTCGTTTTCATCGAGGACATCCAAATCCACGTGCACATACACGTTACTGCACCTTAGTTCAAGATCATGAAGTATTTTCTTGGCGACGTTTTCGACGCCAACCTCACGGATTTTTTCTCTTGTGTAAATCCTAACCTTAGATTCCGCTAGGACCATTTCCTCTATAGCATCCAGTTCGCGTGTTCCGTATAGGACGATGTTTTCTTCAGGGAGCAAGGGAGAACGACCAAACATTTCCACAAGCTCTTTTGGTCCTCTTCCGGCTGTGATAGCGACGTTCATGCCTCCGATGAGACCTGAGGGGGTTGTCTCTGGAGTGTTAAAGTCTCCATGGGCATCCATATAGATCAGTCCGATTCTTGGACCTAGGGCTCTTTGGAAACCTTCAATTATTCCCATGAGAACGCTGTCTTCTCCGCCAATGATGAGAGGAAAATGTCCACTATCCATGGCGCTGTAAACCTTTGCCGCCAGAGCCCTGCATATTGCCTCGACCTGCTTCGCATTTAGAAGCTTAGGGTTGCTGTCGTCTCGAGGAGGCAACCTCACCTCTACGTTGCCATAGTCCACCACTTCGTTGACAACCTTCTTCAATTTATTAACTAATCCAGCTTCCCGAAGGGCTCGTGCGCCTTCTTCTATCCCGGAACCTCTCCAGCCAACGTTGTACGGAACGCCAATGAGACCAACCTTGGATATCCTTGACGTCAATGCCTTCTCAACCTCTATGGAATTCTTTTCATATCCATTAGGCAATGCTCTTTAAATCGTTTTAGCAATATTATCTGTGATCTAGCGTTGAGAATTCAAGAACTGCCGATACCAGAATCCGTAAAGCAGGTCATAATCAACTCAGGAATCACTGAGCTCTATCCACCACAAGAAGAAGCCATACAGGCTGGAGCCTTGGAGGGGAGAAACCTCGTCCTAGCGAGTCCCACCGCCTCAGGCAAGACCCTTATCGCTGAACTCTGCGCCCTCAAACACATCCTAGAAAAAGAGGGAAAGGTTCTTTACCTGACCCCTCTGCGCGCACTAGCCAGCGAAAAATATCAAGAGTTCAAAAGATACGCCACCATTAAGAAGAGGGATGGAAGACGAGTCAGCGTGGGTATCAGCACCGGCGACTATGACAGCAGCGACCCCTGGCTAGAAAGATACGACATCATTATCACCACTAATGAAAAAGCCGATTCGTTGTTGAGACATAGAGCGCGTTGGATGGATGAAATCTCCCTCATCGTCGCCGACGAGGTGCATCTGCTGAACGATGCTGAGCGAGGACCCACACTGGAAGTGGTGCTGGCTCGCCTCATGCAAATCAACCCAGACGCCCAACTGCTAGCCTTAAGCGCCACTGTGAAAAACGCTGAGGAGGCAGCAGAATGGTTGAAGGCGGGATCGATCACGACAGAGTGGAGGCCGGTCGTGCTGAAGGAGGGGGTACTCCTACATAAGGAGGCTCATTTCAAGGATGGGAGCGCCCTCAAGATAAAAAGGCCGACCAAGAACCCCGCCATCAACCTCGCGTTGCATATTATACAATCAGGCGGGCAAGCCCTCATTTTTGCAGAGACAAGAAAGAATGCAGTTAGTTTGGCTAGAAGGGCGGCCACAAACGTGGCAAATCTATTATCCAAGCCCATGAAGCGTTCCTTAACACGAATCGCGGAAGAAGTTCTCACCACAGGCGAGCGGACAAGAATAAGCGAACTATTAGCCGAGCTTATCCAGCAAGGAACCGCTTTTCATCACGCTGGATTAGGCGGCGCCCACAGAAGGATTATTGAAGACGCCTTTCGAGACGGAAAAATTAAGGTCTTAACAGCGACACCAACCCTAGCCTTTGGGGTAAACCTACCCGCCAGAATGGTGGTCATCCACGATTATAGGCGATATGAACCCGGATATGGCTATTACCCCATCACTGTCCTCGAGTATAAGCAAATGTGCGGTCGCGCCGGCCGGCCGAGGTATGATAAGATTGGGGAGTCCGTTCTCATCGCCAAAACTGAGGATGAGCGCGACTATTTGATGGAAAGCTATGTTCTCGCTGAGCCGGAGAGATTATGGTCCAAGCTGGCGGTGGAGCGCATCCTTCGGTCCCATGTTTTAGCCACCATCGCCGCTGACTTCGCCCATACCGAACAGGGAATCTACGACTTCTTCGGTAAAACCTTCTACGCGTATCAGTATGATCCGCGAGCCATTAGGGGAGTCGTCACCAAAATTCTGAAGTTTCTTTACGATGAGAAGATGATTGAGGTGGGTGGCGAAAACATCTACGCCACAAAGTTTGGGCGCAGAGTCTCCGAACTATACATTGACCCGGTTTCCGGCGTTATGATCCGCGAGGCTCTGCTAAATCGGGCGCCAAGGCTCACCGACATCAGTTTTCTTCACATGATCGCCCACACCCCCGACATGTTTCCAAAGCTTCGCCCCTACTCAAGAGAAATTGATGAGCTTGCCTTGTTCGTGGATGAGCATCGAGACGAGTTTATGTTTGAAGTCCCCGACGAATGGGAGGACAGAATTGCTTACGAAGAGTTTTTGGGAGAAGCCAAGCTCGCTTGGGTGCTGGACGCGTGGATCGAGGAAATATCCGAAGACGAAACTATAGAAAGATTTCGAGTTCAGCCCGGCGATCTATATAGGCTCATTGAAGCCGCGCGGTGGCTCCTCTATGCCTCACATGAACTAGCCACCCTATTCGGTCATAAAGATATGCTACCACGCCTTGCTGAACTCATGGAACGAGCTGAAAAAGGAGTAAAAATAGAACTACTACCGCTGGTCAGGCTGGAGGGAATCGGCAGAGTTAGAGCACGCGTGCTGTACAATGCTGGCTTGAAAAGTCTGGATGATCTGAAAAGGGCGCCTCTAGAAAAATTAACCAGCTTACCCTTGATCGGACCGAAACTCGCCAAGAAAATTAAGGATCAAGTAGGCGGGTTTGTTAAGTTAGAAGAGTGGAAAAAGCTGAAGAAGGGGGAGGCTTGGGAACAGAGAGCCATCACAGAGTATTAGTAGTAGATCGGCTTCGATCGGCTTGAGGTTGTGTGCATGAAGATTCGATTAGTGATTTTGGATGGGGACGGGGTTCTTTGGGATCATCAAGACCTTTCAGCTTTGTCTCTCCCGTTTAGGCTGAGTAATCGAGACACGATAGTGGACGCTAATGGGGAAAGGGTCCGCCTACTCAAGGGAGTTAGAAAACTGCTCAGAATTCTCGCTAAGCGAGGGATAATCGTAACGCTTGCCACTTGGAATAAGCCAGAGCATGTAACGCAGGCTCTTCAGCTCTTCAAGGTTGATGAATACTTTAGGGTTGTTGAGGCTCGTTTTCACCCTGACAAACACCTCATGATAAAAACTATACTAGAGAAGTTGATGAACGAGGACGTTACGATGGAGCCGAACCAGATACTTTACGTGGATGATAGAACGGTTCATATTGCCGATGTTCGTAAAGAAATTGGCGGTGTGCACTTTCTTCAGATGCACGTAGATGTTAAGGACCCGTTAGAAATTTTGAGGTATATTGCTTAATGAAATAAATTTTTGACCCCTATATACCCGGGGGGGAGGAGAGGAACTAGGCATTCTTGTTGTGTTTGGAAAATAGTTTTCTTGGTGGTGCGCTAGGTGGAATTTTGTTCACCACCACCATGCTGAGATGTGAAGGTTTTGTTTTGGGT
>Ga0315314_1000731_pt1 | contig 33061 bp, 26 predicted proteins | sample TDP9_MG_FD_203631 | JGI IMG/M metagenome (GOLD analysis project Ga0315314, IMG submission 203631) | Freshwater sediment microbial communities from Lake Towuti, South Sulawesi, Indonesia - TDP9 | ecosystem: Environmental > Aquatic > Freshwater > Lake > Sediment | place: Indonesia: South Sulawesi... | reverse complement strand
ACCCATAGAACTCTATATGAGTCATGTGTCTCCCTCATTTTCATCTAGTATCGAAGGCTTCGGATATTGTGAGTATGCGCATGTGAACCTTTTGGAATGTTGCCAGTGGCTACACCTATGGTCTCACCGTATTTGATGACCTTTTCTCCCTCTTCTATGTCGTCAAGAGCCACCTTATGTCCATAAGGGATGTTTCCTAAGATCTCTACCTTGTTGGGCTTTTCTCTGATTTCGATTTCAACCGTTTCTCCACCCTTTAGATCAAATAATGCGACGGCGACATTGTCAGCCTCATCATGTATGAATAGACGTTTCCTCATGGTTGCTCACGGAGATAAATGTCTTAAGGACTACACTTTAAAACCTTATCGTCAATCTTAAGGAGCGGTTAAGCTGACCCTTCCAGATTCTTCTGTCCTATATTTTTAAATGGACATCGTGGAAATATTATGAAAGCGTGAAGCTGGTGTTCATGGATGGGTGTTCTAGGTGCAGCCGTCATAGGGTTGGGCGTAGGCAGATCCCATTGTGAGGGTTACGCGACCCATCCCAAATGTAGGCTTGTAGCTGTCTCAGACTTGATAGAGGAGAGACTTAGCTGGGCTCAGGAGAAGTACGGCGTTGAGACTCATAAGGACTACCACGAGATTCTGGCAAGGGACGATGTAGACGTAGTTAGCGTATGTACGCCTGATTTCACTCATGTTAGGCTTGCAGTCGAAGCTCTTGAAGCTGACAAACATGTACTGGTTGAGAAACCTATGGCCCTCAAGCTGGAGGATTGTGATGCCATGATAAGAGCCGCTGAGAAGTCAGGCAGGATGCTTTCTGTGGACCACTGTTTGAGGGTTAGCCCCTTATTCTCGACGATCAAGGCTTTGATAGATGATGGAACGCTTGGCGACATGGCCGGCCTGGGAATATACCATTGGAGAGGATCGTTCCTTATCAAACCCGGCAGATGGATCCAGAAGAGGCGATATGCCGGCAGTATGACACTTCAGGAGATGTGCCATTCTGTAGACCTAGCACAGTGGTTTGGCGGAGAATTATCTGAGGTCTACGCTGTGGGAAAAAGCGTGAGGAAGGATTTCGACTACGAACAGACAGTCTATATCAACACAAAATTCAAGGATGGAGCGATAGGTCTTATAGCCCATACCATCCTAGGTTTCCCCGGAAGATGGACACTATGGATCATAGGTAGCAAGGCATCCGTCTACTCCGAGTCTGGAAGAACATCCAAAGGACCCATTTCTGAGCTGAGAATCAAAGAGCATAAGGAAGATCTGGTGGAGGATCACGAGTACGACAAAATAGTAAGAGATGTAGACTCGAAGGAATTTAGGGAGATGGATGTGATAGCAGAATACACGAGAAGGTATGTAGACTGCATACTGGAAGATAGGAAGCCGCCGGTCCTGGGTCAGGATGGGAAAAAGGTTGTCGAGATATGTTTGGCTTCAGACCTCTCTATACATGAAGGGAAGACCATAGCACTTCCACTTGGGGAAACCCCCAAATCCATAGCTAAGACGATAGCCCGACCAGACTATCGGTACCTCGACGAACCCGGTTCTACTTAGGCGTGCTTCCTAGTCCTCTGGGAAAATTCTCAACCCTCTTCGGTAGGCCGATGCGCATGTGACAACTCAGCCTAGAATTGAACAGCGCCAGTCCTCTACTCAGCTAGCATTCACTGAAGGAAGAGGAAGGCATGTCAGTCAATCTGTTAACTCTCACAAATTATGGAGACTAGGAAAAGTATCAGATTTATATACGAACTCGCGGGTATCACAATTGATGAGAAGATGGCAAAAAGGTTAAATGTCGCTCTCGTGGGATGCGGGCGCATCATGCCTGCTCATCTCTGGGGATATAGAGAGCTTCAGGAACGCAACGCGGTTGAGGTTCGAATCAAGGCCATTGTTGCCCGCAGAATCTTAGATGCGATGCGTTTTAGGAGGCGAGGGGAAGGTCCTCCTCCGAGGCCACCTGTAGGACCTCCTGGAGACCCTCTTCGAGCACCACACATCTGGGTCGAGGATTTCCAGAAGGATATAGAGGTTGAGTTGTACGATGACTATCAGGAGATGCTCAAGAATGCCGATATCGATGCTGTGGACATATGCACGTCAGTGTTCTCTCACCACACAATTGCCCTGGATTCCATAGCAGCCGGAAAACATGTGATGCTCGAGAAACCGATGGCTGTGACCGTGAAGGCGTGTAGAAAGATAGCAGAAGCTGCTAGAAACAAGAATCTGAAGGCGGCTGTGGCGGAGGTAGTCCGGTTCCATGTGAGAACGCGAATGGCAAAGTGGGCAATTGACAACGGATACATCGGCGAGCCAAGAATGATCATCCAGCAAGGCATACACGCCGGCCGCAGACCTTCGCCCCCTCCTTCAGTTCTACCTAAGCCTCCAGCCGAGATTCCTTGGAGACAGAGCAAGATCCTAGGCGGAGGAGGCGTCTTCTTTGACCTGGGAGTTCACCACTTCGATACTATTCGATATCTCTGCGGAGAGATTGATGAAATGAGTGGACTCATCAAGACTGTTGAGCCAAGTCGATTCCTTCGCGAGCAAAGCGGCGAGGCTGCTCGCGAGGTACATCCAATCGTTGATGATACTTACTTCTGTCACTTTACATTAGAGAACGGCGCAATCGGCATCTTGAGTTTCTCGGCGGGCGTATATGGGGAGTCCACTTCTACCGAGGGAGGCCTGATAGTTTATGGAAGCAAGGGATGCCTAAAAGGTGACCACATTATCACTGATGCTGGCGAGAGGGAGCTTCTCTCTCACTTGTTCAGATACGAGGCTCCCAAATCCGTGAAAGAGAAGTACTTTCCCTTTGAGATCACAGATTGGTTTGCCTTAGAGACCCTTGACTGGCTCAGGGCCATAAGTGAGGAGCGGGATCCAGAGGTCTCTGGTCTTGAAGGGCTGAAGGATGTAGCGGTCGCCATGGCGATCGCTGAGTCAAGCGAGCTCAAGCGTACCGTGAAGGTCAAGGACGTGGAGGAGGGGCTAATCGAAAGCTACCAAAAAGAGATCAACGAATACTACGGTCTCTAGGCTCGTCTTTCTTCATTCTGACTGCAAATCTTACTGAAGTCCAATTCTGTCTATGGCAATATTCTCTGCTTCAGACAGTTCACATCAAGAAAAGAAAGGGAGTTCTAAGCTGCGTTAGTCTTGATCAACCAGAATCAATAATCATAAATCCAAGATAATCAGAGATCCAACACGTATTAAGGAATCGAAAAATGCTATAATAGAAGAAAGAAGGCTGGGAATCCCGCTGGCAATTCTGAATGCAGGTATTATCGGGGTTGGAGGGAGAGCCAAAACTCACATATCTACCCTTCTGAAGATGCGTGACAAGTATAGGTTAGCTGCTCTCTGCGATGTCGATGAGTCCCGACTAATGGCTGTGGCCAAGGATACTAGAGCAAAACTCTACAGAGACGCCGAGAAGATGATTGACGAGGAAAAGATGGATGTGTGCCTCATCGCCGTCCAACCTGAAGGTCACCACGTTGTAGCAAAGGCGCTCGCAGAACAGGGGGTCAACATCCTTACGGAGACGCCGATTTCCATAACCACGACTTGTGCTGATCAGATGATTGAGGCGGCACGGAGCTCCGACGTTCTTTTGGAAGTATCAGAGAATGTTCCGCGCTGGCTTCACGAACGCTTAAAACAGAAGATTGTGAATGACGGTGTCATAGGTGATGTAAAGAGATTCTACCTATCTTACATCACGGGAGCCTACCATGGCTTTGCGGCCATAAGAAGTATACTGAGAGATGAGGCGAAGAGTGTGACTGGAGAGTTTCCACCCGAGGATGCGATTGTTGAAAGAGCGGAGATTCTTTTTTCCAGTGATGTCGAGGGTGTTTACGAATGTAACCGTGAGAGAGGAAACTATTGGGAAATAATTGGTACGCAAGGTTCATTGCGAGGCAATCAGTTAGATCTGGCTGGATATTGGCGGAAGTTCGTTATCCAAACCATAGTTGAGAACCTCAATAATGTCCCCGAAATTACTTGCGCAAAAGTTGACACACAACCGGAGATAGTTGTTCAGAATCCGGTAAAAGGTTATCCACTGCTAGGCTTCGATGATATTGCCACAGCGGAAACGTGGATAAGCTCGTACAAGATCGGAGTTCACGAAGCACCTATAGCGTATGTTGATGATGTTGCTAGAGCGGAAACGTGGATAAGCTTACATAATGCTGTAACCTATGGGACCCCTTTGACCTATGGGGCTGAAAATGCAAGGAAAGATCTGGAACTATCAGTGGCGATCAGGGAATCGGCATCCTCTGATGGAAGGAAAGTCAATCTCCCTTTAGCAAGCGTTACAGACCACGAGGAACTGGTTCACAAGAAGTTCGCCGAGGCCTACGGATCAGACCCATTGGAGCTAAGCTTGGAGCACTTGAAAATCAAATATACGCTTCCAGATAGTTTGCGAGAATTGATGTATCGCGGCCGAGTACTTACGAAGGATCCTCAAAAATAGAGTAGATGCTAAAGCTACGTTGCTTCATGCGAATCTAGGAAGAAATTGGTCTTCAGTGAATAAGCGGTATCTTCACCACTCTTCCGCTCTCAGCTGAGCGGTTTATTGCCGTCGCTATCTCTACGGCACTCTTGCCTTCCCAACCATTAGTGAGGGGTTCCTTCCCCTCGGTAATGCAGTTCGCGTAGTGTTGTAATTCAGCGGCGAGCTGGTCCTCAAAGGTGCCGTTCATCAAGGGCTCTATGCGTTCAGGTCTGCTTTCCGCTGTGACCTTGACGGTTGACGCTTTGAAATCTATCTGAGCAGCACCTTTTGTGCCGTTCACCGTAACTCTGTGATCGCCTAACCTGAAGGCGTATCCAGACTCCAAGGTACCTAGGGCGCCGTTCCTGAATCTCAAGATGGCGATGGCGCAGTCGTCATAATCGAGTTCAGGGTGGGCAAAGTTGTAGCCGCTGGCCTGAACCGAATCAACGTCACCTGCGAACCATCGCATCAGGTCGATTTCATGGATTGTGGCCTCGAATAGGCTGTCTCCAACGAGCTCTTTACTGCGCCGCCAGCTTCGGCTCATTCTTCCCGGCTCTAACCATGCGGTTCTTGAACCGTTGCAGATGATGGGCTGGCCTATTTCGCCTTCTGCTATGGCTCGTTTTATGGATGTGCATCCCGAGTAGTAACGCATCACATGGCCTATCATGAGGGTTAATCCAGCTTTTTGAGCTGTGTTAATCATGCTATCACAGTCTTCAAGTTTTAGGGCCATAGGCTTCTCGCAGAAGACGTTTTTGCCGGCCTGGAGGGCGGCAACCGCGACTTCACGGTGGGTATAGTTAGGAGTAGCTACTATCACGCCATCGATGTCAGACCGATCTAATAAATCCTCAGTCCGAGCATAATAGTCGCTCTTCAGTTGAGAGGCAAGCGTCTTGGCGCGCTCTTCCTCCATGTCGCATGTGGCTAAGATTTTAATATTGGACACTTTGAGAGATGACTTCGCTAAGGCAGATCCCATGCCGCCGCATCCGATGACCCCGATTCTCACTTTGTCAACCAAGCCATATCACCTTCCTTAGATCAAGCTTTTCAAATGTTCAACATCCTTTCTGATAATGCCCAATCTCTGCTCCGGGGGAAAATTGCCGAGAGACTCATCCTCAATCGTCAAGTCTTTGTCATAGCCTGTCTTCTTCAAAACGTTGACGACCCTTTTCAGGTCAATGTCGCCCTGATATAAAGGAGCGGCAGTCTTTGGATAGTCCTCGCCTATTGTTCTCCTTACTTGCCGCCGTTCTCTACTGAATGACAAATTCTTGATATGGGTATGTTTGACATAGGGTGCGAATGACTCAATCAGAGTGTAAACTTCGTCCAGAGGATATCCGTACCAGTAAAAGTTCCCAGAATCCAGGGTCAGGCCCATCCTTTCCGACTTCACGGCATTCAGAACCCCTTCAATGAACTCTCGGTTGTTGCCTATCCTTCCATGATTCTCCATGCCTAGAGAGACATCGAGATCCTTCGTCTCATCTATTACCTGTTGGACGCATCTGGCTGTCAGCCTAGCGTAATCCTCCAGTGTAGTGCCGGTTTTCATCTGATGGGGGACATCAATGCGGACTACATCCACACCCAGAGCTGAGGCGGCTCTGCAAGCATCTACAACCCATTTAATCTCCGCTTTGACATCTTCCTTTGCAAAGTCGTTTGCAACAAGGAGCGCACAGATGTGAACACCTTCGGATCTGAGCCGTCTTGTAACCTCCTTTCTCTCTTCCTTTGTAGAGATATTGAGTCCAACTCCACTCTTTAGCTCTCTTCCGACACCGAGCTCGAAGCTCTCAAGTCCAAGATCCTTAACGCCTGCAATAACCTCATCATACCCGAGGTGTAAGACCATTGAACCTCCAATCGCCACATACATGTGAAACATCACCCCAACATTAGCACTTTACGAATGCGCCTTGGGGCTATATGCTTTTGCCTATTTAACTCTTTTTTCGGCTGCTCTCGTCTTCCCAAGTTGGATGTGATGCAGATCTATACGTCGCCTAGGACGAGACGAGCCAGCTATGGCATGGAAGACAGTCAAATTCTTTCAATCCCACTTTGCCACTAGTCGTCATTTTCCTATCCTCTCAGACATTCAAAGCCTCAGAAGTCTAGAACGCAAACCCGACGGCTATTACATTGGAGACAATTCCTCTATTTTCTCTGGACTTACACTTTTCTTGGAGAAGTCTTTGAGAGAGGTTCCTATTCCATCAATAGAAACCAATGCACCGTCTCTAATTCTGGTCTTCCACCCGTGGGCTACTATTCCAGCGCGCTGGGTTTCCATTTGGAACGAAAGTCGGCGATCTGACTAAGAGAAGCGCAAAAATCATATTAGGCAGTTCACTGCCTTAATATCAAAAACAATTCATTTGAAGGTGGCAAATATATGAAAATCTTCTTTGACGGAGCAAACTTGGATGATTTGAAACAAGCCATTGACTGGGGTTTTATCGACGGCGTTACCACGAATTCATGGTTTCTGGTAAGGGAGGTAAAAAGCGGCAACTATAAGGAACATATCAAGAAAATCTGCGATATGGCGCCTGATCTGCCGGTAAGCGTATACGTGGCTGGTGACACAGCCGAAATTCTTGCTGAGCGAGCTAGAGAACATGTCAAGATAGCAGACAATGTAGTCATCAAGATTCCAGTCATAATGCAGGGAATAAAGGCCATAAAGATCCTAAAGGGAGAGGGAATCAGGACAAACGCGACATGCTGCATGACACCGCTCCAAGCGTTTCTCGCCGCAAAGGCCGGGGCGATCTTCATCAGTCCCTTTGTCGGCCGCATCGAAACCGCCTATTGGGACGCGTTCCCACAGGGAGAACTGTACAAAGGCATGGAACTCGCCCGTCAGATTCGGCAGATCTATGACAACTACAAGTTTGAGACAGAGGTTCTTGTAGCAGCCACAAGGGATGTGCGTATGGTCCTACAGGCTACATTGATTGGTGCGGACATCTGCACCGCACCGTTCACTGTTCTGAAAGCCCTATGCGACAGCTCATTGACGGACAGCTGCGCCAAGGGATTCGCCGATGCGTATGACCAACTTCCCAAGTAAATGAAACCGAGCAAACATGCTCTTTCTTTTTTCTGCCGAATTCTCTACCGTGCCAAAGAAAAAGTGTAGCATGATTTGCCGGTCTGCAATGCTATTCGTTTCGTACAGTGCAGCCAAATCTTCTTGTCGGAAGCATCTCAAGCCTACCAACCTTTGTCGATGAAGAATTGTGGTGAGCCGTCGCCAGCCTAACCGTTGAAGTGTCGGACCTGGGCACTTCCACTATGCCGGTAGGCAGAGGTTCAATCTGCCCAACCTACATTGATCTCTTAGAATAGAATCAAAAGTACGTTGGGGCGGTGTCCTTCCACGTGAGGCTTGTGGTTTCTAGGTTTCTGCTCTTCGTGCGTGACTTTGTCCAGTCTCGGGGTCTACCGACCGCCTAACGAACGGGAATGGAAAGATTCTTCTGGAGCATTCAAGGGTCCACTCGGGCACCTATCGAGTGATCCAGGGCGGATGCTCTTTCGCAGTGTATACTGCAACCGTTTCCTTTGGATTAGGATGTTCTTGAATGTGGGTTACAGGAAAGTCCATGGACGGCGGGTGCATGCAGGCTATCCTAAATTGAGGGCCACCACTAACCAGTATTATCGACTTTGCTTCCAAGATGACTCTCATACCCAAGGTTACAGCTCTAGGTGGAATCTCGAAGAGCGTACTCCGCAAACCCCTTGTCAGAGTATCCGGATTGAGCTCAACTACGCGGGTTTTGGATCTTTTGAACTCCTCAGGTGTAAGCCTCATGAAGTAAGTGTTGACTGGTTCATTGAAGGCAATATGTCCGTGCTCTCCGATTCCTCCGTAAGCTATGTCAACCCCTCCTAGTTCGTCGATTTTCTCATCGATAGCGTCCGGGTCAAAAGGATCGGGGAACCATCTCTGTCCTTCAGGTGGTCTAAGTACCTCCTTCAAAACATTGAACAGACTCCTCTTCATCGCCGCATGAAAGCTGTGTGGATGATCTTCTGGTATAGGCCTCCCCTCCCAGTCCAGATACTCATCCATATTAAAGGTCCAAACGTTCTTCCAGCTGACTTCTTCCTTGTTCGACATCTCTGCTGCAATTGGATATTGATCAATCGGTCCCACGGGCAGGATGAACTTCGTTATCTCCCCCTTCTCATTGTTTGCATTAATTTTGTCAACCATGGTCCTCGCAACAGCTGCGTGAACTGACTTCCAATCAGGCAGTACGACTGCCTTTACTGGACTCCAGTTGTCGATTTCGTCTAGCGGCACGGTTAGCAGCTTCCTCATATCGTCCGCGGATAAGGTCACGGTCCTAACAATACCTTTGAATCTAGGCATAGATCATCACTTGTGCATACTTTGTCGTAGACAGAATTTAAAAGCTTTTGGCCCTTTTTGAATGGGTAGGAAGACCAGTTTTCGTCCTCCAATTTCTGCCTTGGAAACCAACCATTGTGAACGCCGGCATCTTTCGGAAGCTTGCCACTCCAGAAAGGAAAATAATCTTGCATATTACACACGAATCCCGCCAAAGGCTTGAACCAAACATTTTCTAGTTTGAGCGTATGATTCCGCCCGCCGGGACAACAATGTCTCGAAGCTTCCGCGCAGGATATGGTAGGGCGATAACTTGGTCTATGATCCTTTACGATACGCTCTGTCCTCGACTGCACAGCATGACAGAGCGCATCAAAACTACAGTTTTCTTCTCCACTCGTCTCTCAAAGCCCGGTAACCCACAAGTCTTATACCTTTTCTCTTCACCATTTCCTTGACTTCCGGGCTTGTGAGCGCCTTGGTTTCGGCGTCTCTGATGGCTGCGACATTGTATAGCGCGGCCCGCGGGGATCGCGAGTTTATGGCCCTCATTTCCGGGGTGTCTAGCGACGGGTGAGCGGCAAAGAGCCAGAGCCCTGGTCCCAAGTTCTCAAGAACCATGAGCAACACATTCAGCTTCTCTTCAGGTTTAGAGCCGAAGAAGTCATCCTTGGTCCAAACTTCACCAAGTTGGCCAGGATTGGAGCCAAGCCACATAGGCATACCACCCTCAGTCCACGCTGGCAACCGGTAATCTTTGGCTATTTTCTCAACGATCGTTTTCATGCTAGGAGTGGCATTGCCCACAAACATGTGGCTGTCTAGGTACGCTACATCTATACCTTTTCTGAGGGCAATCTCAACTTGGGCTCTCATTTCCTTCTCTATCTGATCTAGGTCTGGTTGGGCTGCAAGTAGCTCCTGCCCGTGTCTCCGGAAATAGCCGTTTTCATCCACCAAAGTTGAGACCTCCGGAGTGGGTAGGACTGGTTTCCAACGGTAGGGGTTCCATTCGCATGTGAGAGTGAGATGGACCCCTACTGCGAGTTCGGGATTCTCCTTACATATTTCGGCTGCCTCAAGGAACCAGGGAGCAGATACCATTAGGGAAGCTGAAGTCAGGATCCCTTCCTTAAAACATTTCAGAACCGCTTCGTTTGCAGAGTGACATAAACCGAAATCGTCTCCCCTAACGATTAGTCTGATCTCCTCTGGCAAAGTTCTCCACCATCTTGAACCATTTTGTTACAGAAATGTGGCGGTTGGCTTTTAACCTTTACGTCTCGTCTCATCATCGAAGCAATCGGGCTTATCAGGTTCTCTGAATAAGGTTTCGGTTCGCAGGAAATATCAGAAGCAGAATCTATTTGTCACAAATCACAAGCCATAGAAATGCTCGTTCACCCCGAGCTCGAAGGATTTCTGGCATACGGAGTTCCTACCTACTGACTTGGCGAAAAAAGGAATACTCAAGGACGTTAGGTCCCCCTTTGGGAATATGTTGCTATAAAGGCTGCAATTGGGCTCCTCACTACACCAAGGCCTTGCTTCTGTATGGCTTCTGCAACACGGATTCGGGATCTCCCTAAGCCCAGTCGAATGCTAGGATGCCAGTATCGCTTCCGATGCCGGACATACTTTCCGATCCCTCACAAGCAACGAGTGGCTGAAAGTTCACGTGAGATTTGGAGAAGCTAATAATGAGCACTGATATCCGTGATGGAGATCAGGGGAACGATATCGCTCATGCGCCGATCGGACCAGGAGATATCGACTAGACTCAAGTCGTTAGGGTGCTGGGAAACAGGTCTAGTACTCAAACCAACCCCCTCGTACTCAGTATGCTCAAAGGGCAAACGATGCAATTTACAGGACTGACCTGGGGCTTCAGCCTCTTTCCAAGTCTGCAAACTTCAAGAGTCTAAGCTTCTCTACGTAACGACATCTAGTGATACCATCAGGTCGAAACTCGACCCCTATACCTTCGGCTTCTGGTAAGGTCAATATCGCCTTCCTCACCGTAGGGGCAAGCTTATAAATCTCGCTCGGGGGATTGTTGGGCGGCACTTCTAGTTCAAGTCCGTTTCTAATCGAAGAGAGAAGATGAGCCGAAGCAGCTATACCAACCCAACCATTGTCCGGTCTGCAGTGTAGAGCTACTTTCCGCCCATAGGATTCTGTTAGGTTGGCTATCTTGAGAGTGTTCTGTATTCCTCCGTTCTTAGTGGGATCTGGCTGAGGTATCTCTATTCCTGCTTCGAGCAACTTCTTGAATCCGTAGAGCGTGTACTCGTTCTCACCCATCGCTATCGGTATCGATGTCTTAGATACGAGCTCAGCTAGACCGTCGTAGTCTTCGGGCGGCCAAAGTGGCTCCTCAATCCATCTTAACTCGAATCTCTGAAGATCGTTCAAGTGTTGTATTGCTTCAGCTAGTCCCGTGAACCCGCAGTTGAGGTCCGCCATCAGATGGAAGCCATATCCAAGATTGGATCTTAAAGCCTTGACGCTTTCAAGTAGATTCGTGGTAGGTTGGTGAAGCTTCACCGCTTTGTACTGCTCCAGTAGGCTCTCACATACTTCGACGAGGTGTTCCGGCTTCTCATACCTCGATAAGCTTGCGTATACAGGGACATTCATCTTATGCGAACCTAGGAGCTTGTTCAAGGGTTTACCTTCAAGCTTGCCCATTATGTCCCAGAGGGCTATTTCTACGCCGCTTATGGCGCCTGAGGTTACTCCTCCTCTCCCAGCTGAGTAGAGGGATTTTTCCATTTTTTCTACCAATTCAGATATCTTGTAGGGGCTTTGGCCTACGAGAAGCTTTGAAAGAAGATGGTCAATCACGCTCTTGTATGCGTGTACTATTCCACTTCCAGCTACCAAGGTCTGACCGTATCCAACCGTCCCATCTTCTGTCTTGATGGACACTATTAACTGGATGCTCCATTCTTCAAGCCACATCTGTTTCGGTTCAGTTGGGGTCAAAGGTATGCTCAACGGTATTGCTTCGACGGATTCGATTTTGGTCAACTGCCGTTAGCCTCCTGGACTTGGCTGGCCATCATGGCTTCCTGTGAGTCATGGCAGACCTTTGGGTATCGCCGATCGAAAGTGAGCTCAACCCCATCGAAGCCCAGATCGGTACACAGTTGAGTGGAATCATTGAAGCTTGGACCATCCAAAGGCAAAACACCGACCTTTCTTCAACTTGTACGCCATCCAGATGTCACTGGCAATCCTGCCTGTTTCATTTTGGCAATATAGATCGGCATTTCGGGCAGGTGTTAATCTTCTGGTCTTTTATGAGGGTTCCGCATACCCTGCATACAAGAATTGGCATCTTGACTCTCTCACGTCTCTCCGTATACGGAGTTAGAACTATCTCCCCTCTTTCTGTCTTAACCTTGAAACCCCTCGGCCTATTCAGCTGATTAAGTATATATCGCGGAATTGTTATCCTGCCGAGATCATCTAGGTTAACTATCCTAGACTTATCCAGATCCTTCAAATCAGCTCCCCTTGTATGTGAACCCACAAGTACTCCGTCGCGGATTTCCAGGATCCTGTCAGCAACAGCTGCAACTTGCTGTGAATGCGTGACGATGAAAAAAGCGGTACCGATCTCCCGGTTTAACTCTTTGAAGAGGTTGAGCAGTTCTTCAGAAGTGTAGGAGTCAACATTTCCGGTAGGTTCATCAGCCAGAACCAACTTCGGATCAACGACCAAAGCGCTGGCAATCGCAACTCGCTGCCGTTCTCCAGTGGAAAGCATGCCCGGAACTAGTCCTAAGGAGTCACCTAGACCCACTCTTTCTAATAGACGTCTAGCACGACCAGTAGGATCTGGCAAACCGGCTATTCTACGGGTTAGCTCCACATTCTGCAACACGGTGAGATGCGAAATTAGATTTGCCTCTTGGAATACAAAGCCTAAGAATGTCCTTCTGACTCTGATGACTTCTTCGGGATTCAATCTTGTGATATCACTTCCACATGTTGACCAATACACTAAACCCGATGTGGGCTGAACTATCCCCCCTAAGATTCCTAGCAGAGTCGTCTTGCCACTTCCAGAAGGGCCGACAACCACCAGTATTTCCCCTTCACGAATAGTCAGTGATACTCCACCTAGAGCCACAGTTTCTAACTCGTCTTCCTTGTAAATCTTGTAGACATTCAGAACGGAAGCTGTTGCATCACTTGGGAGCTCAAAAATGACTCTGTCAGGTTCTTCCCCGATCATCATCCCAAACATCCATTCATAGATTTCTGAGCATACCTGCTAGATCGGCTTTTCCAACGGTCTTTGCTGAGGTATAGATGCCGAGAAGAGAAGCTATAAGTATGATGCCAAACCCGGCCAGCAACGGCACAGTGGGAACAGCAATAACGTGCCGAACCACACTCCTAAAGGGGAATATCTGGAGCAGAAGATCAAAGAGAAGAGCAGAGTAAATCATGCCGAGCAGTGACCCCGCAATCATTGAAACGGAGATAACTACGATCAATTCCATGAAGATTAGAAGAGCTATGTTTTTTCGGGTTGCACCCAAGGCGCGTACTAATGCATATTCCATTTTTCTTCTAGAAGCTGCGAATCTGAGGAAAAGTGCAAGGCTGATGACGATTATGATGATTGCGATTAGGAACTGGAGACTCAGTGCACCCGACACCGCTTGCATATACAGGGATCTATAGATATCCTCTTTTGCGAGGTCGAAGGTCTCAAAGGAGTAAACGGCCTTAATCATCGACATGTTTGCCAATCTGTCGATTATGTCCTTGACATCAGTTCCTTCCTCGACTTTTGCGAAAAAAACCGTCGTCGTGGTAACACCTTTGCTTATTGGGAAAAGACTACTAACCAAGAAGAATTTCTCCTTTTCTTGGAAGCCTATGCTTCCCTTCATGATCTCACTCGTAGGTACGGCGTAACCAAGGCCGGGCGCAGATCTCATGATTCCCAAGACTGTAAGGTTGTAATGTTCAACCCCAGGGTATAAGATCTTTGTCACCATAATTTCGCTGTTGATATCAAGCTTCAAGGCATCAGCGACGAAGTCACTAATTATGATCCCATTGGGGTTTTCTGAAAGCGGGATCAAGGCCTGTTCATAGGTGGGATGCATGAAACTTGTTCCTGACCAGGCGCCTATATCCCGGTATGACTCGGGATTCACTCCTATCAGGTTTACAGGATAGCCCCCGAACATGACGCGATAGTATAGCACTGGAGTCACTTTTGAAATCCCGGGTATCTCCGTCAGGTTCCGAGCAAAGGACCAGTCCACTTCACGGGCTGTAACTATCCTCAAGTCACAGCCTATAGCGTATCTTATCTGGTTTTTCAAGTTGTTCTCCGATGTTTCCGCTTCCACTAGTGAGAACGTCATGATTGAGGATCCAAGAATCAAGATTGTCACTATTGAGGTGTAGACCCTCTGACGTCTTAGGTTCAATGTTATGAGGTTGCCCTTGGTCTTGAGGACAAACGTGAACAACTTTGATAGTAAAGGTAGTGCTTTGTCTATTGTGACGGCGGTAGCGTATGCGCATATCGACCAATGTGCAAGTATGATAATGAATAGGAAAAGGCTGCTGCTCAGAGATGCGGAAGCTAAGTCAACTGACCACTTTACTAGTATGAGTGAAGCGAACATTAGTGTAGAGATCACGTATCGTATGTGCAATCCTCTGATCTCTATTTCCCACGCCCCCATAGTGTATCGAAGGCTTTCTTCTTTGGCTTCTATTCTATCAGACATGACCTCAACGATGTCCGCTGAAGAGTAGGACCTTCCTTTGCCGAAAGCATACATCAAGGGTATGGTTACACACAAAGCGAATGATATCATGTAGCTATGTGGGGAAATCTGAATGTTGTTCATGAACTTCGTGAACGTGGCTAGATCATAGTGAAATAGGCCCTTTGACGCTGGAATCAGACAGCCAAGGAGAATCCCCAACATAAAACCCAGAATCGTACCGATCAAAGCGAGTATCAGAAACTCCGCAACGAAGATCACGTACAGATGGCGTGAATCGGCGCCTCTCGCTCTCAATATGCCCGCTTCCCGCTTCCTACCTCCAAATGTAATTTCCGAACCAAGAATAACAACGCATGCCGAGAGGTCCACGGCAGGCAGTATATAAATTAAGAGAGTGCGGGATCTATAATAGGCATCGACGAATTGAGATAGCTGCTCAGCATCCCAAGAGAAGAGGATCTCATCTTCAATGGGATAGCTTATCCTAGTTTTCAGCTTCTCTATTTCTATGCCCAAGTTTACGATATCTCGCCGGGCTACCTCCTCCGCATCGATCTGAACGAAGAGTTTCGGTGGGCCTGGACGACGCTTCAAGGTTGGGGCATCACTCTCTAGCGCCTCTCTTACAGTGCTGTTAACGAGTGAAAGAGGCATGAATACGGAGTCGACATGCCAAAAGGTGTGTAGTGACCTGGATACGAAGGAGTCGGGGTTAACCCAATCATATATCCCGACCACTCGTAAGTTTCTGAAGGAAGCTCTCTCCCAGAACCTGAGACTTACCTCTCCTTCCGACGCCTTTGGGATTCTCGTGGCGATATCAAAGCTTATGTTTGAACCGACTCTTACGGCAATCCCCAATTTCTTCTCAAGCTGTGTGGCGGCTGATCTGCTTAGGAGGACGCCGTTGCCACCCAAGGAAGCATTTTCTAATCCCAAGTCTTCTTTTATCATGTTGAGGAATGAATCGTTTACTATAAAGGCCGATCCAATTATTATCGGTTCCTCGGGGTTTGGGTACCATAAATAGGAGTCTGGTTTATTTTCTGTGTTGAATAAGCATCTTGTGCTGTAGACAACCTCAACTCTATTCACAAATGAGTCGTTCTTAAGCAGGTTGTAGGTTTCCCATATGGAGTGTTTGAATGTCGGATCATAGAATAGAAAAAATAAGGGATCTGCGTACCAATCGTCTGTCAAGGGCTTTGTAAGGACTATCTGAAGAGTTCTTTCAAGGCGGTCTTTGGAAAAGATGATGGAACCTGTCTCTGTCCATGTGAAGAGAGATGTGACCATGGCAATGCTTATTATGAAAGCAAACATGATAGCAAGGGAATATCTCTTATTCTTGATACTTCGGAGGACATATTGAGCTGCAAAAGACATCTCTTCATCAATCCATCATTTTTCCACTCGTATATTTCGGGGTTAGGATTCCTTTTCTGAGTAGTAAGATCCTGTGGGTCAATGATGCAGCTTCCGAATCGTGGGTTACCATCAAGACCGTCCTGTCAAGATTCTCTGCTATGCTTTTGAGAAGTTCAACGATCTTTCTGCCGGTCCTGGTGTCGAGGTAGCCCGTCGGTTCATCTGCCAATATGATTGAAGGGTCGTTTGCAAGAGCCCTCGCGATTTGAACCCTTTGTTTCTCTCCGCTTGAGAGCGTCCTTGCTTCACGGTATGCACAATTGGAGAGGCCGACAAGCTCAAGCAATCTGACTGCTCTTTTTTTCCTTTCTTCTTCAGAAACGCTATTGATGATCATGGGCACTTCCACATTCTCAAGAACGGATAGTGCCGGCAGCAAGTAGAACTCTTGAAACACCATCCCAATTTTTTGCCTACGGATTTTGCTTAGTTCCTCGTCGCTCGTCTCATTGAGGAGCACGCCTTCTATGAAGACATCACCACTCGTAGGTCTGTCGAGACCGGCGACTATATGTAGGAGAGTTGTTTTTCCGCTACCGCTTGGTCCTTGGATGCTGATGAACTCACGGCGTGAAGCATTCAGATTCACATCTTTCAGAACCTCAACTGTCCGAGATCCGTCGAGAAATGTCCTCTTTACATGAGAACACGTAACGGTATATCCGTCTTTGGTATACATGTGTCAGTTATAACAAGTCGGAAATAGCTATTTATCTTTTCGACATTGCCAATCTTTCAGCGACCACTACGCGGCTTTAGCCCCTCTCGGTTCAGGGCTGCCAGAATCACATTTCCCATGAAACACTTTTGAAACAGAGCTTCCTGGCACCTCCTTAGGTGAGCCAGATTAGACTCGGGCCTCTCTCCTCACTTCATAGATTACTATAAGCAACCAAATCAGGCCGAACATCAGCGCTAGCGTGTCCACTACGAACTCAGCAGAATCATATTTGAGGAAAGGTAGAAGTATGCCTGACAGAAAAACGATGAAGAATGCGATGTTGAACGTTGTTCTCCCAATTTGCGGATCCAGTATTCTGTCTCCTTTATGGCTTTATGTAATCACTTCCCGTAGAGGAGACAAGAGACATAGTAATCCTTTTTGACTTCCGTCAGTGGTGGCGTCGTTGCATCACATGTGTCTTTCATATAGAAGGGACATCTCGGATGGAACCTGCATCCTGAAGGTAGGTTAAGGAGGCTTGGGATATCGAGGCTTCGAAGCTCCATCATCTTCTTGCTCCTTGTGACCTTTGGGTCCGGCTCTGGGACGGCTGAAAGAAGAGCTTTTGTATATGGATGTAGAGGTTCACCTATAACCTTCGGCGTTGAACCCATCTCCACAATGTTTCCTAGGTACATCACGGCCACTCTGCCTTTCCATGTGAAGTATCTGGCTACCGCCAGGTCGTGTGTAATGAAAAGGAATGTCGCCCCTAGTTCTTCCTTGAGTTTGGAGAGGAGTTTGAGGATGCTGAGTCTTATGGAGACATCGATCATTGAGACGGGTTCGTCTGCAACCATAAACTTCGGGTTGACTGTTAGGGTTCTCGCTACGGCAACCCTCTGTCTCTGACCTCCGCTTAGCTGGTGCGGATATTTATGAAGGAAGTCTTCGGACGGGGTCAGTCCAACTGTTTCTAGCAGTCTTTCAACCTCTTTCAGGGCTTCTCTCTTGTTGCTTACAATTTTGTGCTTAAGAAGTGGGGTGCTTAGGATTTTGTAGACTGTGCTAGACGGGTTTAGGGAAGCGTAGGGGTCTTGGTGAATGATCTGGACAGCCCTTCTGTACTTTGTGAATTCCCTTCTACTCATCTTCCAAATGTCCTGTCCATGGAATAGAATCTTGCCTTTTGTGGGTTTGATCAAACCGCATATTATCTTCCCCGTTGTGGTCTTTCCACAGCCACTTTCACCTACTAAAGATAGGATTTCTCCTTCTTTGATAGCCAATGAGATGTCATCAACCGCGTTTATGAAGCGTCTTGGTGCGAATAGCCCTACTCGCACCGCAAATGACATACCTGCATTCTCTAGCCGGACAATGTCCTCCATCAACTCTTCATCTCCCTCCAGCGGAAACAGGATACATAATGATCTTCACTTACTTTTATCAGCTCAGGTACTTCTTCTTCACATCCTTCAGTTGCATATTCGCAACGTGGATGAAAAGGACATCCACTTGGAAGGCTGATGAGGTCAGGTGGGCTTCCTGGGATCGGTATGAGTTCTTTGAATTCGGCTGTGACCGTCGGGACCGATCTTATCAGTCCAACCGTGTAGGGATGTTTCGAATCGTAGAACAGGTCGTAAACCTCGGCTAACTCAACTATCTTTCCCGCGTACATCACTGCAATTCTATCAGACAGTTCCGCTGCAAGTGAGAGGTCATGGGATATGAAGATCATTGAAAGATTCAACTTGTTCTTAATGTCCTCGAGGACTTTGAGAATGTTCTTCTGTGTAAGAATGTCGAGGGCTGTGGTCGGCTCGTCGAGGATGATGATCTTTGGATTCAGAAGCAAGCTAATCGCTATGAGAGCTCTTTGTTTCATCCCTCCGCTCAGCTCGTGCGGGTAGGCCTTTAACACTCGTTCGGGCTCAAGTCGCACAAGTTCTAAAAGCTCTAAAGCTCGTTTTTTTGTTTCTTCCGGTGAACCCTTTCCATGGGCTCTGGCAGTGTCGTATATGTGATCCCAGACTCTCATGACTGGATTGAGTGCGTTTAGAGCAGACTGGAACACCATGGAGATCTCTTTCCATCTGAAGTTTCTTAGATCCCCTTTGTCCAGCGATAAAATGTTGAAGGGCTCGGTTCCGCCATAGAATAGTATCTCCCCTTCTTTGATGTAGCCAGGAGGTGGAACTAGGTTCATCATTGCTAATCCCATGGTCGTCTTTCCGCATCCGCTCTCCCCAATGAGCGCTACGCTTTCGCCTTTGTAAATGTCAAGATCTACTTCTGTAACAGCTTTGACGATCCCTCGCCCTACCTTATATTCAACCGACAGATTTTTGACTGAGAGAATATTCTTTTCAGCCACAGGTCTTCTATCCCTTTTCTCTCAATCTTGGGTTAAATATGCCTTCAAGGGACCTGGAGAACATGATTGAAGCGGTCTGTAAGATGGCGATCATCGCGATTGGAGAGAGAACATGGTAGATGCTGTTTTTGTAGTAAAGTGTCCCGAACGACCATGCACGGTTGATCATGACGCCCCAGTTAGAAGCCTCGAAGGGTACAAAGCCTAGGATGATGAGTCCAACTTGAGCGTAAACAGCACCAGTCAGCGCAAATATGAAGCTGACTGCGATGTAAGACATCATGTTGGGCATAATCTCAGAGAAGATTATGCGCCTTGTACCCAAATCAAGCGCCTTGGCAGCCTCTACAAAATCCCTCTCTTTGAATGATAGGACTTGAGATCGGATTGCTCTGGATAACGCTGGCCAAGAGAGCACTGCAAGTAGCAGTGACAGCGGGGTTGGGTCCGTGAACCGTAGAGCTCTCATGCTCGCCAAAACTGTGAGTAGAGGGAATTGTGGGATGGTAAGGATTACATCAGCCACAAACATTATGGCTGAATCCACGATCCCACCTTTGAAACCAGCCAACATTCCCATTACAGCAGCTAGTAAGACGGTGAAGAATCCGGCTAGGAAGGCAACAGTCAGAACAACTGCTCCGCCGTTAACTATGTGTGAGAGAGTGTCTCTGCCCAGATTGTCTGTGCCTAACGGATGCTCCCATGAGGGCGGCAGGAAACGGTATTCAGCCGGCTTGCTTATAATGTCCACAGGTCTGAGAATAGGTCCCATCAGTGTCATCACCACAAGTAGGAGTAGAATGGTGAAACCCACGAAGCCAGCCCTGTTTCTCATGATGAGGCGAAAGGGGGTAACAAGGTACGTCGTAATATGCCTCCTAATCGCTTCACTCTGAACGACTTTGTCGCCCAACATCTGGTTTCTCTCCTACCTTATTCTGGGGTCTATTCTACTGTATAGGAGATCGGCCAGTAGATTCGATGTTATTACAGCTATTGTGATTATGAGGAATATGCCTTGCATGACCGTATAGTCTCTGTTCGCTACCGATTGCCACAGCAGAAAGCCGATTCCTCTATACACGAATATCGTTTCAATCAATGTGGAACCCCCGAAGATAAACCCTAACGAGATGGCTAGGCTTGTGAATAGTGGAAGGATAGCGTTTCTTCCGACGTATGAAAAGGTTATTCTTCTGTCAGGCAACCCTCTTGCTCTTGCTGCCGTTACGTAGTCCTCACCTAGAGTGCTTATGGTGCTGCTTTTCATGATTAGCATCCAGCTTCCCACCGTAGTTATGACATAGGTGAGATAGGGCATGGCTACATGAAAGAAGATGTCAGCGATGAATGGCAGGTTGAAACCCGGTGTAATTCCTGGGCTCATCGCTCCCCTCATAGCAAATATGGGGACTAGGTCCCACTGAACGGCTAGAAAGAGAATAAGAAGATATCCTATGAGATAGTTTGGTATGGCGCTTGTCACCGATGCAAACGCTGTCAAAACGTTATCAAGCACGGAGCCTCTTTTATATGCAATTAACATGCCAAGCAGTATTCCAACGGAGAAACTTGTAAAAAGGGATATGGAGACACTGAATAGCGTCCAAGGTAAGAAAGCTGCAATCATCTTCGACACGGGTGTTCCCGTTGCCCAAATGGACACGCCTAGGTCTCCCCGCATCAACCCTCTCAACCACTCTACATACTGTATGTGGATTGGCGCGTCGAGATCTATCGCGAACAGTGATGCGGCCAAGGCCTTAGCGCTGTCATAGTCCATGTACATATTGGTCATCAGAAATTCTATGTATATTTGGATGGGATTGCCGGGCATCAAGTGGATTATGAGGAACGTTAGAGATATAACGATGAAAATTGTGGCGATGGTTTTTATGACTTTCTTGAAGATTCTGCCTGAGAAAAGCCTTGCAAGTTTTCCACCTCGGAAAGAGGTAGCCAATCTCTACACCTTACCAGACAGCGATCTATATGCCAGTGAACCGATATATGCGTTTTGGTACTTCTTGCAGTAGTCTAGAAGTCCCTGTTTCGGTGAGGTCTTGCCTCAGTGTGTCCCCCAGTACCGAGTAGGGGCTTAATATGAATAATCAAAAAATGGGGGGAGGGGTGTGATCAGCGTTTTCGGAGAACGTAGATTGCTGCTACAATCACTATCACGACGATCGCTGCTGCGCCCGCGTAGAGTTCGTAGGGCGGTCGAGGTGGAGGTGGCGCCTCTTTTACCACCGGCTTTAAGATTCCTGTCAACAGCATTACTATGACGAAGCTGTCCTGGTATGGGTCGTTCTTAAGCACCGGGTCCTGTGGCGGTGGCCATCCTGTTACCCTTACGTCCTCTAGGGCTGGGTTTCCTGAGAATCTATGCCATACAGGTGCGTGGAATACGAGTTCGTTGTATGCCAACATGTACTTGGTTATGGCTTCCTTTTGTGCCTCTATGTCAAATCCCTCAGCGGACTTGACCATCAGGTCGGTGAAGTTCACAGGTCCCGCGGCTTCGGTGTACCATATTTCGGAGGTATTTACGCCGATGGATGGTCCAGCTCCAAACGTTGCGCTGTAGTAGTAGAGGTTGTATAGAGAGTAGTATGGGTGCGGATGGGATGATCCACCTAGGCCCAAGGTTAGGTCCCATTTTCCTTCCCTGAAGTTAGCCAAGTAAGCGGTGAAGGTTATGGGTCTGAGGGTTACCTTTATGCCGAAATCGTTCAGCTGGTCTACGCATGATTCGCTTATTGCCATAACATCGACGTACTCTCCCTGTGATACCCATTCGAAGTCAAGTTTCGTACCGTTCGGCATAGTCCATATGCCGTCTGCTGGGTCAATATAAGCGCCTATGCTCAAAAGTAGCAACCTTGCTCTCGTTCGGTTGCCGCCGGTCTCCCATCCATAGTGGTCCAACTTGGCCAAGGCATCTGGCTCTACCCATCTCTCCGCAAACAGATTGTACATCGGTATGGAATAGTTGAGGTCTCCCTGCGGCAGCCAAGCTGGTGCAGGCATCGACCCGGCCAGTTTCCTGTCAACGGCTAGAGCAATAGCTTGCCTCACTTCCTTTACATTAAGCGGGTATTTAGCGAAGTTGAAGGTGATCCCTGAAGACGAGTGGCAATCTGCCGGTATCACCCTTATTCCTAACTCTCTGAACTGACTTATCGTGGCAGCTGGGAACCCGTGAGTAGCGTAGTCGACTTCCTTTGCCAGAACGAAAGGCGTGATCTGGGCTGTCTCACCCTGATACAACCTGATCTCATCGAACAAGACTCTGCTGGCGATGTAGGAATTAGGATTCTTTACCAGGACCATCTCAGCCTCTGTTATACTCGGGACATCGATGGTGAACGGGCCGGTGACTATTAGCTTCGTCGGTCGGTAATTTGTTGCCTGCGTATAGAGAGTCTTCATCTCCGGATCGGCACTCGTTTTTCCTTGTGCTCGGAGGGTCTGGACCTGGTCAGAGAAGTTGCCGTATGTGTTGTATGCCCTCATGTATTCTCTGATGATGAACCTCTCACAGAGATTCGTCAGTTTGGACATGTGGAATGCAACGGTGTAGTCGTCCACCGCCCTTACTGAATCAATATACATCCAGATGGCCCATTTGAACAGGTATCCCATGTAGAATGTTGAGACGACATCTTTTGCAGTGAAGGTAGTGCCGTCGCTCCATTTGACTCCCTGCCTCAGATTTACTGTAAAGGTAGCGGCAGGAACGTTCACACTCCAACTTGTAGCTAGCAGTGGTAACCAGCTGTTGTTGGCGTAGAAGTACATTGCCAAAGGCATCTCCATCAGGGCTTGGTATATGCCTACGACGAGGTGCCCTGAAACGTAGGAATTCAGGTGACCGGTTGGCGGCATTGAGTATGGCCACGCTCCCCGGAAGATTTTCTTTTCTTCTTGCGCAGCGGTCGGCATCAAAGCCAGTAGACTAGACAGCGCTAGAATGCTGATAAGAACTGCAGAGATATGTTTCTTGTCCAAAAGCTTTTTCCCCATCATCTTTTTTTTCAGCGCGTCTCCGCGCACACTAGAGTACTACTTATGCGTTTAAAAATTTTTCCATATAGAATTTCCATGATCATTCTTCGAGGGTTGAGGAGGCTGGTGATCCAATCAACACAACAAAGGGCAATAGCTTATGATTACTTGAGGTGCATGCAGATCCTCTCATCACAGAACTGCAGAAGAGAGAAAGAAAAGAATCAACAAATCGATCACACTCCCGGAGACTCTGGGAAATCTGCTGATTGTGCCTTGCAGCCTATTCTTCTACTGATTCAGCGGCTACTGTCGCATATCTTTACGATTCCATGGACATAGAGATCAGCGATAGATGCATGCCCACGTGCATCTGGGTGGATACCGTCTGGGAGGAATGCCTGCATAGCAGGATCGTCTGAGAAGACGCGGTGAAGGTCGATCAATGGAACACCGTGATCACGGGCGACCTCACGCACGATTTCTGCATACTGATCAACTAGGCAATTCAACCCATTCTCGCGATATTGCGGCAAATAAGCAAGCCAGTAACTTGGCGACATGGGGAGAGGGCTAACCATTACTGGCAAAGCTCCGGCCTCTGAGATTGCCTCCACCATCCCGTGAAGGTTGCGCCTATAGTCGTTGACCTCAACTCGCGGGGAGTCTGCCGGCGGACCATCGGGGCGAAAGAACCCCGCGTCGTTCACACCGAACATTATGGTAACAAAGGAAGGCTTATGGGCAACCACATCGCGTTCGATCCGTTGTAGAGCAAGCGTAGTTGTATCGGCGTTTATGCTGGCGTTGATGACCTTGAGCGGCCTTTTCCACAACCGCGCCAACTCTGCTTCTGCGATCGATGTGAACCTTTCATTCGGGGCGACGTTATCGCCCTTAGTTACCGAATCCCCGAAGGCGACAATCACGATTTTCCGCCCAGTCTTAGTCAAGCTAATTGAAGAAACTTTCGGCAGGATCCTGTGAATCCCGAGCCCTCCCGCAGGTGTTGGCGATTCCACTCTTCCGGGAGAGAGCGGTCTTTTCTTGGTCAATTGTGTCAGCAAATTATAGAGTCAGAGGCATCCTTTTCTCAGCTGACTCCCTTGCCATGATGGCTGTCTCCAAGGCCAAATGTGCGTCTTGAGGAGTTATAATTGCAGGCTGAACATCCTTAAGAACACACTGAGCGAAATATTCAATCTCAGCTTGGTAGCCGCTTTTCTCAGGAAGCTTTGGATTTTCTGCGGCTTTGTCCCCTCTGAATATTGTCAAAGTCTTCCCAGCCCTTGTGTTTATCTCCAAGGCTCCATCTTCGTATATCACTCTGAGCTCAGACATGAAACGAAAAGCCTTTGGCATCAGGGAACTAGCCACTGCAAACCCTTTCCCCTCACTATAGGATAATGTCGTGAATACATGGTTCCACATACCGTTCTCAGATTTGATCCCATCACAGAAGATCCTTTGAGGCGTGCCAAATAACCAGTTCAGAAAATCCAGGTCATGGATGTGTAAGTCTACAATCGGGCCTCCGCTTAGTTCCGGATCCGCAAACCAAGTCTTGCCTGAGAACCAAGCTTCGCTTCGACGTCCAGGCAGGTATCTGCCGCCGAAGGCGCTTATGACTCTCCCCATCTCTTTGGATTCAGCCAACTCTTTGACCATTCTGTATTCAGGCATGAATCTCACAACATGGGCTATCATGAATTTCACACCGGATTTTTTTGCGGCTTCGATCATCTGATCTGCTTCTTTAAGAGATAGAGCGATCGGCTTCTCACAGATCACGTTTACTCCTGCTTCGGCGGCGTCTATCGCTATCGGGGGATGGAGAAATGTGGGCACGCAAAGGTCTGCGATATCTATCTTTTCTTTGAATGCATCTTTGTGGTTGCCAAACGTCCTCTCTGCACCCACTTTGTCCGCCAAGGCTTTGGCCTTGTTTACGTCTACATCACACACAGCGACGATCTGGGCCTCATCTATTTTGGAGTAGGCCGTTGCATGTACATTTCCCATATTTCCCGCGCCGACGATGGCAACATTCAGTTTCCTCATTCACTAATCCATCCGTCCTTCGAGTTGCAATAGAAGCTAACACAACTTTTCAAGGAAGATTCTGGCTTTCTTTATATCTTCTATCTGTTGCGGTCCACTTATCTCACGTTCAATCGTTAGAGTTCCCTTGTAGCCCAAAGACTTGAGTTTGGGTACGAAGACCGGAAAGTTAACACGTCCCTCTCCTATAGGTTTCTCCTTGCCCAGTTCTCGCCCGTTCGTAGGATATTCCCCGTCTTTGGCATGCACGCCACGAACATAGATACCGATTATGTCAAGTGCATCAATCGGATTCGCCTTGCCGTACATTAGAAGATTTGCAGGGTCAAAATTGACACCGAGATTGTCAGCCCCGACATCTTCGATGGTTCTAAGCAATGTAATTGGGGTTTCTTGGCCAGTTTCAAACAAGAAACTCTGGTTGTTCTTAGCACAATATCTAGCGACATCCTTCAGAACCTCGACCACAGACTTGTAGACAGGATCTGCCGGGTTCTCCGGAATAAATCCAACATGAGTTGCGATACTCTGGATCCCCACCATATATGCGAAATCAGAGGCTTGCTTCAAGGCCTCCAAACGAGATTGCCTTGTTTCGGGAGGCACAAGTCCTATGGTACTCGGCCCTTCCACGAAGTTCCACACATGCCGACCTGGCAGACCAGGCCAAAGACTTGTGATCTCCACACCAGTAGTTTCCATCGCTACCTTAAGTTTTCGCGCTATTTCATGGTTATAATAGCTCGCACGACCGCCAATCTGGCACGTTGGGAAACCCATGTTTCGAACCTTGTTCAAGGTGTTCTCTGGATCTGGGTCGAGGGCCGCAATCATCCCTAGCTTAAGTTTCTCCGTCTTTACCACTACTGCCTACATAGCTCAAAGATCTAATATAAGGATAATTGTCGCCAAACTTTCCTTAGAAGAAAGATCAGCGGACCTTCATGTTTTTTGTACTCTTTAGTGCGCACGCTGTTGTCTCCATGTAAGGCTGGCAACGCATGCATCCTTATCTGTGGAAAAAAGGACGGTCCATGACATCGGTGGTCGCTGCAGCAGTCTCTGCAAAATGCGAGATCGTCAAGGACTGCCCACGGTTCCGTGAGTCAATTGCTACTGGAGAGGATTATGGAGAACGAAATTGCTGTCGCACACTTTCTCTTGGTCAGATCCCCAGAAGTCCAAGCGGGCTGCATGCGAACCGCAAAAGTTAATTCGTTGGTAAGTAATGTCTTCAACGGGGTTGTGCATGAAAAAGGGGTTTAGTCAGATATGTCTAGGCCGCGATTATAAGATTAGAGATGCTTTAGAGCTGGCTAAGTCCGCTGGGTATGACGGACTGGAAGTAATTCTGACGGAGTCGGGCGATCTCAACATTCGCTCCACATCCGAGGACTATAAGGCGCTTTTGAAGATGAGCCGTGATATCGGGGTCGAATATTGCAGTCTCTGCGGCGGCCCTGGTTGGGAAGCAAGTTTGACGAGTGCCGATCCATCTGCAAGGGAGAACCATAAGGTTTGGATCACTAGGCTGCTTGAAGCAGGTGCTGCGTTGGGAGTGGACGCGGTTTTGGTCGTGATTGGCAGAGTTACAGAAACCGTGCCTTACGATGCTGCTTACCAACGCGCGCTGGAAGGTTTGAAAGCTTTAGCCCCCGTTGCTGAAAAACTTGGAGTCTCGATCGCTGTAGAGAACGTTTGGAACATGCTGCTCTTGAGCCCCCTAGAGTTCAAATCCTTCCTAGATGAGGTTGGAAGCGAGTATGTAGGCGCATACTTCGACACGGGAAACGTGGTGATCAACGGCTACCCTGAGCAATGGATAAGAATACTTGGGAGACACATCAAAAAAGTTCATTTTAAAGATTTCAGGCGAAAGGACTACCAGTGGGTACAGCTGATGCAAGGGGATGTTAACTGGAGACTCGTGATGGAGTCCCTGAGAAAGATCGGATACGACGGCTATGCCATATCTGAGGTAGGCGGCGGCGTAGAGGTCTTCAAAGACACATGTAGGATAATGGATACCATTTTCTCCCTTTGACCAACCAACATCTTGGCAGACTGTCGCCACGATGTTTGGAAAACAATATAGTCTGCAGGCAAGTCTGTAATATCAGCTTTGGCAAGATCAAACAGCTTTCGCGACATCAATGTCCAAGCAGAGTACCAACTGAACAATTGCCAGAAGAATAGAATACTTCTGTCAAAAGATCAAAATAGTAGGCCAGATATTTATATCCCTAAGCAGAGATACATGTACAAAAGTTAGATTGCGGGAGGGTAGTGAAGAAATATGACTGGAAAAACCTCTCCGAAATCTCAGACGCCGGTTCATATTCTAGGAAGCAATCCGACTGTGAGATTTGCCGCCCAAGAGCTGACTGGCTACTTGAGTAAGATGACTGGCATAAAGCATACTGCTACATTGTCGGAAAGCATATCCTCCGAACAAGGAATCTATCTGGGAACTGTCGAAGACTTTGAGAGCGTTGGTATGCAAAGGCTTTGTGAGAAAAGCGAATTGGACGATGCCATTGTCTTGAAGACCGAGGGCAAAAGACTCTTCATCACTGGTTCGAATCCCCGAAGCGTCTTGCTAGCCACTTACCATTACCTAAGGCTTCAAGGTGCGGAGTGGTTATGGCCTGGAGAAGACGGGGAGATCATCCCCAGCGTCAAGAAAGTCAGAACCGAAGGCTTTGATCTGAAAGAGCGGGCCTCATATCGACATCGAGCAGTATGCATCGAGGGAGCCGTCACACCTGAGATCGTTATAGAGTTCATAGACTGGATGGCTAAGCACAGGATGAACGGGTTCCATTTGCAGTTTAAACACTCACAATACTTCTATAACCGTTACTATGCGAGACGGTATAACCCCCTCGCCAAACCGTTGCCCGAGATGTCGATTGAGGACGCATTGAAAGCAGACGGCCATGTGATAAAGGAGATGAAGAAGAGGGGGATGATCCTTGAGATGGTCGGCCACGGCTTTACCTGCGGAGCCATTGGAATCGACTGGGTCGGTTGGGACGTATATAAAGGATCGATCTCTGAAGAACAGCGAGAGCTGACGGCTCTAGTCGGCGGTAAGAGAGGGCTCCACCAAGGAATCCCCGTAAATACAGAACTCTGTTATTCAAATCCAAAAGCCTTCAACGCCCTTGTCAACCACGTAGTCCAGTATGCTCAGGACCATCCGAAAGTCGGCATACTACATTTCTGGCTCTCTGACGGATGGAACAATCACTGTGAATGCGCTGAATGCCGAAAGTTCTCACCCTCTGACTGGGAAGTCAGACTTGTAGATGCCATCGCCGAGAAAATGGGGAAGCTGAGACTGAACACTAGGCTTGTCTTCCTCAGTTACTCCAATACGCTATGGCCGCCAACCCAAAACAAGATCGAGAACAAGTATGGGAACATAATCTTCATGTTTGCACCAATAACGCGTTGCTTCGTTCATAGTCTTGCCGAAGCCAATTGCATCAGCTCCGCTCCCTCTTCGAAGCGTTGGATTGACTCCCTAATAGATTCTCTTCAACCACCGTCTAGAAACAAAATCGTGTGGCCGAGAACAAACTACGAACACGTTCAACTCCTTAGGGGCTGGAAGAAATATTGTGAGACAGATAGCTTCATCTTCGACTATCACTTCGGCCACATACTAGACTTCTTTGGAGGTGACATTGGGAAAGTACTTTGGCGCGATATACGTGACCTTGAGGATTTAGGCCTGAACGGCATCGATTCTTGCCAGACGCTTCGAGCTTTCTACCCCACGGGTATACCCATGGCAATCCTCGCGGAAACTACATGGAACAATAAGGTCACATTTGAAGAGGTCCGGAGGCGCTATCTGGAGACGGTTTTCGGTGAAGATGGTCAATTTGTGTCAGAGTACCTGGATAAGATACATTCGTTCTTCGATGCTGCTAGAAACTACGAGCATCGGGACAATCTGCTAGCTACCGAGAAGGGAAAGCTTCAAGAACTGCTTAGATTTGTTGAGGAAAGCCGCCCAAGACTTGAGAAAATCGCTGAGAAGCAAAAAGATACTGTGCGAAAGAAATCCGCCTTCCACCTACTACACTATACCAGATATGTCGGTCTCACGTTGGAAGCAGCTATCCTACATTTGGACGGAGAGAATGAGAAAGCTGGAGCCAAGATTAGTGAGATCGTAGACCATTTCCTGTCCAAAGAAGACGAGCTGCTGAAGGTGGCCGATGCCTCCTTTATAGCGAGACGCCTAGAGTCACTCAAGGCGAGAATGAAAGCGGGATCTCGAGTCTAGCAGGTCCTTCTGGAAGCTCTATTGAACAATTGGGCATCCCAGAGTAAAGGAGCCTAGATTACGTCTGAGAGGAAAGGAGATGAATGCTAGGCGGCTGCTCGTTTGGAAGTTGGAGAGTATAATCGTCTATCTGCGTGCTGGATACAACAAGTATTCTTTTCTTATCTCCATAAACGCCGATAGCTCTTCTTGCCATCCGCCGATTATCTCTGATACCGTCATATCCCTGTCCAACTCCAAGCGAACCTTATCCGTTCCCATGAGTCTGTCGAAGAGTAATTGTGTTCTCTCTGATTGTGGTTGCCTCCATTGGAACTGGTCTGGATAGAGTCTGCGAATCGCTTCCACCATATGTAGACCTGTTTCCACAGGTTTGAAGATTTCTCGGTCGACCACATGTACTTGAACCCCGTGACATATTTGTTCCTGATACTTCTCTTTCACATAGCTTGGAGTGAAAGAAGCTTCTCTGAAGATTACTCCTGACAACTTCCTTGAATTCAGCTCAGAAGCCAATTTCATTTCATCAATCCATGGTGCTCCGATAAGTTCAAATGGTTTTGTCGTTCCTCTTCCTTCTGAAACGTTTGTTCCCTCGAAGAGGCATGTTCCGGTATACACGGTGGCGGTGTCTAAGGTTGGCATGTTAGGTGAGGGGATGACCCAGATTAGCCCCGTCTCGTCGAACCACATCTCCCTATGCCAGCTTTCCATCTTTGCCACCTCGAGATCAGCATCTATCTTGTATTCAGAATTGAATAACATCGCGAGTTCTCCAACGGTCATGCCGTGTCTGATCGGGATCGAATAGCGGCCGACGAACGATTCGAATCTTCGATCCAAGATGTTTCCCTCCACCGAGACGCCGTTTATCGGGTTGGGTCGATCGAGTATTATGAAAGGTATCCCGGCCTGAGCGGCAGCCTCTAAACCATACGACATCGTCCATATGTACGTGTAGAACCTTGCTCCCACATCTTGTATGTCAAAAATCAGAGCATCGATGTTGTGCAACATCTCTTTGGTCGGCTTCAAAGTTCTGCCGTACAAGCTGTAGACCGGAAGACCTGTTCTCTGGTCAATATGGGATTTGCTGTAGTTGTCGCCTCTTATTCCATGCTCCGGGCCGTATAATGCTGCAAGGTCTACATCTGGATGTTGGTAGAGCGCGTCTACGATATGTCTTAGGTCTCTGGTTACGCTTGTATGGTTTGTTATCAAGCCCACTTTCTTGTTTCTTAGTAGCTGAGGAGGCTTTCTTAGAAGAAGGTCCAATCCTGAAAGAAGATGCAATGTAGCTATCCCCGAATACTTGTAGAGTACACCCAAGTAATTAGCATGTGCTTCGGTTCAAGCGATTTTTCTGGGGAGTATGTCTAGTCCATAGAGGTTCTGCAATCTCATGGGGGATAGCATGTACTGAGACGAGAGACCTAACCTCAGCATGTAGATTCTATCCATTATGGGGCAGAAACAAAGGCTGAATCCGTTCAGTCTCCAATGGTGTGGAAATCATCCATTAGAGCTGTTTCCCCCTAATTTTTCACGGATAGGTGGGAAGAAGATGGGGATAAGCCCTGGACATCGTGAAGTTCGCGGGATCTATGGGGTCCATGTATCAACTGTGGTTACATCAATGAATTTTTTTGCGGGGGGTCTTTCTAGCGGATTCGGTGGGGAGCTCGAGCCTTTAGGATCGGGTTTGTCCGCGTAGCCTGTGGACCATGTCAGCGACCTCGCAGATAGTCCCTTCCCCAGAGCAGGAAGAACATGGTAGCGCCCTCTGACCGCATTTCGGGGGTCTTTCTCCTCGTTGTCTGTGTCGTTCATAATTTCATTGACGTGATATATCCCTGACTGTCGGGCTGTTGGAAGGTTTGGGGATCCTTCGAGGTCCCTTGCAAGGAGCCAGCCGGACAGGGTTCTGCAGGACTGCACGGCACATTCTCTACATCACTATTCGGATGATTCTCGATCGAAACGGAGTCTTGTAGGCTGTTGACAGGTGTGTGGACATCTGCTCCGTGTATAATCCGTCTAGGGCACCTTCTTTTTGGCCTCTGCCATTGCGTCACCAATGGCTTCAATTGTCTTGTCAATTTCTTCTTCGGTGTGAGCCATAGACAAGTAGACTCGACCCTGCCTCCAAGGGAAGATTAAGACTCCTCTATTAACAAGGTGTTGATAGTATACAGCAGCTCTTCTGACATGTGGGTATGTTGGGATAGATGCAACTTGGCGCGCATTTGTGATTCTATCCATGTCAGTGAATATGACGCAGAACCCAGGACCCACTCCTTGAACTATTGCCTCTATGCCTACATCTTCAATCGCGTCTCTAATCCCTTGCATGAGCCTCTCGCCAACACTGTATATGTGTCTGTATCCTAACTTCCGGAGTTTGGTTATCGTTGCGTACGAAGCTGCAACAGAGACTGAACTTGACGTGAATGTCCCCCCGGTGCCAACTCTTCCTTCAGTTAGGGGTCGCATTATCTCTTTGCTACCAGCAACCGCTGAGATAGGAAACCCGTTCCCAATAGATTTAGAGAATGTGGCCAAATCGGGGGTTACACCAAGAAGCTCCTGAGCACCTCCTAGTCCCAGCCTGAACCCTGTAATTACCTCATCAAAAATCATAACGATATCGTTTTCCTTTGTGATTTTCCGTAAATATTCGAGATATCCCTTTTCAGGGGGTATAACTCCGTAGTTATACAGGTAAGGCTCTGTTATGATAGCGGCTATTTCATGTCCATGATTTTTTACTATTCTCTCTACCGCCCCGGTGTCATTCCATGGAAGGACGAAGATGTCTTCCATGACCTTTGGGGTGATTCCTTCCATAGCAACCGTTTTTGTTCCTCTCCCAGTGAGAACATTCACAACATGACCCCAGTCATGCCAGCCGTGATAGTGCCCCTCAAATTTTACAATCTTATCCTTTCCCGTGTATGACCTTGCAACCCTAACAGCAATTGCTGTTGCATCCGATCCAGCATTATGGAGGTTGACTTGCTCAGCACATGGGACAACGTCGACGATCAATTCACAAAGCTGCACCTCCAGCTCATGGGCCATACCAAATAGGTATGATTTCTCAAGTTGTCCCCTAACTGCTTGGTTCACATCAGGATCTGCATGCCCCAGAATAATCGGTCCAAACGCCAAATGGTAATCTATGAATTCGTTTCCATCTACATCAAAGATCCGCGAACCGATGCCCCTATCAATGGCGAGCGGATACTGGATCGGTATCCCTTCAACCTGTGTATATGAGACAGCCACTCTTGCTACACTATTTGATCCACCAGGGATAACGTTTAACGCCCGGCTGAGGAGCTGCTTGGATTTCTCAATTTTCAGCGATGAACCCAAATTTAGGAACCCCTTTTCTGGGAGATGTGACCTCCTTTGATTTAAGCTTTGTCTTGTTGAAAGAACCCTATTCTCTCTGGGTATGGCGATGGCGAACATATGCTAAGAATGTACA
>Ga0315314_1000730_pt1 | contig 33068 bp, 36 predicted proteins | sample TDP9_MG_FD_203631 | JGI IMG/M metagenome (GOLD analysis project Ga0315314, IMG submission 203631) | Freshwater sediment microbial communities from Lake Towuti, South Sulawesi, Indonesia - TDP9 | ecosystem: Environmental > Aquatic > Freshwater > Lake > Sediment | place: Indonesia: South Sulawesi... | reverse complement strand
TATTTGCGATTCTTATATGTACTTATATGACGCCAACTATAGAATTTCACCCAAACCAAACCAAACCAAAAAATTTGTTGAGTCTATGCTAGGTATTCGTATTCTATAAGAATCTTAGCTCAATAGAACTTCTAGAATTAGTTTGTGACGCAAGACCTCAACAAGGTTTGCTCTCTCTATAGCATCTTCCAAAGCATCAAGTTCTCTTTGTACAGACTTTCTCATTTCCTCGTTGATTTTGATTTCTCTCATTCGTCTCTGATACAATTCGTCCGCCTCTCCTCTAAGTCTCCAATAACGCTCTAGCAAAGATTCTTTTTTGGTTTGTTCCATTATTCACACCTCACTCATTTTTTGGTTGGTTCTTTTTGGTTTGCCGTGATTCCTATTTGTGTCAACTTGCACCAGTAATTTAGCGTAGCGCGCGCTCTTTCATTATCTATCCTTTTCAAGAGTTTGTCAAGGATTTTTCCTTTTGTTCTCAATTCTTGTTCTGAAATTGTGTGCCCCTTTGGACATAATTCATCAACGATGGCGCTCTCATTTGCCAGATGCACAACAGGATAAAGATAGCATCCTAAGGGTCTCTTCCTATAGACTCGGCAATTCCTCTCAGCGAGACTGTAGAAATAGCAGCATCCGTCAACGTTTCTGAGCCGAGCCACACCATCACCTATAACTGCAAATTCCTCTCTGCAATAACCAGCTTCCTCTAATCTCTCGATGTCATTGCCTGAAAGCTCCATCTCAGTTTCCTCACAGCATTTTCCACAATTTGAACAACGCATAAGAAGCAAACTTTCCTACAAGTCATAACAAAAGACAACCGAATTATAGTTGTTTTGGTGCCCGGGATACGTGACTTATCTCGTTTATATTTCTCAGATTGCGCAGATTGGAGAGAGAGTTCGAATCTCTTGCTCTTCAACTTTTTAGCCAAGTTTTCAGATTCGCAGTTAGCGCGTTGTAAACAAAAGTGGACCGAGGGAGCATGTGTAGCTCTGAACATCACTGCTGCGAGCGAACTTGATAACTTAACTTATATGTATTTGCGCTAATGCTCTTAAGATAGAGGATTGCCTAAGATGTCGACTCCTACAGCGAAGACCCCTCCTCCAACCAGTCTGCCTTGCAACCGATATTGGACGAGCCTCCGCCCTGAATGCAAAAAATGTAAGGATAAGATGAAGTGCCCTATGTATCTCACACACTGGAAGAAACATCAAAAACTTATGAGGTGATGAAAGTGACCGCAGAAAGGCCTTGTAAAATCGTGTTTCTTCAAATACACCGTATAAATGTGTACACACTAGCTATTTTTGATGACGCTCACCTTTCCGCTTCTGCCGACCTTTAACTGACGTACGCCTCTAAACGCGATAACATTTGCGTTTTCAATTTGAATGAGGTCACCCGCAGAAATTTCATCTATCTGTTTGTTCCATAGAGGCAATTGGATGGTTCCAGTTTCGTCAGTAACAAAGACGCTTGTCACATTAGCGTAGAAACCAAAACGAGTTGCGACCACCTTGGGCTGAGATACTTCGAGAACGCGTGCCTTTATATTAATCCGTTTCATTCCAACCCTCAAGTCTCTAATCTGATAGTGTTTTGATTTAGCCTCTTGGGCTGACTCCCTCATAAACGACGGCCTATAGGTGAACTCTTTGAGCGGATTGGTCTTTGCAAGAATATGCACAGGTATGGGAAATTGCGCAACCACCTTATGAGTGTTGGTTATGAGAAAGATTGCGTGATCCCGTGTCTTCGCACGGCATTCAATCGATAGTTCTCCACACACAGCTTCATCATGTTGAAAAGCATCAAGAAAACTACTAAAAAATTTGCCTGAATCGATTTCGTGTTTCACTGAAATTCTGGCGAGATACTCGAGAAGCCGCATGTCACTGTACGAGTGAAACCTTCCAGGGGGTCGACCTCGCGTAGCCCATGCTTTGTTTCGCATTTCACTTGTATCCTACCGTCGTATCAGAGTGATTTCGATCGTTGAAACCATCCTTGCTCTGCTTTCGTCTTCTCTTGGCGGCATTTCTTCTGTTCCTATGGTGATTTTGCCTATGCTCAGGTCTTTCATGAATCTGTGTCTGGTTATTTCGACAGCGTCGACGGCAGTAGTTATTGCTTGTCCTCTCGCCTTCAAAGTAACTTCTTTAGTGTTGGAACCGCTGAAACCGGTAATAATCCCCAACACGTAATTCATCGGGGGCTTTCTACCCACGTATATGACGTTTGGTTCTCTAGACAAAATTCAACTTCCTAGTTGTCGGTGTTGGTAAATACACTAGGTGGGCCTCACTTTTAAACACCACTAACATTCTCTAATAACTAAAATGCACAGCTATCCTTCTATGCATGCGTTGAACAGGAAAGAAGATTAAGGGATTCTATCGAATTGGTTATAAGTGTCCCGTGTTCTATTGGTATGCCCTTAGAAAGAAACAAGGAGAAAAAATAAATGAGATATACATTTGAAGAGGAAGAACCAGAAAAACCAGAAGAAACTGAAGAGGAAGAATTTGAAGAAGACGAATGGTGACATTCTCTCATAAATTCTTCTTGCCTTTTTTTGTCTGTTTAGATCAACTATATTTGGGCGGATTTGGATGATGTGTTAAGATAGCGAGTGCATACGAAATTATATATATAGAAATCGCTGAGAATTGTAGATTTGAGGTCACAATCGTGTCTAAAAGTCCAACCGGAAAGAAGAAAAAAGTAAGTAAAAAGAAAACTAAATAGAGAGCTAAAAACGATAGGTTTACTCTCCCTTTCTTCCTTGCATTTTGGGGCGTCTTTGCATTGAAGCAGGCGATAGTTTGGTGAAGCCGCTGAAAGTCCCATTTGCATAGTTCAGGTTCACTGCCACAAACTGCATTCTTAGGAATGGGCACGAGCAAGTTGTTGCATCGATTTCTTGTCAAGTGAAAATCCATAGTTTACTACTTTATTCTTGAATCGTGAGGTAACCTTTGCTTCTTAGCCAGGCGGTTTCGTTTCTTCTGTATCGCCAACAAACATCGCCTCGCACGTTGGATTGAAAGTCCCATGGAGAAACTAGAACGACGTCTCCGACACGAACCCAGACTCTTCTCTTCAACTTTCCTCGGATTCGACAGAGACGTTCGTGTCCGTCTTGGCACTTCACCATGATTCTGTCATAGCCTAGTAATTTAACAGCTATTCCCAACACATCATTAGCAACGGGTAGCTGAATCTTCCCCATATCATCTTCGCTGACAACTTTTCTTTTGCCCAATTTTTCTTACCTCTTTGCTGAAGCAGGAGATGACCTTTCAATTTCCATAAGGAAAACCATGTTTTTCTCGGGTTTAGTTTGAGGGCGTGCGTTTGAACCGAATTTCGAATGACCTCGACTAATTTGACTGTGATGTCTTGGGCATCGGATTCCTGCTAGTTTCCCATCTTGCGAGATCCAGACAACTCGGCCCATTTCATGGCATTGAGGACATTGTACGTTGTCACCTATATGAACCGTCTTATATCCCGCCTTTCTTTCGATTGTCCACGTATGTTTTTTTTCCTGTTCTCTTCCTTAATGTGCAATGAACTCGTACAGATGATTTGCATTTTCTACACTTGGTGACGATACCTGCTCTTAGAGTGCACAACCATATCTACCTCTTTGACATACTTCGAAAAGATTCAGTTACTCGGTAGGAAAAGCCTACACGATAAAAGAAACTTTTCAAGTATAGTAGTGCTACATCTCTAATAAGGGCATAGGTCAACACTCTAGAGTTGCTATTAATAGTAAAAACCAGCTCGTGCACTGCACGTACACGGATTCGAGGAGTAGATTATTTAATGAACTTCTTTGGATGGCGTTTGAATTTTTTCTTGCAACTCGCGGAGCAAAAGTAGTATGTCTCTCCTTCAAAATTTATCTTGAATTTGGCTGTTTTTTCGTCAAGCACAGCGCCGCACACAGGATCTCTCAATCAATAACCCCCACATTCTTTGATGAAGGTACAATATAAAACAGAATGACACAGTGGATGCTTAGCAAATGCGGGATGGAGCATTCTCTAGTATTTCAACGCTCACAGAACTTTTATCTCTTCAATTTTTCGGGTTAGGATCTTAACGATCCAGTCGTTGTTGATGTGCATCATCGGTTTGCTGCAGACAGGACATTTGAAGAGAAGCTCAAATGCCTCTGCGAAGGGGAATCGCTTGCAGCCAGGAGTTTGGCAGGTGTAGAACTCGTGGCTTTTCTCGTACTCAAGCCGGGTTTCCAGTTTTTCTAGAACACGGCGTTTTTGGTTTACGACGAAGCCTTCCAGCTGGTCGGGTTGGAGTCTCCAGTTGAAGATAAACCAGCCTGTTTCTTTGTCGCGGGACTGTCTGAGAGCCACGAGGGAATGGTCGTAGAGACTGTAGAGTGCCTTGCGAACCATGTTGAGGCGTATTTGGGTTTTTTCCGCTATCTCATTGTCTGTGATTTCGTGAACCCCTTTGAGGGTCTCAACTACTCTAACAGCGTCCTCTCCGAACAACGCAGCAACCTTCTTCAGCGTCTCGTCATCCACAGAGAACAGTTTTGAAACGCCTCCGCTTAGACAACGCACAGACGAGCTTCGCCCGAGGAAAATATCCTGAATACCACTCTCGAATTTCCATTCGTTAGCCTTTGCTCCCCCGTATGCCACCCTAATAGATGTGGACTCTTCAAGCCCTTTTCGGAGCTCTTTTGCTCCCTTACTTAGTAGCGCTCAGGGCGATTAACCCTTTCTATCCTCAGAAAGCTATAAAATGCGCGCGCTCAAACCAAAAATCCTAGGCAAATGGTCCAAACTCTTAAATTTTGCAATTTTTAACTTCGTTCTGGAAGGCATAAAATGTCTCAATATTTCGAGGCCGCAAGGGTTGGGAGTTGGCTTGGATGGGTTTTCAATTTTGGTTTTGGGAGCGTTCTCTTTGGAGTGCCTCCCTTTGAGATTACTGCCATAGTCCTCTTTGCCTTCTCACTCGCTACGGCCAGCGTCTTCGTTTTGAATCAATACTTTGACCGTGAGGCGGATCGGGAGAACGAGCTGAAGTCAAATCTACCTGTTGCCTCTGGACGAATAACACCGAGGAGGACATTAATCTTCTTTTTCTTCCTAGTCATCTCGTGTTTAATTTTGGTGTCCATGGCCAACGTTCAGGTTCTCCCTTTGTTTATTGTTTACTTAGGACTCTGGACCGCTTATTCCACTCCCCCATTCAGACTGAAAAACATACCAGTTGCAGACTTCGTAATCTCAGGTATAGGCGCTGGCTTTCTGCCATTCTTAATGGGAGGGGGGTTAACCGACAAGCTAATTTCTAACATTCCATCAATTATGTTGAGTGCCATGCCACTAATGCTAATTCACAGTGGTGGCCATATCATCCAAGCCGTTGGAGACTATGAAGCAGACCGTATAACTGGGGTTCAAACTTTTGTCGTTAAGTATGGAAGGGAGAGGAGTGTTATTGTCGCTGGGTTCATATTTTTGATAGCGGGGTTCTCGCCATTCGTCTATTCAGCTTTTGGTTTACTCCCATACAGACATTTATTATTGTTTTCTATACTCTTCCCCCTTTCCATACCCATTATCATGCGTTATGCCGATGTTTTACATAACCCGTCGACAAAAAATGTCACTAACATACAGAAAACTGCGAGAAAGTATGGAATTATTGGGGTAGCCGTGATCTGGGCTTATGTATTACTGGCAAGAATAGCCAGCTTTTAAAGCTGGCTTAGGGCACAGCTTCGAAAAGGTATATACGAGTTTTCTGCACTAAGTGTAACCGTCACCTAAATGCGAAGTGAATGTCCATGCCTAAAACTGGTCAAGGCGTCATCGTGAGTTGTCGGAGAGGACCAAAAACCCAGAAGCCCAAAGAATACATTCTCCGTTTTCCGGGCATCGAATCAGTCAGCGAGGCGGCGCATCTCATTGGTCGAAAGGTCGCGTGGCCTGTTGGAAAACATAAAGTCCGAGGAAAAATCGTGGCATTGCATGGAAAGAACGGCTTAGTTAGGGCTCGTTTCAGCAAGGGGGTGCCTGGCCAAGCACTGGGGAGTCCAATGGAAATAATCGGTTGAATCAAATCTACGTTGTCCTCAATGTCAGTAACACTAACGTTCTAAGTGTAGTTTCTCTTGTAAGAAGAAGAGAACCTTGGGTAAAAGAAGATTATCAGCGAAGAAGAGATAGAAAATATGGTGTGCGAATTCGTAAAAAGCGGCTTCGAATTTATAAACGAGATGAACGGAGCCAAAATCTTCAGAAAGCGCAAGTAAACGAAAAATGGCCTAGATTGTTGTGGTGGGGTCGCTGGGATTTGAACCCAGGACCTCCAGCGCCCCAGGCTGGGATCCTAGACCACTCTAGCCCTTTCCTGACCAAGATTCCGGACAAAGGGTTGCTAGACGACGACCCCCAAATGTGTTAGTCGATTTCTGGTTAAAGGCAACATTATAACACCTTAATAAGTTTAAGAATCTTCTCAAGCGACTTTTGCATTAAAAAACACGTTTTGAAGGGTTTTGTTTTGGAAAAGCTTTTACCCTTAAACATAGGTATGCGAAGAAAAAGGGTGAAGCAAATGGATAAAGACATCGTCGATTTTGCACTAAAGTATGCTCATGACAAGAAAGTTGACTACGCAGAGATCAGAGCGCACAGTGGAAACAGAGAAGAACTCGTCATGAAAAACGGCGTCCTAGACGCCTACGCAGCGATGGTGGACAGCGGTTTCTGCGTTCGAGCCTTGGTTGAAGGCGGAATAGGCTTCGCCTCAACAAACAAATGGACCAAAGAAGAAGCAAAAGCAATCGTTGACTTAGCATTCAAGTTCGCTAAAATGGGAAAGCGCAAGGACAAAATCACCTTCACAGAAGAAAAAAGCGTTAAAGCAAACTGGAAAGTGGACGAAAAAAAGAAAATTCAAGACATACACGCAGAAACGCGAATAGAAACCTTGCTAGAAATGGACAAGGCGCTGACTTCTCAAGGAATAAATGTGGCGGGGAGAATCTTCAGCTTCGGAACAAACGTGACAGAAAAATACTTCGTGAACACTGAGGGCTCAGTGATATCCGCATACCTTCCCAGAATGGGCGCATACGGATTCATAACAGTGGTTGAAAACGGAAAACCAGAACAAGCCTACAAACAGTTTGGCTACACAGGCGGCTGGGAAGCCCTCGACCAGTGGAAACTGACTGAGCAGATGATTCACCAAGCCAAAGTGCTGCAGAAGGTAATCAAAGAGGCGAAGGCTGTTAAGCCTGGAAAGATGGACTTGATCTGCGGACCAGAAGTAACGGGAATAGCCGCCCACGAATCCTGCGGACATCCAATGGAAGCCGACAGAATACTGGGAAGAGAAATGAGTCAAGCAGGCAGATCGTTCATATACCCTGGCGGACCCTTCTGGATAGGAACCAAAATCGGCAGCCCAGCCGTCACGATAGCTGACGACCCAACTGTCAAGAACAGTTTTGGCTACTACGAGTACGACGACGAAGGCATCAAAGCGAGACCACGGTATCTATATAAAAACGGCGTTATCAACGAGTTTCTGCACAACCGAGAAACCGCAGCCAAGTTGAAGACGAGAAGCAACGGGTCTTCGAGAGCCATAAACTATGACCGCGAAGCAATAGTTAGAATGGCGAACACCTTTGTGCAGCCAGGCGACATGACTGAGGATGAGATGCTTGAAGGCGTGAAGGAAGGCGTGTACATGAGGTCCTTCACCGAATGGAACATAGACGACAAGAGATTCAACCAGCGCTACGTTGGACGAGAAGCCTACTGGATAGAAAACAGCGAACTCAAGCATCCTATTGCCAGACCGGTCATCGAAACCACTACGCAGATTTTCTGGAGCGCCGTGGACGCAGTGTCAAAGAAAGTTAAGTATGATGCAGCCACGTGTGGAAAAGGCGACCCGATGCAAGGCGTGCCCGTCTACACTGGTGGTCCAATGATTAGGCTCAGGGAGGTGTACGTGAAATGAGCGAGATACTTGCCAAAACTGAAGAGATTGTGAAGAAAGGCAAGGCTCTCGGCGCGGATGAAGTCATAGCGCAAACAACCTTTGGTCGTTACCGTCAGACACGTTTCAGCAACAACCAAATCGACATATCAGTGGCTTGGAATGACTACGTCACAAACGTAGCGTTGTCTTGGAAGAAACGGGTTGTCGCCACTCAGATACGCAACTTTCAAAACATCGACGAAAACGTGAAACGCCTCGTTGAACTCGCCAAAGTTTCGAAAGAAAACCCCATGTACGGCGGCGTCGCCAAAGGAAAGTTCAGCTATCAAAAGAGCAAAGGTGACAGAGCAGTGGTAAACCTTGAAAACCCAGCGGAGTATGTGTTTGAAGCCATCGAAGCCGCTCAGAAAGAGGCTGGACGAGACGCCAACACAGGAGGAATTCTTTTCTCAAGCCTTGAGGATGTACACTTGGTTTCTTCAGAAGGACCCATGGGTCAAGACTGCAGGTCCGCGATTGAGCTTTCGATAAGAGCATTCTCGCAAGGTGAAGCCTCCGGGCACGGAGTTGAGTGCAGCTCAACCCTAAAAGGCTTTGACGCCTCAAGGGCGGGTAGAAAGGCTGGCGAAATAGCCAAACTGGCAAAGAATCCGAAAGCTGGGGTTGAAGGACGATACGATGTCATCTTTGACCCTTTGTTTACCGGATCCCTTGTGGGCATGTGGGGCTCCATGACTTCCGCCTACGCTGTGCTGATTCAGATGTCTATCTTCGTGAACAAACTGGGTCAAAAAGTGGCTTCAGACATCGTGACACTGCGCGACGTACCTGCCTCATATTCGATGGCTAACAGAGTTTTCGACGACGAGGGCGTGCCTGCGAAAGAAAACAAGGTAATCGACAAGGGCATGCTTAAAACATACCTGCACAACACCACCACAGCGAAAATCTTCAAAACTGAAACCACAGCCAACGCAGGACTCGTCATGCCTGGACCTTGGAATCTTGAATTGGATGGTGGAGACATGAGCCGAGACGAAATGTTCAGCGAAGTAAAACGCGGCATATACTTGACAAACACGTGGTACACCAGGTTTCAAAACTATGCTACAGGAGACTTCTCCACAATTCCGCGCGATGGCATCTTTCTCATCGAAAACGGTGAGATTAAGCAGTCGTGGAAAGACATACGGTTAAGCGACAATGCAATAAAAATGTTAAACAACATCGTGGGCATATCCAAGGAACGGCAGCACGTTCACTGGTGGGGTGAAGCAGACCCACCGTCGCTTTCGCCGTACATTCTCATGAAAGACGTGCAAATCACACGACCGAAGTAGCTTATCGCCAGCGCCATCTTTTTTCTCCATTTTTTTAAAGAATTATATGGCAATGAATTTTGAGGCTATAACGACATAAACAAAAGAAAGAAGATTTTGTGCTTTCAGCGCTGTGCTTTTGTGCGGCTAGGCAAGAGAGTAAATTTGCTATATGAAATGGATTTTTCGTGGTTGTTGCTTCGTTGTTATGGTTGTGTGACTGGTTTAGTCCTTCTGGCGAAGAGGAAGAACATGAGGAACGCAGCTGCTGAGGCGAAGACGATGGTGGTGCCTGCAAGCAAATACATCGTATTGGTGAGGTTTTCATTGGCTGTTCTTTGTTCTTGAAGCTGTGATTGAGAAGTTTCGTACAATTGCTTGTAGGGTGACTCGATGTAAAGTCTTACCTGATAGGTTGGTCTGTCAGAAGACACCCATCTATCAGCTTCAGACATCCAGAGCTCTGTTCGGGCTTCAACAGTTGGGTTGGTGTAGCCGTGAGCGATGTTAGTCGGCAAGCTTATGGGTATCAGATAGGTTTCTGACTGGCCAGCTGCGATTTCGTCGGGCAATGTTGCACTTGTAAAGAATTTCTGAAGGTAGACTGTGTTGTCTGTGTAGTAGTAGTTGATTGTTGCGCTTAATTCTGTGACTCTGATTTTATCGCTTTCGTCGTTGTACACGGTCACTGAGATATAGCCTGTTTGCCCTGCGAGATACGTGGTTTTGTCTAAACTTGCAGATGAAATTGTTGCAGATTTGGCGATTTGAAGCGTGTTCATAAGGGCTAGAAGCGATAGCAACAGAATTGGGACAAGTTTCTTGTTCATTTTTTATCCTTCTTTTTTGTTTTTCTCTAGTCTGGTCGGTTTGTGGGAGTAAAAGGATTATGAACTGCGAATTCAGATTCCGAAGACGAATAGTTTGTTTAGAACCACCCAGTTATTCAATCAAGTTGCATACCTTAAGAATTCTTAAGAAGTTTCCTTCAGTGCGTCCCAGTTTGTAGTCTCTTAGCGCTGTCATCATGGCTTCACTTTTAATTTCTCCTAATTTCCTCTGCAAGATTTTTGCCAGCTGACTTGCAAAGAAAAGGTATTGGCATACCGAAGTTACGTTGGAAGTTCTACGCATGATGCTCGCGGTTTCAAAATCCACAATGTGAGGCTTATCCTCTGCATCTACGATTATGTGCTTTGGCGCGCGACTTAGTTCGCCGTGATCTAAACCAGCCATGTCAAGTTTTCGACACTGTTCTAAAATTTCTCGCAAAACCTTACGAATCCTTTTTCTGGTGCCTCTTCCCTTCAAATTCATTGCCCATTTAGGCAGAAGCAAACCTTCAACAAATTCCATAAGCAAAAAATCTTCGCTCATACCGATTAAGCGTGGACCTACTTCAATGCTGTTTGCTTTCTTAAGCATTTCAGCTTCGTGTTCCATTCCTTTTCGATCAGCGTCCACGCGGCGAATTTTTAATGCAACTGGGCTCGTTTTTGTGTGAGCTATCGCTACTATGCCTACGCAGCCTTTTCCTAAGATGGGCAGGTTGCAGGCTGTTTTTTCGCCGGAAAACTCTATGGCTTGGACGCCCAGCTGCTTTAATTCTTTGATTCGCTTTGCTGCTTCTTTAGCATTATATCTTGGGTAACACAGGACACGGGCGTATTTTTCGTCACTGAGCCACTTCAGAGAGACTATCTCACCATGCTGCAATGCTTGTTCAATCAATCCTTCAGCGACAAGCAAGATAAAAGGTTAAGAGTGAAAGACTTGTCTTGCTGCTTCGATTCCTGAACTGATTTTGACTTGATGCTTCAGGTCGGCGAGAGCATTTTCAAGCGCGTTTACTGTGACTAACACTTCGGCTTCTGAGACTATGCCCATGCAGCCAATGCGCAATATCAACTGTCGAATCTTGCCCATGCCGCCCGCTATGACAACTTTGTAACGCTCCCTCATGACTTCTCTTACCTTTGCTCCTTCAACGCCAGAGGGCACATTGACGGTTATGACTGTGTTAGATCGAACGCCTTCTGTGGGATACGGCTTAAGGTTCAATGATTCTAACGCCGCGTAAAACGCCTTGGCGCATTTGGCGTGACGTTGAAAGCGTCTTTTCAAGGTTTCTTCTCGTATCATTTTCAAGGCTTCGTCTAAAGCGAAATAGAGCGGTATGGCGGGGGTGAACGGTGTCTCTTTTCTTGATGCGTGCTCCCTCATCGAGGGCAAATCGAAGTAGTATTGAGGCTTTACAGTCTTCTTTTCAATTGCTTCCCAAGCCTGCTTGCTCAATGAAATCATGGCTAAGCCAGGTGGGCAGGCGAGACACTTTTGACTTCCAGTGACGCAGATATCGATGCCCCATTCATCGACTGGCAGCTGGTCGCCTCCCAGAATGGAGATGGAATCAGCCATCACGAGAACATCTTTTTCAGTCGCCAGTTTGCATATCTCGGGTAGGTCACGCACAGTGGCACCAGTTGACGTTTCGTTGTAAACAATAGCAACCATCTTTACATCTTTATTCTTTCTCAAGATTCCTTCAACTTGTTTGGCTGTTGGCGCCTTTCCCCATTCAGTTGGGATTTCAATGACTTTTCCGCCGTGTCGAATGACTTTCTCTTTGAGGCGTTCGCTGAAAACTCCAAAAACAGGGACAACGACCTTGTCGCCTTTGCCTACAATGTTGCTTATGGCGCATTCAACAGCGCCAGTTCCAGATGCAGTCAATACGTAAACGTCTCGCTTGGTTTGAAAGGTGTATTTTAAGCCTTCATTGATGCTGACGTAAAGCTCTGCAAATTCTGGTCCACGGTGGTTGATGATGGGCTTCATCATGGCTCGCATCACACGGTCTGGCACGTTTGTTGGACCAGGCAACATAATCAACTGTCTTTCCTGAGTTGCCATCACGCTTATTCTCCTATCAATGTGTAGATTAAAGCATAAAATTAGTGAGCTGCTAATTAAATTAGCCTCTATCAGAGATGATGGCAGATGCATGAGAGCGAAATAATCAACCTGAAAAGTGACGTTCAACGATTTCTGAGAGAACGTGGCGCATTCAAGGTGAGAGTTGCAAACCCCAGGGTTGGCTTTGAAAAAGCAGTTAAGGGTTGTCACCCCCTCGATGTGATGAAAGAGGGAAAGTCAGTCGTCGTCTTCGCCACGTACATTGGTCTAGACTACTACCGAACCGTCAAAATCGAAGGCAAAACAGTGGGAGACAATCGAATAGGACATATTTTCCGTGATTGGCTAGCCTATGAGCTGGTTGAGTTTTTGAGGACGAATGGATTTAGAGCTGCATATCCTTCGGGATTTTTTGACAGACCCAGAAAAATGGCGCGTATGTCTTTTAAGTTAGCTGCACACGAAGCTGGGATTGGCGTCTATGGAAGACCCGGCATAATCATAACCCCAGAGTATGGTCCAAGAGTCAATATCGGTGTCGTGGTTACCGATGCAATGTTAGAACCAGACGAAAAACTTGAATTCAATCCCTGCGAATCCTGTAGGGTATGCGTTGAAGTTTGTCCTGTGCAAGCGATCCGAGGTGATTTGGTGCCTCCGATTAGCCATAATCGAGGATTGTGTTTAAGTTTCGTTGATAGGTTGAGGGATGAAGCAGGAGATAAGAATTTTCTCTGCGGATACTGCTATGATAGGTGCCCCGTTGGAGGAACCAAAAAGAGAGGGTATTTGATTTCTCGATATAGAAGGCTTGTGAATCTAAGACGTAGCGAAAGAGAGAGACTGATTCAACGAAGCCTTCCTTCACAGGAGATAACAAAAAGGTGACTACGCCGATTATCACTTTACTCTCCGACTTCGGGTTGAAAGACCCCTACGTGGTAGAGATGAAAGCAGTCATCCTCACAATCAACCCTGAAGCAAGAATCATCGACATTAACCATTCAATCGAAAAGTTTAACATCAAAATGGGCGCTTTTATGCTGGCTTCGGCAACACGCTACTTTCCGAAAGGCACGATTCACGTTGCTGTTGTGGACCCAAGCGTAGGAACCAAACGCCGAGATCTGTTGGTTGAAACGCACCGTGCGTTTTATATTGGACCAGACAACGGCATCCTCATGCTTGCAGCGCAGAGAGAAGGCATAAGGCACGTTTATAGGATAACCAATTCAAAATTCATGCTTCCAGATGTATCGTTCACTTTTCACGGTCGAGACGTGTTCGCACCTGCAGCCGCTCACTTGGCAAAAGGAACAGAGCCTACGAATTTTGGTCAAGAAACAAAAAAATATTTAGTACCCGAATTTGCAAAGCCCGACGTGAAGATGACTGCGTTGTATGCAGAGGTTCTTCATATAGACGATTTTGGAAACATCATCACCAACGTTTCGAAGGAAGATCTGGAAAAAACGGGAATAAGAAAGAACTCAAGATTACAAGTCAAAATTGGACGAAAGGCGATAAGAACAAAGTTCTGTTCTGCCTATGGTGAAGCACCAGAGAAAACGCCTTTGGTACTGCTTGGCAGTCATAACTTTCTGGAAGTGGCCGTGAATCAGGGGAATGCAGCGAAAAAATTCAACGCCAGAATCGGAGACACCATCACTGTTTCGTCAGAATGAAACTTAGATTCTTGATGAGTTCGATGATTAAATTTTGTCTGTTTTGTTCAGGTCTCGCAGTCGTTGCACGCCGTCGATTTCTTTAATAAATTCTGCAACGCTTTTGGGCACCAGCATCTCCCAGTTTTTTCCAGCAAGCATTCTTTCTCGTATTTCGGTGGCTGAATATATGTCTCGTTTTTTATAAGGAACAGATTTTACCTTGAACCCTGCTTCGATGAAGAGTCGACATGTCAGAGGCTCATTGCCATAAACTATGTCGAATTTGGGCGTGTAACCGACGACCATCGAAACCCACAGCATGTGCCTGTGAACGTCTGGAACTGGAACCACCCAGCAACGCTCCATCGAAATTCCTGCCTCCTTTAAGGCATTGTGAGTCATGGTTAAGCGTTCGCCAGTTGTGAACGGATTGTCGATTCTGTGGCTGCTCTGGGCACTTCCGATTACGATTATGAGTTCGTCCACTTCTTCTAAGATGTCTCTTATGACGGCTAGGTGTCCATTATGGAAGGGTTGGAAACGCCCAACGAAAACTCCACGCTTAACCATAACCTATTACCCTACCTCAAAATCTGTTTACAACTCATGATTCTTCTTGAGAAACCCAACGGGATAAAGCTCCAACAAACCGTAGTCTGTTTTCACTCTAGACGGCTTTTCAAAGCCTTTGTCTTCTCGTTGAAGCATAGCTCGTTTGACTTTGACCCCTGTGCCGAAGCCGCCTCCAAAACCACCCAAGGAAAAATCGGATTTGACTACACGGTGACAGGGAATAATAGGTGCAAATGGGTTCGACGCCATGATTTGCCCGACAGCTCTTGGTCCGCCGCCAACGGTTTTCGCCAAAGCCTTATAAGTTGTAACGTATCCGATGGGCACCTTAGCCAAGCAATTGAGCACTTTCTGAGCGTATTCTGACAGACGACTCTGCTCAAACTGGAAATCCCAAGAAACGGGTTGGCCCGCCAAAATAGATTCCATAGTGCTGAAGATTTTCTCAGCTAATGGACTTGGCTTCTGTTCGGTTTGAAACGGCTTGTTGTAGGGTAAGCTTTCCAACAAACTCTTCATAGCGGCTTTCTCGTTTGATGCGAAGGTTGTTGCCCAAATTTTTTCATCCTCAATACTGACGGCACACCACATGTCGCCAATTCGTTGAAGGTAAACGTTAATCATGCCTGTTTTCCTCAGCGAATAGATTTCTGACTGAGCGCTTTTAAACCCTCCCGTAACCTTAAAACTTTAATAAGTTGCCATGCGCAATAGTGCAGTCAACAAAGGAGAGAAACCGATTTGACTGAACAAGCACAACCACCCTACCTCTTCATTCCAGGCGCCACAACCATAGGCGTAGTCTGCTCCGACGGCGTCATTTTGGCTTCTGAGAAAAGGGTTTCTTACGGTTACATGGTCATGAGCCACGTTGGAAAGAAAGTGTTCAGGGTAGCAGACCGCATCGGCGCTGCCTGCGCCGGTCTGGTCTCAGACATGCAAATACTGATAAGAGAGGTAGAAGCCTACGCGAACCTGTTTAGACTAGATGCCAATCGCCCAATGCCCGTGAAGTCAGCAGCAAAGGTTATGTCAAACCTGCTCTTTAGTCGACGCCTCTTCCCCTTAATAACACAAACCATCGTGGGAGGAATGGACGACGAGGGCGCATCGCTCTACGTTCTTGACGTCTTGGGTTCGCTCATACCCGACAAGTTTGCGGCTGTGGGCTCAGGCGCAGAAATCGCCCTAGGCGTTCTCGAGCAAGGTTACAAGGAAGGAATGAAAGTCGACGATGCTAAAGACTTGGTCACTAGAGCCATAAAATCAGCTATAAGCCGAGACGTGATGAGCGGCGACGGCATCGACTTCCTCACAATCACCAGCGAAGGAATAAACGAGGAATCAACAAAATTCTAAGCGCCTGTTTCATCCATCCTTTTCTACAAGAATGAGGATAAAAGAAAGAAAGGTTCAGAGGGCTAAGTGCATAACGAAGGCTAAAAAATCCATGCCATTTCAGTTAACCCAAGAAGAAGGCGAATACCTCGTAAAGCTGGCGCGAGAGGCAGCCGAAACCTACTTGAAAAAACGCGAAACCCTGAAAGTGCCAGAAGGCGTGTCTTCAAAACTCAAAGCGCTCTGCGGAGTCTTTGTAACAATAAACAGCGTGAAAGGTAGAGCACATCAACTGCGTGGTTGTATAGGGTTTCCGTATCCCACAACAATGTTGGCTCAGGCAGTTATCGAATCGGCTATCAGCTCGGCGACGCAGGACCCACGTTTCATGCCGATGAGGGCTGAGGAACTCGACCATGTTGTGTTTGAGGTCAGTGTGCTCACTCCACCTGAGACTGTGGAAGTTGAAAACCCGCAAGAATACTGCTCAAAGATTAAGGTGGGACGTGACGGTCTCATCGTGGAACGCACGTACTGTAAAGGGTTGCTTCTGCCACAGGTGCCCGTTGAACTCAACTGGGACGAAGAAACCTTCCTCTGTGAATGCTGCGTGAAAGCTGGGTTGCCACCAGATTCATGGCTGTTAAAAGGCACCAAGGTGTATAAGTTTCAAGCCATAATTTTTGAAGAAACCTCGCCCAACGGAAAAATTCAACGCAAAGAAATTACACGATAGATAAGCAAGGGTGCGAAAATGTCGCTTCCTAAGAAGATTTTGGAGGAAAAGTTTCGCAGATTTGTGGATGAGGATGTTGGACACGGCGACGTAACCACATTTTACACGATACCCTCAGGAACAATGGCGAAGGCAGAAATCATAGTCAAAGAGAAGGGCGTAGTTGCAGGCGTACAAGAAGCGTCAACGTTCTTAGAGAGTTTCGGTCTTCAAGCCAAAGCCCTACTCAAAGACGGCTCGAGAATAAGCGAGAAAACAAAGATACTGCAGGTTGAAGGCGACGCCGCAACGCTGCTTACGATTGAAAGAACACTCTTGAATCTGCTTTCTCGAATGAGTGGAATAGCCACAGTGACCCATCGGCTGAACGAAAAAATTCACCATGCAGGCTACAAGACTCAGGTCGCCTGCACTCGTAAAACCGCTCTAGGTTTGTCCTACTTTGAGAAAAAGGCAGTGATGCTTGGGGGAGGCGATACTCACAGATGGGGTTTAGACGACATGGTTCTCATCAAAGACAATCACCTCGCCATTGCAGGAAGCATCAAAGAAGCCGTTAGGAGAGTTCGGGAAAAAGTTTCCTTCACAAAGAAAGTAGAAGTTGAAGTAACACGGGTAGCCGATGTTTTGGAAGCGGCTAAAGCTAGAGTCGACATCATAATGTTAGACAACTTCACACCAAAACAAGTCAAAGATGCTATTAACCTGCTTAAGAAAAACCAAATTCGAGACAAGGTTCTTGTTGAAGCGAGCGGTGGAATAACTGAGCAAAACATCCTTGAATATGCAGCGACTGGAGTTGACATTGTGAGCCTAGGAGAAATCACCCAGAGCGTCAAAGCGTTAGATATCAGCCTAGAAATCACAAATATAAGGAAAACTCAATCCTAGTTCTTCAATTCAACAGGTGTTAGCAGTCAACCCTAATATTTTGTCTCATTCGTTATTTTCGCCTCAACCCTTCTAAGGTTTGCTGCAAAGAGTTTCCTTGCTTGTTCAACTGAGCTTGATAGGGAGAAATCGCCTTTTTCCTCGTAAGGCATGTTTAGCCTTTGGAAAAGCTTTCTGACAATCACCTTTTCGAGCGCCAGAGTGCCCTCTCCGAAGATGAGAAACAGGTATCTGTGAAATTCCTCGGGGTCATCTATGTGCTGACCATACTCAATGCTGAAAAGAACGGCTTTCACGCCTCCTTCACCTAAAACGCTCCGCAATCCTTCAATAATGCATTCGTTAAGCGTCTCGGAGAATTTGAACTCCATTGTGCGGGCATCTTCTAATTAAGCTGCAAACATACGAACTCTCAATTTGAATTAAACACTTATGAATCATCAATCGAGATTAAAATACAAATAAACATGCCTTCCATCCAAAGAGAACACCCAAATTCATTTAACGATTCTCAAGAAAAACCATTTCCCAAGATTCTTCAGCTAAGCTAATTCAGGGTTTTGGCGTCATTTCAAGAACCCTGAAGCCTCTTGCACAGGGGTTCGGCATCTCCTCAATTTGAACTTTATGGAGAACTTTGTTTTTGTCTTTTGCGTAGCCAGCTAAGTCTTGTTCCGCAGGCATCAGGGATTCTATTACAATTTCTTCTTCTCTTGCTTTGGCTGTGCACTTGGCTGGCAGCCCCAATCGCATCGTTCTTGCCTCCTTAACTGCTTTTTCAGCTGAATAGAGCACCGCGGAGGCGCCTGTCGTCAATTCGGCGAGTCTAACTGGCACGCTTTCTTTGCCTATGGCTAGAACGTCTATGTCGTAAGCTCGTTTTATGTCAAGGGCGGTTTTTCTTAGCTTGGGCAGAATTCTTAACAGGTGTCCTCTCGCCTTGCCTGACACGCGCATTTGGGACAGGCTGACGGCTGATAGTTCTTCAAGGTTTAAGCCTCCAAAAGACATGTCCAAGTGAACCACATCTGCTTTCACAGTTTTCAGATGATTCATACACAACTCCAATTCGTGAACAACCAGTTCGTGTCCTTTTTCAACATTAACAAATATGGGTTCAGCTAAACATGAAGTCACGTTAGTATATGGTGGCTCAACCAAGACCGCGCATGCGGCAACAATCTGCAACGGGTCAAAGCGCTCATTTAGTAAAGCCGCACCAGAATCAGCAGCAACTATCTTCAAGTACCTTATTCACCAGCTTTACTTCCTCTTTAGATGTTTGAAAACATTTATTTTGTGCTTCAAGTTGAATATCTCTTGGCCGAATGACGATTAAGTTTGCATGAATGGATGATTGTCTCAGAGTTACGCTGACGGCCTTTTCCTCGCTAGACAGCCATGCTTTTATTACGAAAACAGGAAATCATACTAGCGGGGCAAAAAGAACTGAAGAGACAAACGGGCTGGTGTGTCTGGGTTACGGGGTTGCCTGGCAGCGGAAAATCAACTGTGGCTAGGGCATTGCTAAAAACCTTGAAAAATCATGGAGTTAAGGCTCAAATCCTCTCCTCAGATTTGATGCGCAAAGCAGTCACACCGGAACCCACTTATTCGATTGAAGAAAGAGACATGGTTTACAGCCTTATCGTCTATGTGGCTAAATTTCTCACTCAAAACAAGTATAACATCATCATCGATGCCACAGGCAACCTCCGGCGATACCGTGAACAGGCTCGAAGAGAAAACCCAAGGTTCATGGAAGCTTACGTGCGCTGTCCTCTAGACGTTGCTATCAAGAGAGAAATGAAGAGAAAACATTACGCACATGCGCCGAGAGGCATATACAAAAAAGCAATCGAAAAAGAAAGCCGCACGGTTCCAGGATTTGGCGTGCCATACGAAGAGCCGTTGAAACCCGAGGTCACAGTCGACTCAGACAAGCTGACGCCTGAACAATGCGCCCAGAAAATTTTAGATGTCTTAACTCAGGGCTTCCTAAAATGAAAACGCTATCAAAGCTGATTTGGGATTTTACTTGTCTCTTTTAAAAAGCTGGTAGACTTCGCCAGAAGAAAACGCCAGCATCCGCAAGAGGTCGATGAAAGGATAGATTATAATTCTTTCGTATCGCCCATTCTTCAACGCCTTGTAAGCATAAATCACAAACAGCCCGAGAAATGGAGTTAATATTGCAGTTAACGGGAGAATGTAAAAGCTTCTCCAACCAGACAAAAGTATTAGGAGAAACATGAAAACAATTGCTGAAAGCCACGCGAGAAAACCTGTAAGATTCAGAAGAGCCCACTTTGAAATAGGGTCTCTTGCCTTTTTCCTCTTAAGCAAAAAGCCTATTCCTCTGCCGTACCCAAAGTTTTGTTTCAGAAGCTCCTTAAGCGACGACCTATGCCTGTGCAGAACGAGGCAATCGGGGTCCAAAACCATCTTGTATCCAGCCTTACATATTCTCTCAATCAGTTCATCCTCATCAAAAGCGTGGCGAATGCTCTCATCGAAACCGCCGACGTCTTCAACAGCCTTTCGCCTAAACGCCATGTTGCAGCCTGCTGGATAACGGGAAAGCAGCTTAATTGAATCTAACACTTCTCGTTTTTTGAAGATGCGTAACACGGGCATGAAGCTGTTGTCGGCGTAGTCTGAGAGGAAGTCACCGTTGCATCCTTTGATGCTGCCACCTGCGCAGCCTATTTGGGAGTCGTTGAAGTTTTTCACGATGTTTCGAACCCAGTTGGCGGGCACGATGCAGTCGGAGTCTGTGAAAGCGATTATCTCGGATTGGCTGTTTCTAACTCCAGTGTTTCTTGCAGCGTTTAGACCTTTTCCATCTTGTGTTATTAACTTTACAGGGTATTGTTTAACTATGTCTGTGGTCTTGTCGGTGGAGTGTCCGTCAACAATATGAAACTCGAGCTTGTCTCTATCATAGTCTAGTTTGGTAAGGGATTCCAACAGTGCTGGTATGGTGGCTTCTCCGTTTCGAACGGGCACAATAATGGACACGGTGGGTTCAGATTCCTGGTTCATGGTTGGCGTTGGCATCCCTCGCCCACGTATGATGTTGCTTAACACTACTATACATAAATCTTGTGAGAAAAAAGCTAAACTTAAGCCATGTTATTGATTCATTTCCTAGCTTTTTATTCCTTATTTAAGACGGCTATTGCCTTTCTCCTCACGTCAAGCAACGTTGGATAGATGTCGTTTCTCAGGATTTTTCTCTGGAAGATTTCTTGATCATTGACTTTTCTGCGGTTTTGCACTTTTATCCTTTTTTGCCAGATACGACTGAAATTCCGTATAGGATAAGTTAAGCCCTTAATCATAGCTGCAGTCAGTTCAAACTTGAGCAAGAGCACAAATGCGAAGGCAGTAAGCAGCGACAGGATATAGAAAGGCAGGATTCTTCGCCATAGGTTTTTTAATTCATAATTTTTCAGCATTGTGTTAACTCTGTTCTTGGCGGAGTGATACATTCTTTTGGGGGTTAACGACTTTGACACCTGCCCCCGGTGGCTTGCTCTAGCCATGGGCGCGAAGACGATGCTATAACCCGCAAGTATGGTTCTCCAGCAAAAGTCTGTGTCATCATCGTAAATGAAGTAATCTTCATCAAATCCACCCACGAAATCAAAGACTCTGCGTCTGACGACACATGCGGCGAACGAAGCCGCAAAAAGGTCGAAAACCTCGCTAAAGTCTTTTTCCTCCATGCCGAAAAGGGTGCTCCACGTACCTAGAGCGTCTAAGGCTAATCCAGCGTGGTCCAGTTTTTCCTCAGCGCCAATCAGTAATATCTTCGGTTGGACTATGCCTATTTTTTGGTCGGTCTCTAGGAGTTTTATCGATTCTTTCAGCCAGTTTGGCTCAACTAGGGTGTCGTTGTCTAAGAAGGCTATGTATTCGCTTTCTGAGTCAGCTTTCACTGCACCTACGTTATGGGAGGCTGAAGACCCTATGTCTTCCTTGAAATGTATTACTTTAACCGTTGAAAAGCGTTCTTTGACCCATTTCTCTATTAGTGGGGTCTGGCAATCCACGACTATGATTTCGAGGTTGGGGTAATCTGTCTGAACCAAAGCTTCCAGACATTCTTCTAGAAGGTTTGTTCCTCTCACGTTAATGACTACGGCGCTTACTTTTGGGTAGCGCTGTTCAGCCACGCAGCTTGAACTCCTCTTTGGCTTAGAGGTGTTTTTCTAGGGCTCTCCACAGTTCTTCTTTCACAGGTTTTGAAAGGTCAATTTTGGTTCGGTCTTTTCTGACAATGTGTATGCCTTCGTTCTTGTCAAGTATTTCACCAATCACAGAGGCGCGTATGCCTTTTTGCCTTAGATCAGTCACAATTTTATCAACTTTCTTGGTTTCAGCCGCAATAATGAGGGTTCCGCTGCTTATTGTGCGAAGTGGGTCGATTTCTAAGGCTTGGCAGATGGCACGAGTCTCGGGATAAATAGGTATCTTATCCTCGTGGGCGATTAAGCCAACATTGGATGCCCAAGCAATTTCCTGCAGCCCGCTTGCAACTCCGCCTTCGGTTGCATCGTGCATGGCATGTACGTAGTCATTGGCGACTTCGATGGCGGTCAACGCATCTTCGACCACGCTTGTCATTTTGATAAACCTTTTGGCTTTTTCAATTGTTCTTTTGCTCAGTTTTGTTTGTAAGAAATCTTTTAGTTCATGGGCTAGAATGGCTGTGCCTTCTATTGCGGCTCCCTTAGTCAAGATGAGCACATCGTCTACTTTGGCTCCGCTTGTTCTCACGAATTTCTTGTTAATGGTTTCTCCTATGGCTGTAGTTATTATGATTGGGTGTTTAACGCTGGAAGTGACCTCGCTGTGCCCGCCCACAACAGCCACTCCCAACTGATTTGCTGCTTGGTCAATTTGAATTGTTATTTTCTTCAATTGTGCCAAAGTGAAATTTTCTGGCAGAAGCATTACTGTGAGTATCCAGAGTGGGCGCACTCCACGGGTGGCAATGTCGTTTGTGCAGACGTTTACGGCAAGCCAACCCAAGTTTTCAACGGCGCCAGTGATAGGGTCAGAATGGACGACTAAGGCTTTGTCTCGAAAGTCGATGACTGTGGCGTCTTCACCAATGTTTGGACCAAGTATCACTCTTGAATCTCGATTTCCCAAGTTGTTGAAAATTAGTTTCTTAAGTGTAATTGGGTCGAGTTTGCCAACCGATAAGCTATGTTTGCCCATTATTTAAGCCTCGGTGCTTGCGTTATGAAGTATAATTAATGATATAAAAGATTAGGACAGGGTTTCCGCGAAGCTCAGGCTTAATGTTTTAAAATTTCAGGCAGTCTTCTCCGCACCACATAAGCAACGGGGATTCCGATGAGTCCTCCAATAACTATTTGAACAATATTTGGAGAAACTTCTGCTAATGCCCCGCCTAACCCCCATTGAAGTGCGTATAATTCGACTAGAAAATAGCCGATTATCATTTCGCTTCCAGCAACAACCACTGCAAGTATGTCTCGGAAAATGCTTTTTTTGTTTGTTATAAAACCTGCGAGTAAGCCCTCTAATCCCTTTACAATTAACGTGGGAATGACAAACACAGGAAACCCAATAGCGTCTGCAATGGCTGAACCTACGCCACCTGCGAAACCTCCTATTATGGGGTTGAAGGTTAACGCTGCAACAAAAATCATTACATCGCCCACGTTGAAGTAGCCGCCCATTGGGTTAGGAATGCGAATTACCAAAGTTGCTACGGCGACCAAACCTGTCATAACTGCCATGAGGGACAGTTGTATTAGGAGATTTTCTGGCTTCATATAACTGGTTCGCATGATATCCCTTATGGCGTAGAACCGCATATAAAAATTAATACTCTCAATTGGCATGTTGTCTGTTCGCAAATCTTTAAGAGTATTCTAAGAGTTATGTGAAGAACTGCAAGTGATGAGTTTGAACATACGAGACCTTAAGCCTGGAATGAGCCATGTTAACCTAACAGCCAAGGTTTTGAGCACTTCCGAGTCAAAGCAAGTAGTGACAAGCGCGGGAGTTGACCACGAAATCCTCGAGTTAGAAGTAGGCGACAAAAGCGGCACAATCAAACTAGTCTTGTGGGATGAAAAGATTATTCCAGACTTGAAAAGTGGTGACTCGGTAAAGATTGAAAATGGGTTTGTAACCTCGTTTAAGGGCGCTTGGCGAATCAACGTTGGAAGATACGGAACAATATCAAAGGCTTAATCTAAGCGGGCAGTTTCTCGACTTTCTGCGGGTTTGTGCTGAAATAAACGTTTCTCTCTGTGTTCAGGCTGTGTGTGTACTGGACTTCGCCGCTGATGCTGCAGTCTGATTCGATGCTGATGGTTTCAGCGTACAAGTTTCGGGCACGAGCCTTCTCTTCCATAGTTATTGTTTTGGCATAGACATCTTCAACTCGCGCTCTCTCGCCTATCAAGACCTCGTTGGCACGCAACGGACCAATGACTTCGCCACGCCTCCCAATTCTCACCGAAGAGGCTGACACGCCTGCCGTTGTGTTTATCGAACCGCCAACATCGACTTTAGTAGTCGCTGTTATGCTCTTTGCTCTAGCGCTACCGCCCACGTCCACATCATGGGCTGCTAAATCGCCTTCTACCTCAACTCGCCCACCAACGTCTATCGTCCCAGAAAGTTGCAGTGAACTGCCCACTCTAACTTTGCCGCCTACGTCGAGGTCGTTTCCTTTGCCCGACCCTGATATTTCTACAACGCCGCCTACATCGATTTTTCCAAACTGTAGGTCACCGTCGACTCGGCAGGAGCCGCCAACATCGATGTCGCCGCCAATATTTTTTTTAGCCAGTCTCACTGCTCCGCCGACATCTATGGAGTTGAAGTCAAGCGAATCTTTGGATTCGAATGAGCCCCCCACGTCAACCTTTTCGACTTTGCCGCCTGCAACTTTGGCGCTGCCACCTACATCGATTTTTTTCACGTTAACCTTAGATTCAACATTAATTGAGCCGCCAACATCGATGGTTTGGGCTTCAACCTCGCCCACTGCGGAAAAGCTCCCGCCCACATCAATACGTTGAACTTTAGTTTTTCCTCTAACTTCTACGCTGCCACCAACATCGACGATTTCAGCTTCAAAATCTTTGTTAACGGTCAATTTGTTGTCGACATCAACGGTTTTGGCAGCCATTTTTCCTTCAACGTTTAACATGGCTTTTCTATGACGCCATCCGAATCCTATGCCGTTGCCTATTTTCACGCGGTCTTTGACTTCCAAGTCGCCTTTGATTACAACATAGCCGTCTCCAAACAGGTTTTCGGATGAAAGGCTACATTCAAAATCGCAGTCGCCATTGCAACGCACTGTGCCTGAAACGCTTACCTTTGGTGGTGTTCCTTCACCCTTAATGAAGGCGCCGTCTCCGACAATGAGGTCGCCCTCTACAACGCCTAAGGTCTGGGTGGTTCTTGGAGGAACTTCAATATTCTGGGGCATTCTTTTTTCACCTTAAACTTGTATAGTAAGAGAAGCATGTTTGGAGGCTATTTAAGGCGACTCATATGTGGAGCGCACGTTCAGTGGTCACAAATTGTAACTACGGCAACTCCTCAGATAGGGCAGCAAACATTTTCTGCATTTTCTGAAACGTCTCTAGATACTCCAAACCTCGCTTAGTAATTCTGTATCGTTTGGAGTCGCCCACAAACTCTTCTTTTACAAAACCGCGAGAAGCAAGAAAGCCCAAAAATTTTTTTGTTCTGTCCACGGGGAGGTTGGCGCCGTACGACGCTCGGGTGACGAGACAAGAGCCACGCTTCATGACGATGTCGAGTAAATCGGCAAAAATCTCGTAGCGCGTCCTGCGTTCCAACCCAACCGCCCTCACTAGACAGGGCAAAATATAGCATATGACAAAATAATGTTTTGCCCAAGAGAAAGCTGGCTCTGGCATTGTCGGAGTTTAAGGGTGCCAAAAAACTTATGTTGCCTAAACCACAGCTTGAAAGCTGTGTTATGGTGGTGAATGCTTTGGTGTCTTGCTCGAAGTGTGGAGCCGAGTTGGCTGAAAACGCCAAGTTCTGTCACGTTTGTGGGTCTGCTGTTCGCAAGGTTCGCCGAGAAGAATTCTCTGTCTCATCTGAAAATCTCATTGAAAAGATTAAGGAGCTGATTCGACAAGGCAACATAACCAAGATTGTTATCAAGGACGAGAAGGGAAAGACGCTTTTTGAAATGCCAGCCACTGTGGGAGTTGTAGGCGCCATTCTTGTTCCTTGGCTTGCTGCTTTGGGAGCCATCGCTGCCTTAGCAACACGCTGCACAATAGTCGTAGAAAGAGAAGAATAAACAACAAGGCTGTTAACTTTCAACTTCAATCTTCTTCAATGCGTTAGTCAATTCTTTTAGCAGTTTCTTCAATCTGGGACTTTGCGCAACGGGATAGCGAGGCGCATCTCTCAGTCGCTTGTATTTTTCTGGAAGCTTCGAAAGGTTTTCCAAAGCCTTTTTTCTAATCTTCTCAAGGGGTGGTAAATCGTAAACTATTTCACCTTTCTCCATCACCTTGACGAGCAGCGGTTTGCCCTCAACTTTTTCATCGTGTAAGGCAATAATGTCCTTAGCAAAATTACCGTTCTTGTCTCTGACTCTGAACACTTGTTTTCGTCCTGGCAGTGTAATCTTGCCCTTGCTCAGCTTCATCGTGGGCACGAATCTGCCTCTCTTATCCATCTTTTCACTCAACTTGTAAATGATGTCGACGTATGGTCTGTCTTCGGAAGTGCTCATTCTTGTGCCGACGCCGAAAGAGTCTATTTTTGCCCCTTTTCTCAACATCTCTTGAATCTTGTACTCGTCGAGGTCGCCGCTTGCAAAAATCTTTACGTAGCCAAGACCTTTCTCGTCCAACAGTGCCCTGACTTTTTTGCTTATTTCCACTAAATCTCCACTGTCGATTCTTACGCCGCTCAGTTGAAACCCTTTCTTCTCTAGCTCCTTCGCAACCATCGCCGCGTTTTCCGCACCCTTAATGTCGTCATAGGTGTCAATCAACAGCGTAGACCTATTTGGGAAAGTCTTTGAAAACGCTCTGAAGGCTTCTATTTCCTTGTCGAAGAACATCACGTACGAATGCGCCATAGTTCCAAAAATGGGAATCCCATACTTCATGCCTGCGAGCACGCTTGAAGTTCCGGCGCATCCTGCTATGTAGCTGCATCTTGCCGCTTTTATTCCAGCGTCTGTGCCCTGAGTCCTTCTTAGACCGAACTCGATTACGGATCTGTCCTTGGCAGCGTTTACAACTCTCGAGGCTTTGCTTGCAATCATGGTTTGAAGGTTAATCGTGTTTAGAAGGAACGATTCAACTAGTTGAGCCTCAATTATGGGCGCCGTGACTCTGATCAATGGCTCGTTTGGAAAAACTATCGTTCCCTCTGGAACAGCCCAAACATCTCCACTGAACTTAAAATCTTGGAGGTATGAGAGAAAATCGTCTTTGAACCCTTGGCTTTTCAGGTAGTTGATTTGTTCCTGATTGAACCGTATGTTCTTCAGAAAGAGCAGTGCCTGTTCTAAGCCAGCAAAAACATAGTATGACCTGTTGGGCGGCAACTTTCTTATAAACAAATCAAAAGTGGCAAGCTCATTTCTTCTGTTTTCAAAATAGCTGGCACACATGGTCAACTCGTATAGGTCTGTGAGCAGGCTCATGTTGTCTTCATTGACAAAATCGAATTCGTGCTTTTTCGTTTCTGCTTTCCCTTCTTCAAGTCCATTTCTTCTTCATCAATTCACTTGAGGTGGTTATCTCGCATCCGTAGGCTTTTCTCAAATATTTGATGGCTGCTTCCTGCGTGGGCGTGTCCGCTGCTTCTACACAGTCTCGTGGAACGATGATTTTGTAGCCTTTGAAGAATGCGTCCGCAGCTGTGTGTTGAATACAGATGTCAGTCACCACGCCTGCTAGAATAACAGTGTCAATCTTCAGCTCTCTTAGCAGCTGGTCAAGGTCAGTGCCCTGAAAGGCGCTGTATTTCCGCTTAAAGATGTGAAAGTCACCTTTTTTGGGTTTTAATTCGTCAACTATATCAGAGCCCCATGTGCCTGCCACAGCGTGTGCCCCCCAGACCTCAAACTCGGGGTCAACATTGGGCAGGTGGGCGTCGGTGGCGTAGATTATTGGAGCCTTTTGTTTTCGTGCATGGTCAAGTAGAGCCTTAATGTTGGGAATTATCTTCGCTGCTCTGTCGCTCTTGAAAACGCCGCTGACAAAATCGTTTATCATGTCGATGACAACGACCGTGGTTTTCATAGAGGTTGCCTCTGCTTTGCTTGTTTACTTTTGCATGGGTTGGTTCAACAAAAACTTTTCCCAAAGCCATACAGAGAGGTGCAGAGTTATTATTGCTGTATCGAAGAACCTTTGCCTAGCTTCTGTGCCGCTAAAACCACAATTTTTGAGTACATTCCATAGCCGAAGGCTTCAATCTTTTCTCCGTGTTTATTCCATACTTCTCTAAATGATGGAACCTTTCTGCCATAAATCTTCGTAGCTATTTCGATTCCATCCTTGAACTCGTTCTTGGTTTGGTCTGCGGTCATCTTTTTGTGAGTGAAATACGCCCGTGTCCCAAGCAGCACAACATTGTTTTCATTAAATATGTCAAAATAGAATTTTTTTGGAAGCGACTTGGCTCCGAAAATTTCTCCTTCGAGTTTCACGGCTATCTTTTGGTCTTCTGTTTCCATGTCTTCAGGCGGAGTGATGCACAGAACTATTTTTCCTCTGGGTTTGACTACTCTGATCATTTCTTTAACGGTTTTCTCGACTCCTTTTCTCCCTCTTGTCATGTGTATGTCTCTCATGCCGAGGAAGCTTGCAGCCATGTCGAAACAACTGTCAATAAATGATAGCTTGACGGCGTCCATCTTCACGATGGAGACAATGTCTGCAACTTCAGCTCTTTTAACAAGTTTTCTCGCGTTGGCTACGCCATCGTCAACGATATCTATCCCCACTATTCTTCCCTGTTTAAGCTGTTTTGCCATTTCTATTGCGAAGAGCCCATAACCAGTTCCAACGTCAAGAACCTTCATCCCCTTGGTAAGGCTTAGACTCTCGCTTATTTGCTTCCTCAAGCCTCCTAAATGGAACCAATAAGTTCGATATTCTTCGTCTGCGAGGTAGTCTGAGCCCATAACAAACGCACTTTCCTGTTTTTTCTAGCCGTTTTTATCTTTCCTATCAGCGTTGATAATAAACTTAGGCTACGCAGCTTCAAAACGGGTCAGGTTTTCTTATCTTGATGATGCCCAAAGCAACGCTTGAACGAAACCAACCTCAACTACTGCGGCTACAAAGAATATCGAATATATTATGACAAGCCCGCGCATGGTTAGGTTCTTTTTCAATGTTTTCTTTATGGCTTGGAATATTCCGTAACCTTCGACAAGTCCGTTGGGTAGGCTCAACAAGATGACTAAAGCCAATGTGTTGACATCAACCTGCCCGCGAACCAGAGTGCTGGCTCTCAAAATGCTAATCAACAGAATCATAACAGTGAACACAACTGCGAAAATCTCTGGGTTGTGAAGCACCACGTACTCAATTTTTCTCTTGGGCATAAACGTCAAGACGATTTCAACGTAAAACGCCATGGCTAAAATAATCAGCGAGATTGCGAGAACGTTGTGGATGAACACGAGTACAACGGCAATGGGCGGGTTTGTGAAGCTGTCACGAATGTAGACGAAGAAGGAAGTGTTCTCAATGTATGACAGCGCCAAGAAGAAGAGAAAGACAAAGCCAAGTATCACTGTTCGTTTCTTTGCTTCACTCATGCTCCGATTGTATCAGACGCTCTGATACTAGTCTTTTGTGAAGTTTCAATCTCTAGGTGAAAAGCAGAAATGGAATGAGCAAGAGCGCGCCCAGAATGACCGTGAACACAACAAAAACTATAACTGCCACAATAGCAACGGCAAGAGCGCCCAACCAGCTGGTTTCATAATAATGTCGGATTAAGAGCAAATAGCTGATGAAGGAAAGTATCAAACCTAAGCCAGCGCCGATTGTGATTCTGCGACCATCAAGCCTCAAAAGTGTAATTTCACCGAGAAAAACCATGAAAAAGGTGCTGATAACTGTTCCTAAGAGCGCTATGACAAAAGCGTCTGAAAAAAGCGCCCGTTTCTTGCCCACAACGATGTAACCAGCCACGTACAGAACTAGAGTCAAAACAATAAGGTTGACAAGGAAGCGCACAAGCTCTAGTAAAGGAGAGTTCACATGGTTTCACCTTTCGCCCTACAGTTTCTTTAGCTTAAAAAATAAAAGACTTACCTTGCTGGTTTCCGCTCTATTTTGAAAATCACGGTTCCTCCAGGTGTGTACGGTGGTCCAGGGTCCAAGCACTGAACATAACCTACGTTTCCTTCTTCAGCGGAGAGACCCATGCCTTTGAAGCTGATGCCGCGGGCTAACGGCACGAGCACGGAGAGCATTGAGCCCAAAGCGTGAACACACAACGCGTCTGTCTCAGTTGTGTTGATTTTAGGCGAATCCACAACTATTCTATCGCCGAGTTTGTGAACTGGGCATGTTCCACGAATCTCTTTTACAGTTAAGACCAGCTTGTAAACCACACCCATAATGACGCCGTCCTTTATTCCATAGAGTATTGTTTTAAGCACGGCAAAGAGATAAAGATTAATAGCAACTGTTTCCTTGAGAATTTTTCGCAAGCTTCGCCGGGGTGGCCGAGCCGTTAGGCGGCAGCCTGCAGAGCTGCTTTACTTGGGTTCAAATCCCAACCCCGGCTCCAATATTAAGCTATCAAAACAAAAAGCTAGCCACGGTTTAATTCTAACTGAAGAAAAACACTGAAAATACAACAATGCTTAAAATGAATCCTATGACGAATGAATACCAAAAACCTTTTGAGAGTTCTGAAACTCCACTTGAGAAAGATCCTAAAGAAACCCCCAAAAATTTCTCATTTCTAACTCTATTGCAGACTTCCTCATGAAGCTCTTTTAACGAGTTTATTGGTTTTTCGTATCTGATTATCGTGTTTGCATATTTACCATAGTAGACCAATCTTACAACAGTGAAGAAGACGCCCGTATTCAAGACCCAGAAAATCAGAAAGATAACGGAATAATCAAATACAGTCTTCAGGTTAAAGGCAGACTCTGCAAGAGGAAACTGGATTTTTGGGAAGTACTGGGATTGAATGGTGACATTAAGATATGTGAATAATAAGATAGAAATCCCAAGAAGATTACTAGCATGGGAAGTAAGTTCAGAAGACGCAAAACGGAGTAAATTGTCTTTAATTTCATCTTCAGTTCCACGCATTTGAACACCCAGAGCCTTAGATAAGATGTGCAATTTAAAAAAATCGATCGGAAACACGTGCGAATGTGTTTGCAACAAAAAGAACGGAAAAAAGAGAGGCGTTACACGTCGTTGTCGTCATGCGCCTAGTAACTTTAACTTCTCTAAAATGAAGCCTGCGTTGTCTTGTTTTATTTATCTCAATCCTTTCTTCTGGCTCTTGAATATGTGGTAAAGCATGTTAAAAATAATTATTTATGTAGGGCTTCGATAGATGTGGTATGGGATGAACTATGGTCATCGCCTACGTGTTGATTAACGTCAACGCAGGTTCTGAAAGAGCTGTGTGCAAGCGTCTATCCACAATGAAAGAGGTAGTTGAAGTCGGAGAACTCTACGGTGAATATGATATTATGATGAAAGTGGAGACCTCTGTGCTGCCTGAACTTGACACTTTCCTCACAGAAAAAGTGAGAAGCATACCCGATGTTCGATTAACGTCTACCATGATAGTGGCTAGCCAATACAAAATTGCTAGAAAAACCGAAAATCGCAAATGAAAAATAATCTTTTTTTAGAGCTGGATTCAGCGTTTCACTAATATCCATTGATTACTTCAGACTAATCCGCAGCCCAAACCAAACCTAGCTCAGACCGAGCTTGGAGCTGAGTGGAAGAAGGCTAAAGGGAATTGTTCCCTTCTTCTTAAATTCAGTTTCCAGAAAAGCAACATGTTAGTGTTACTAAAGCAGGGTCATCATTAACAAGCACACAAAAAATTCCAGCACATACATACTAATAGACCCAAACCCAATATCACAAAAGAAAAAAAGGGTCCACACTAGAAATATCATCATTAGAGGGCCGGTAGTTCAGTTTGGTATGAACGCCTGATTCGCAATCAGGAAGTCGCGGGTTCAAATCCCGCCCGGTCCACTCGCATAAGAGGCTGTTAGCCATGAATCAATCTTGGTAAACACTTTGCGCAAACCCACTTGTTCTCGCCTCTAAACTTAACGGGGAAAATTGCCGCTTCCTTGTCAGTGTTACCGCAAATGAAGCATTTATCTGAGCTGGACTCCATCCTTTTAGCCTCGGTCACTTACTCTAGTCTCCAAACAGCTTAATGGAGTACTCTCATAAATCACTTAAGTCTTCGTCGACCCATGGAATGACTTCTCGATGGCTCAACGATTTTATTCCTCTGCCATTCAAATATCACACTCAAACCTAGGGAGAAAACCTGAATTGGCAGCTAGCAACGAACTCATGCGAGTTAACAATCTCAAAACCTACTTCTATCAAAGTCAAGGCACAATAAAAGCTGTTGATGATATCAGCTTCCAAATCAAAGAGGGAACCACGCTTGGTTTAGCTGGAGAATCAGGCTGCGGCAAAACCACAGTAGCCATGTCCATACTCAACCTCATCCCCTATCTAATAAAAATAGAAGGTTTTTTAGTCAAACATATCGTTTCGAAAGGCGAGATTGTAGGAGGCGAAGTCTGGTACAAGGGAAAAAACCTACTCAAGCTGCCTCAAGAAGAGATTAGAAACATTCGTGGAAAAGAAATAGCAATGATATTTCAAAACCCAATACCTGCCCTAAACCCAATCGAAGTCATCGGATACCAAGTCGGCGAGGCGGTTACAGCACACGAGCAGACAAAAAGAGAAAAACTGCGTCAACTGGTCTTCGACTACCTTGGAAAAGTGGAGTTGAAAGACGCCAAACAACGCTACAAGAACGACCCACACATGTTCAGCGGCGGCGAAGGTCAATGCATAATGCTCGCCATGGCATTGATAAACGCACCCTCCCTACTCATCGCAGACGAGCCGACCAAATCATTAGACGTCATAGTGCAGAGGCAAGTCTTAACCCTGCTCCAAAAGATGAAAAAAGAATTCAACCTCACCATGCTACTAATCACACATGACCTAGCCATAATCGCAGAGATGAGCGATTATGTAACAACCATGTACGCGGGAAAAATCATGGAACAAGGAGACGTCGTATCCATCTACAAAGACCCAAGGCACCCGTACACTCAAGGCTTGATTGCCTCTGTGCCCCGTTTAGACAGAAAAAGGAGATTACGAGGTTTGCCCGGTGAGCCACCAAATCCGCTAGTTGAAATTTCTGGCTGCAAGTTTCATCCAAGATGCCCCTACGCCATAGAGGCCTGCCTCCGAGAAGAGCCACAGCTGACAGAGGTTAAATCAGGTCATTTAGCCGCTTGCATCAGAGTTAACGAAATACCAGAGT
>Ga0315314_1000729_pt1 | contig 33087 bp, 33 predicted proteins | sample TDP9_MG_FD_203631 | JGI IMG/M metagenome (GOLD analysis project Ga0315314, IMG submission 203631) | Freshwater sediment microbial communities from Lake Towuti, South Sulawesi, Indonesia - TDP9 | ecosystem: Environmental > Aquatic > Freshwater > Lake > Sediment | place: Indonesia: South Sulawesi... | reverse complement strand
AGCTCAAGGAAAAGATGGAGGGGGAGGTCGAGGCCATCCGCAAGCGGGCCGAGGCGGATCGGGAGGAGGTAATGAGCCTCAAACCGAAGCAGCTCCTGAATGAGTCCCAGTATCGGAAGCTGGAGGAGAGGTGGGGGGGCATCTTCAAGGCAAGCATGGGGGCTAAGGCGCTTTGCTCCATCTTGGAGAGGATGGATTTGGAGGCCACGGCCAAGAAGTTGCGCCAAAAGATCCGCGCCGCGCGATCGAAGCAGATCCGCAAGAAGGAGACTAAACGGCTTCGGGTCATCGAGGCGCTGCGCCGCTCCGACAGCCGTCCCGAATGGATGCTCCTCACCGCCCTGCCGGTGATCCCTCCCGAGCTGAGGCCCATGGTACAGCTGGATGGAGGGCGCTTCGCCACCAGTGACCTCAACGACCTCTATCGGCGGGTGATCAATAGGAACAACCGCCTCAAACGCCTCTTGGAGCTGAGGGCGCCAGAGGTTATCATCCGCAACGAGAAGAGGATGTTGCAGGAGGCGGTGGATTCCCTCATCGACAACAGCGCCCGCGGCAAGGCGGTATCCTTCAGAGGCGGGCGCCAGTTGAACTCCCTCTCCGACATACTCAAGGGGAAGCAGGGGCGCTTCCGCCGCAACCTCCTTGGCAAGAGGGTCGACTACTCTGGACGATCGGTGATCGTCATCGGGCCGGATCTGAAGCTGCACCAGTGTGGCCTCCCTAAGGGGATGGCCCTGGAGCTCTTCAAGCCCTTCGTGATGCACAAGCTGGTGGAACTCAACTACGCCCACAACATCAGGGGGGCTAAACGCATCATCGAACAGATGAGGCCTGAGGTTTGGGAAGTCCTGGAGGGGGTGATCAAAGGATACCCGGTGCTCCTCAACCGGGCGCCAACCTTGCACCGTTTGGGCATCCAGGCCTTCGAGCCGGTATTGGTCGAAGGGGATGCCATCCAGATCCACCCCTCGATCTGCGCTGCCTTCAACGCCGACTTCGATGGCGATCAGATGGCGGTTCACATCCCCCTCTCCGAGGAAGCTAAAAAGGAGGCGAGGAGGCTCATGTTCTCCACGCGCAACCTCCTCAAGCCAGCCAGTGGGGAGCCGGTGGTCAACCCCACCAAGGATATAGTGCTGGGCTGCTATTATCTAACCCTGGAGGGGGAGGGCTGTAAGGGGGAGGGGAAGGCCTTCGCTAATCTGGACGAGGCCGCCTTAGCCTATGAATTGGGGAAGGTCGATCTCCACGCCAAGATAAAGGTCTACGCCGCTTCATGGGTCAAGAGGAGGCTAGGGAAGCCTCGCCTGATCGAGACCACCGTCGGCCGGGTCCTATTTAACCAGGTTTTGCCAGAAGAGTTGCGCTTTGTGAACGACGTCATGGACAAGGAGAGGCTCAAGGATTTAGTGGCCGACTGTTATTATCGCCTGGGGCCTGAACGCACGGCCGAGATGGTGGACGCGATCAAGGGCCTGGGCTTCAAGTATGCCACCCAGTCTGGCTTGACCATCGCCATCGACGATATCACCATCCCTGGGGCCAAGGAGCGGATCTTGGATGAGGCGACCAAGATGGTGGATGAGATCGAGAGGCAATACCGGCGGGGGCTGATCACCGCTGAGGAGCAATATGTTAAGACTGTTGAGCTCTGGACCGAAGTCACGGACAGGATCACCGATGCAGTAGCCGAGGTACTTGACCCTATGGGTTCAATCCGAGTGATGGCTGTCTCCGGGGCGACCAAGGGTGGTTTCCAGCCTGTCCGCCAGCTGGCGGGGATGCGTGGCCTGATGGCCGATCCTGCAGGCCGGATCATCCCCCTCCCCATCCGCTCCAACTTCCGGGAGGGGCTGAGCGCCTTGGAGTACTTCATCTCCACCCATGGGGCGCGCAAGGGGTTGGCCGATACTGCCCTGCGCACTGCCGATGCGGGTTATCTCACCCGTCGCCTGGTGGACGTGACCCAGGATGTGATTGTCAACGAGATTGATTGTGGCACCAAGGAGGGCATCCTGATCAGGCGGGAGGATTCGGAGAGGATCGGTGAGCCATTCGCGGAGCGCATCCTCGGTCGGATAGCGGCGGCCCCGGTGGTGGATGCCAGGACCGGCAAAACCATCGTTGATACGGGGGAGATGATCGATGAGGATCAGGTGGAGAAGATCGAGGCGGCCGGCATCCGGGAGGTCTATGTGCGTTCCCCCATGGCCTGCCAACTGAGATATGGCGTCTGCGCCAAGTGTTATGGACGGGACCTGGCGTGCGGGGGCCTGGTTAAGGTGGGAGAGGCTGTGGGGGTAATTGCCGCTCAATCCATCGGCGAACCGGGGACACAGCTGACACTGCGCACCTTCCACACCGGCGGGGTGGCCGTTGAGGCAGACATCACCCAGGGCTTGCCTCGGGTCCAGGAGCTTTTTGAGGCGCGCAAGAAGCCCAAGGGTGAGGCCATCATCTCCGAGATAGATGGGGTGGTCGAGATCCTGGAGAGGGACGGCCGGCGCAAGGTGAGGGTGGTGGCCGAGCAGGTCGTCTACGATGAGTACCCCTTGCCAGGCAACTACAGGGTCTTGGTCAAGGATGGCGGTGAGGTTGGTGCTGGGGAGGTGCTGGCTCAGAGGAAGGGGAGGGGGGACATCGTGGCGGCCAGGGGCGGCAATGTCGTCCTGAAGGGGGAGCGGATCCTCATCCGTCATACAGAGAGGGAACAGAAAGAGTACCAGATCCCTCCCACCGTCAACCTTCTGGTGGAACATGGGCAGCCAGTTAAGGCAGGGCAGCAGTTGACGGAGGGGGTGACGAACCCCTACCATATCCTGCGCATTCTGGGCAAGGAGGCCACTCAAATGTACCTCCTGGAGGAGATACAGAGGGTCTATCGTTCCCAGGGGGTGAACATCCACGATAAGCACATAGAGATGATCATCCGCCAGATGCTAGGCAGGGTGAGGGTCACCTCGCCTGGCGACACGGGCCTCTTGCTGGGGGATCTGGTCGATCGCATCGCTTTCGAGGAGATCAACGCCAAGGTGATCGCTGAGGGTGGCCAGCCGGCTACGGCTCAACCGGTCCTCTTGGGCATAACCAAGGCGGCCCTGAACACGGAGAGCTTCCTCTCAGCGGCTTCCTTCCAGCACACCATCAAGGTTCTGGCTGGTGCGGCAGTGGAGGGCAAAGTTGATGAGCTCCGCGGTTTGAAGGAGAACGTGATGGTTGGCAAGCTGATCCCGGCAGGGACGGGCTTCCGGGCCAAGAGGGAAGTGGAGGAGACCGAGGAGGAGATCGGTGTGCCTGAGCTCACTCTGACTGAGGCAGCTTCTTAACCGCTAACGAGAAGTCTCTCCGTTCGCTCACGGAGTTCTGCAGTTTTACCAATTTATGTTTACTCTCATATCTGTCGGAGAGACTTCTCGTTATGATCGGAGCCATGCCCCGGCTCATAGGGCAGGGCATGACCCTGCCCTATAAGCTATCAATGGAGTTATGAAGGCTCTCAAGTTTTGGTAAAAATCTGATGAAGAGGAGGAGCAGATTGGAAGGATAATGGCTACTGAAGTGGTGGAGCGAGAGAAGGTCTTATCCCCCATGTGGGAGTTTTTGAGCGAGGAATACGATTATGTGCGCCCCCGGCGAGGGGACATCCGTGATGGGATAGTGATGCGGATCGAACCTGATAGGATCGTCGTCGATATCGGCGTGAAAAAGGAAGGCATCGTCCCCAGCACCGATCTGGAGATGCTGGGGGAGGAAGCTGTTGCCGAGATAGAGGTCGGCGATAAGGTATTGGTCTATGTCCTCAACCCGGAGAACCGCGACGGCGATATAATCCTCTCTCTGAACTTAGCTCGCCTGATGAAGGATTGGTTGAGGGCCGAGGAGCTGTACGAAAGGGGGGAGATATTCGAGGCTGAGATCGCTGGCTACAACAAGGGGGGGCTGCTGGTCCCCTTCGGCAGGATTCGGGGGTTCGTTCCTGCATCTCAGATAATGGACCTGGCTGGCAGGGCTGGGGGTAACTCGCAGATGGAGCGATTGGCCGGGATAGTGGGCGAGACTCTGCATCTCAAGGTCATCGAGGTTGATCGCTACCGCCGCCGGCTCATCCTCTCAGAGCGCGCTGCCCAAAGGCAATGGCGGAAGCTCCAGAGGGAAAGGCTATTGCGGGAGCTCAAGGAGGGGGATATCCGCCATGGGGTGGTCAGCAACCTGTGCGATTTTGGCGCCTTCGTCGATCTGGGCGGAGCCGATGGGCTGATCCACGTCTCTGAGCTTTCCTGGGACCGGGTGAGGCACCCCCGGGAGTTGTTCCAAGTGGGCGATGAGATAGACGTCTATGTCCTGCGAGTCGATCGGGAGAGAAAGAGGATCGGCTTGAGCTTAAAGAGGCTGCAGCCCGACCCCTGGACCCTGGTCGAGGAGAAGTACCAGGTTGGCCAACTGGTTGAGGGGACAATAACCCATGTGGCAGACTTCGGGGCTTTCGCTAGGATCGAGGAGGGAATCGAGGGGTTGATCCATATCTCCGAGCTGGCTGAAGGGAATATCTTCCGCCCCCAAGATGTGGTTAAGGAGGGCGATGCCCTCACCTTACGGGTCATTGGAATCGATGCCGCTCAGCGTCGCATAGCTCTCAGCCTTAGACAAGTGCCATCTAGGGATGAGGCATTGAGAAAGAAGAAGGACTATGAAAGGGATAGAAATCGAGGCTCCCAGCGTAGCTGAGGCCGTTGGGCTGGCTTTAGCGCGATTGGATAGGAAAAGGGAAGAGGTAGAGGTCACCGTTTTGCGCCGGGGGAGGCGAGGCATCCTGGGGTTTGGCGCTCAGACGGCCAGGGTTCTGGTCACCCCTCACACCCTATCCTCGGAAGAGATAGCCCAGGTGGCTAGGGATGCCCTGGCGAGGTTGTTGGCGGCTATGGGCGTAGAGGCTCAGGTCAAAGTCTATGATTCGATTATGGAGCCAAGGCAGGCTGAAGGTAGGCCCGCGGCCACCCTCGATGTGGCCAGCGAGGATGCTGCCCTCCTAATCGGGCGAGGAGGGAAGACCTTAGACGCCCTACAGTTGATCACCCGCTTGATCGTCAGCCAGAGGCTGCACCGCCGGGTGGAGGTTAACGTCGATGTGGAAGGATACCGCGCCCGTCGTCGCCGGTCTCTGAGGCAGTTGGCGGCACAGACAGCTGATCGGGTGCGCTATAGTGGGGAGCTGATAACTCTGGAGCCTATGCCTGCCCACGAGCGGAGGGTCATCCATCGGGCCTTGCAAAGCGATCCGGATGTGACCACCGAGAGCATAGATAAAGACGAGGCACGCCGCATTGTGATCCTGCCTCGGAGGTTAAGGAAGGAGGTGAGTTATGCCAGATGACCGTGTGGTTAAAACCAGGCGAATCGCAGGAGAGCTTGCTTAGACGCTTTCGCAAGGAGGTAGCTGAGAGCCGTATCCTCAGCACTTTCCGTAAGAAAAGGTGGTTCGTCTCCAAGAGCGAGCTGCGTCGGAAGCAGAAGAAGCGAGCTCTCAGAAAGGCGAAGAGGAAGCAAAGGCTTCAAGAGGGGTAAAGCGATCCCGCATGCGGGGCTGATTTCCTATGGGAAAGGGGCATGTTCAGAAAGATAGCTTTCGGCTTCGGTCTGGCTTTGGGTTTGACCGGTTTCATCCTCGTAGGGACGGGGCTCTTTATCTATCTCCTCACGGGCAAGATACCCTTCATCGAGATGCAGGAGGGAGGAAGGCCCGCGTTTAAGCTATTGACTCCTCAGGAGCTTGCTTCCCTTGTCAAGGAGCAGGCGAAATCCCTTGAAACGAAACCTCTCTCCGAATCATATGAGAGAACGCGTAGATTGGAAGAACGCAGAACTCCGTGAGCAAACGGAGAGAGGTTTCGTTTAGGCGAAGCGAGCGCGTCAAGGGAAAGCAGGAGAGTTATCATGCCTCGGAGATTTAGTGAGCAGATGAGGCTTTCTTCCCTTATCGGGGAAGCCTTAAGGGTGCCGCGGGCCTTCACCTTAGGCATCGCCGTAGGTGCCGCTACGCCCGTCATCGCCATCGCTGGCATCGTCGGCGGGATTTACCTCTTCACTAAGAAGGTACCTTTTCTCAGCAACATCGTGGCGGAGGGAGGAGAGCGCAGGCTCATCATCCAACTGATGGAGCCGGAGGAGGCTAAAGCAGCCCTTGGGCAACGGAAAGACGAGATCGTGACTTTCTTCGAGGAGATAAGAACGAGGATTCGGGACGCAGTCAACGAAACCTCTCCCCGAAAAATATGACTACTCCGTCAGCAAACGGAAACGAGGGGTCTCCCCGAATCATTGTGGGGGAATGCGTAAGTGAAAGGAACGTGCTATTCCGTGAGCAAACGGGGAGACCCCTCGTTTGGAGAGACTTCTCGTTAACGGAGAGAGTTCTTGTTGCCGACGATAGACGGGGAGAGGTTTCGTTGGAAAAGGCTAAGGCCCCTTCACTATCCTAGCGATGACGCGCTTGCTCGCCCATAAGGAAGGATTCTACCCTTCGGGCTTGAGCCCTCAGGGCGAAGCCTTTAAGGCGAGCAAGCGCGTCAGAAGGGCTCTTTAGTTGCAGGGTAATTCCTCTGGCAGAAGCAAAGCTGCCAATCGAGACTCATTCTAAGGCCCTGGCAAGCGCTATTCGCGCTGCCTCTTGCTCGGCGGCTTGTTTGCTGTGTCCAACACCCCGGCCATAGATTTCATCCCCGATTAACACCTCGACGGTGAACTCCTTGGCATGGTCAGGCCCTCTCTCGGCGACGGTGCGGTAGACAGGAGTCAATCGCCACCGCTCTTGGCTTAACTCCTGTAGGAGGCTTTTGGGATCCTTCTCCATCTGATCCTGGGCCAAGCGCCTCAGCTTCAGCTCCATGAGCTTGTTCAGAAACTCCTTCGTCACCGTTAACCCTTGGTCGAGGAAGATCGCCCCCACCAGGGCCTCGAAGGCGGCGCATAGGATCGCCGGGCGTTCCTGTCCGCCGCCCTCCGCCTCGCCACGCCCCATGTAGAGGTATTGGCCCAGGTTCAAGGCCGTGGCGAGATCGGCTAAGGTCTCCTCCCTGACCAGGGCGGCCCGCAGGTTGGTCAGATCCCCCTCCCTCATCTCCGGGAAGCGGTTATAAAGGCTCTCTGCGGTGACGAAGTCTAGTATGGCGTCGCCCAGGAACTCCAAGCGTTCGTTGTCTGGCAGGGGGAAATCGGGGTTCTCGTTGAGGTAAGAACGATGGATGAGGGCCCTTTGTAACAACGATTTATCGCTGAAGGTGATGCCGAGGGTCTCTTCTAAATCGGCAAAATCTGACATAAATCTTCCTACTTTGCGCCTTTGAGCCCACTGCCTGTCAGGGGGACGACGGTGATTCCCCCTGAGGTGATGGCGTCTTCCAGTTGCAGGAGGGCGGCAATGGCGACTGCCGATGTGGGTTCCACATAGAGGCCCCGACGAGCCAGGACGTCGCGGGCTCGCAACGTCTCCTCATCGCTCACCGCCAAGACGCTGCTCCTTGTCTCCCTGACGGCCTGCAGTATCTCCCTTCCCCGCACAGGGTTGACGATGCTTATCCCCTCGGCTACCGTCTCGCCCTTTTCGATATAGGGAACATCATTTCGCCCTTGCCGATAAGCCTCGTAGATTGGGGCGCAGGATCGGGCCTGGACAGCGAGGAGGCGCGGCAGGTGGGCAATTATGCCGGCTGCCTGCAGGGCCTTGAAGCCGCGATAGGCTCCCAGCAGGAGGGTGCCGTGGCCAACGGGAAAGATGACGTTGTCGGGGGCGCGCCAACCCAATTGCTCGCAAACCTCGTAGGCGAAGGTCTTTAACCCTTCGATGGAGAAGGGGTTATAGTAGTGGCTTGCATAATAGTAACCGGGGTTTAGAGCTCCGCCTCTCGCCGCCTCTTGGGCTGCTGATGCGGCGTTTTCCCGCGGTCCATCCACCTTCACCAGCTTCGCCCCGAAGACGGCAATCTGGGCCAGCTTCGCTGGCGAGGCATGGGCGGGGACATAGATCTCAGCCTCGATGCCAGCGCGAGCACAATAAGCCGCCAAAGAAGCGCCGGCGTTGCCTGACGAGTCCTCCACCACCCGCTTAACTCCCATCTCCTTCAGCTTGCTGACCAGCGCTGTGGCGCCGCGGTCTTTGAAGGAGCCGGTAGGGGCGAGGAACTCCAGTTTGCAGAGGATCTCCATCCCATAGATGTCAGTCTCGATCAATGGGGTGAACCCCTCGCCCAGCGAGACGATGTTCGCTTCATCCTCGATGGGCAGCATAGCCCGATAGCGCCATAGGGTTGGTTCGTCTTTCTCGATCGAATCCTTCGAGAAGCCGACCGCCCCCTCCAGTTCAAAGACGCCGCCGCAGGCGCAATGCCATTCCCTGGTGTCGAGGGGGTAGGTTCGTTCACAAGTCGAGCAACGTAAGTTCATCATTTTCACAAAACCTTGATGGTGTCTCCGACTTTAACGCGACCGCCCTTGACGACTTCGGCGAAGATGCCTTCTCGGGGCATGACGCAGTCGCCGGCTATCTCGTAGATGGCGCAGCGGTCGTGACAGACCTTGCCATGCTGGGTGATCTCCAACACCACGTCTGAGCCGACACGCACCCGCGAGCCTATGGGCAGGGAAAGGAGGTCAATGCCCTGGGTAGTGAGGTTTTCGGCGAAGCTGCCGGGCCCCACGTTGAGGCCTTTGGCGCGCATCTTCTCGATGCTCTCCATGGCCAAAAGGCTCACCTGCCGGTGCCAATCGGCGGCGTGGGCGTCCCCAACGAGCCCCCAATCCACCCTCAGCTCGGCTTCCCCTACGTTCCTTTTGCGCGTTCCCTTCCTCTTGCTGGTGCAAACGGCGGCGATTGTTCCTTCCATGCCTTGCTCCTTTCGACAATAGCTTCCAAGGCCAATAGCGCTGCCCCTGTGGCTGGGTCGTGACGGGGGAAGATGATTTCAGCTTTGGAGGCAACGACTGAGATGGATTCGGTGAGGGGCTGCAACAACGCTGGCCCGGATTTGAAGACGCCGCCCACCAAGACAACCTCGAAATCATCATCCTCCATCCCTAACCCCCCGATCACCGCCGTCGCCGCCAAGCCCAATTCCTGACCCGCCTCTCTCAGGATGTTAATGGCCACCGCATCCCCCTCCTTGGCCGCCTCGGCCACTATCGGCGCCAGGCTGGCGATGTCGTCCACGCCGAAGCCCTCAAGGTAGAGCAAGCTAAAGAGGTTTTCAACTTTGGATGCCCCCAGATGGGCCAGCAAGCGCTCTCCCAAGCTGGTGGATGGGCCCCGGCCATCGTAGGCGCGGGCAGCGGCGCGCAGGGCCGCCAGGCCAACGGCATAGCCGCTTCCCTCGTCCCCCAGGAGATGTCCCCAGCCGCCGGCTCGTCGCTCCTCCCCTCGGGCGTTGACCCCATAGGCGATGGAGCCCGTGCCCGCGATGATCACCACCCCCTCCAGCTTGCCGATGCCCCCCACCAAGGCCGCCACTGCATCGTTGTAGACCAGGGTGTGGGGGAAGCGATGGATCTGGCGGACGATGTCGCAGATGACGGCCTCGTCCTGGGGGCGATCCGCACCAGCCATGCCCAGGCAAATGGCCCCCACAGCATCCAGGGGGAGATTCGCCGCCGCCAGGGCCCCACGTATGGCCTGTTCGATGGACTCCTTAGCCCGCTCGACGCCTACGTTGTGGTGGTTCGAGGGCCCGCCTAAGCCCCGCCCCAGCTCCCTCTTCCCTTCGTTGAGGAGAACGCAGGTGGTCTTCGTCCCCCCACCATCTACGCCTAAAACGTAGCTCTTACGCTCAGTCAACTTCCTTCCTCGCTTACTCGATCTTCGTGCCGCACTGGCTGCAGAACCTGGAGCCGGCAGGGAGCCTCGCTCCACATTTGGGGCAGGCCCCCGACTCGATCCGCACCCCGCAGTTGCTACAGAACTTCGATCCGATGGGTATCTGCGACGCACAGGCGGGGCAGGCTATTTGAGTGCCTCCCTTTATCGCCTTGGCTATCATGTCGGCCATCACGGCACCCAGGCCGATCCCCGCGCCAAGGCCCAAGCCAAGGAGTATGCTTTTGGTGTAATCGTCCCTGTGCATAACTACGGCCCTTTACTCCAGGATTATCTCCCCGCTTTTGCCTCCGCTCTTGCGGACCAGGCGGATGTTGGTTATGTGCATCGCTCGATCCACGGCCTTGCACATGTCGTAGATGGTGAGCGCCGCTGCGCTGACCGCCACCAGTGCCTCCATCTCGACGCCGGTCTTGCCCGTAGTCTTCACGGTTGCCGTGATGCCGATGGAGGCCGGGTTTCCCCGCCCTTCAGCTTCTTTAAATTCAAAAGCGAGGCTCACGTTGGTGAGGAGCAGGGGATGGCACATCGGTATGAGTTCAGGGGTGCGCTTGGCGGCCATGATCCCCGCCACCTGGGCCACGGCCAGGACATCACCCTTGGGGATGCCTCCCTCTTGGATCAGGGCCAGCGTCTCCGGCTTCATCGTTATCTCGCCCTTGGCCACAGCCACCCGCTCGGTGTCGGGTTTCCCTCCGACGTCTACCATGCGCGCCCGACCCTTTTGATCCAGGTGCGTCAATTCCATCTCCAGCTTGGCTCCTTTCAAAGGAATTATAGCATAGGAAGCAGCCATCTTCAAGCGCTTTATTTTATCCGGGATTTGTAGTATAATTGCTCACGGGAATTCCAAGCGAGGGCGATAAGGCGGTGTTTAAGCGATCGAGGAAGATAGAGCAGGGCCTGACCCGCACCCGGCAATCATTCTTCGGGCGAATCGCCGGGCTCTTTGGCCGTAACGAGGTCACCGAGGAGCTATGGGGCGAGCTGGAGGAGTTGCTCATCCAGGCCGACGTGGGCGTGGCCACGACCAGCGATTTAGTGGGGAACCTGCGGGAGAGGGCAGCTCGAGGGCATATCCGCGAGGCGGCAGCGGTCAAGGACTTGCTGCGGGAGGAGTTGGTCAAGATACTGAAGCTGGACGCGGGAAACGAGGTGCCGGACGCCAGGGCATTGCTGGTCATCCTGGTGGTGGGGGTTAACGGGACGGGCAAGACGACGAGCATCGCCAAACTAGCGCATTATTACCAGGGGCGGGGGAAGAAGGTCATCCTCGCCGCAGCCGACACCTTCCGGGCCGCAGCCATTGACCAGCTCAAGGTCTGGGGCGAAAGGCTCGGTGCCGACGTCGTCGCCCACCAGCCGGGGGCTGACCCCAGCGCCGTCGTCTACGATGCCATCCAAGCCAGCCTGGCCCGCAAAGCGGGGGCGCTCATCATTGACACAGCGGGGCGTTTGCACACCAAATACAACCTCATGCAGGAGCTCAAGAAGATGCACCGTGTGGCTGGCAAGATGCTCCCTGGGGTACCCCACGAGACCCTCCTTGTCCTTGATGCCACCACGGGCCAGAATGCCCTCGCCCAGGCCAGGTATTTCGATCAGGCCGTAGATGTGACGGGCATCTTTTTGGCCAAGCTGGACGGGACGGCCAAGGGAGGCATCGTCTTCGCCATTGCTAGAGAGCTGGGCATCCCCATCCGCTTCCTCGGCACGGGCCAGGAGCTGGACGACCTGGCCGAGTTCGATGCGGAGGAGTTCGTGGCCGGATTGTTTGACTGATAGCGTATCGCGACGTTAACCGCCATTGCTCTAAGAATATTGACAAAGACAGTCATCTCAATAGGGCACAGGGGGGAAGCCTCGTTGAAAATTGTGGGCTTCATATGGTTTGAGGACATCATCGAAAAGCTGGCACAAAAGCACGGCGTTCAGCAACAGGAGGTCAGAGAGGTCTTTGCTAATCTTCCGCAATTCCGCTTTGTTGAAAAGGGGCACCGTCCCGGCGAAAATGTCTACGCCGCACTTGGGCAAACAAACGCTGGGCGATATTTGGTGGTCTTCTTTGTCTACAGGAAAGATAGGAGGGCACTGATCCTGTCTGCACGGGATATGACGCATGCCGAACGGAGGAGATATGAGCAAGGGTAGGAGTTCCGTTTCAAAGGCACGGTCCTACAAGGAGATTGGCGAGTTCTGGGATACCCACGACCTTGCCGAGTATTGGGAGCGGACCAAACCCGTTGAATTCGAACTCGACATTCAGTCTGAGGTGACGTATTATCCATTGGACATCGCTTTGTCAGAAAGGATTCGCTCCATAGCTAAGCAGCGAGGTGTGTCCCCAGAAACGCTTCTAAACTTGTGGGTGCAGGAGAAGCTACAAGAGCAAATGGCTTAGGCGGCTTAAAGCGCCACAGAAGCTGTAAATGTGATGGGCATCTTCCCGGCGAAGCTGGACGGCGCGGCCAAGGGGGCATCGTCTTCGCTATCGCCAGGGAGTTGGGCATCCGCATTGCTTAGCTGATGGTGCATTGTGAATTGCTTATCGCGGATCGCGTATCGCGAACTTAGGCGAAGCGGCGGCGAGAATCTCGGATGAGAACGATGGACGTTGTGTCACTTATTCTCTTGTTGATTCTAATTGTAGCTGCAGTTGTCGCCTGCGTGGTAATCTACAGATACAGAAGACGGCGGGCGCGAAGTGCCGCAGAAGATGTGCGGCGCCAAGCAGAGGAAAAGTGCAGGCGTCTCGAAGAGGAAGCCCGTCGCAAAGCCGAGGAAGAGCAAAAGCGCCTCGAAGAAGAAGCTCGTCGAAAGGCTCAGGAGGAACAGAAGCGTCTCGAAGAGGAAGCCCATCGCAAGGCAAAGGAAGAACCTTGCCAGCCTCTGCCTGAGGAGCCGGGCGCACGAGGTCCGCTGCCACTCATCACTATACCGCCCAGGCGGAGGCATCCGGGGGAACGCCGTGAACGGGAGGAACGACAGAGAGTTGAGACAACGCCCCGTCGCCCAAGGCCTGAAATTATCTGCTGGAAGGAGGGATGGAGCTGGATTCTTGGCGTGGAGGTTCCAGAAGAGCTATTGGAAGACCCTGATCTATCTGTGCTTCAAGACGAAGCACTCTTGACGTCGGATGAATTCTACGAAGGACGCTACCGCCTCAAGCGACTATTGAGGAAAGTCAATGTGCGATCAAGCCAAGACGAGGTTCCTATCGAAATCGACCTAGTTGAAGAAGAAAAGAACTATCTTCTGTTCAAGTTAGTTGGCCACTATGGAAGGAGAGGTCGCCGCGTCAGACAGGCGACATCAGGTTCATATCTGGCCGTGGTTCCGGACGGCTGGGAACGTGATGAAGAGGTATCTGGCCCTCCCACGGCGAATCCCGAGCCCATGTCCATAGACGGATATCAGGCCCACTTCTTCTACCTCGGTCGGGACTATGCTGGGAAGATCGCTTTTGTCACCCCAGGGAGCGAAAAGATTGAAATTGAGACGGGGACAGCTCGTTTTGAGTTGGTTGGAACTGTGTTAAACGATTCAAGCGAGGATATAGGTCCACTCTTCGGAGGCAGTCCCCCACGGATTCGCGCTTTGCATGAACAGGGGTGGAGAAATGTTGGGACGGTCGTTGTGGGGGAAGAGGGCGGCGGGAAGAAACGGTGGCGTACACAATTCAATCCAGACAGAGACCAGGTGGAGCAGCATCTACCAGATGAAGTCGCAAAGCGGGGTGGTGGATGGTACTTCGTAAGGGTCTATGATATAGATGATAATCTGGTAGAAAGCCTGGACTTCAGGTTCATGAGCGCCTTGCAAGAGATCAGGATTCCGGACCACCCTTTCCTTCCAAGCGTCGAAGGCCACACCGCTGTTGACGTTGAGTTCCTCCGCCAGTCTGATTGTGAAGTTCGATTGACTGAGGGCCCTGCAGATAGCCTGCGAATTGCGCACGAAGAGCAGAAAACGGAAGCAACTATTCCCCCCAACCCGGCTTGGGACGAGACGTGCTGGATCATTGGTCCCGAAGGCGGACCGCAAGTGGAAGTCACGATTCTGGTAGAGAGGGTCTGGTGGGCTAGCGGAGAAGAGGATGCAGTGCCACTCGAATGGACGGACAAACCTCTCACCTTATCACGTGATTGCTTTGCAGCTACTTCGAACAAGGCACTCTGGCTCCGGTTCCCTAGACCGCGTTGGGTGGATAAGATAGATGTAGGCTTCGATCCCTCAAAGAGCAGACCCTACCAAGTCGAGGTCGGTGAGAGGGTGTTGGCAATCCCACTACGTCATTTCGGCGACTCGGCAGAAGTTGAAAATCGTCGACAAGAATACCGGTTCAAAGTTTGGGTCGATACAAAGGACGCAGGCTGCATCGAGGGAGTCACTGCGTTCGTTCCAGCCGACATGAAGCCAGATGAAGCTTTGAGACAATGGGTTGGATGGGGGAGGAAAAAGACAGCAGTGGCGAAGGCAGTATTACAGCCAGGTTCTGGTAGGATCACAGTGAACGAACAGCCGCTTTGGCAGTATTTTGATGCGGCTCCTCGCAAAGCAAAAGGCTTCTTGCGCCGCTTGTTCGATTTGGCTGAGGTTTATCAAGCCTTAGCGCAGATGGAGGTGGTCATCACGGTATGGGGGAGTAGCCCAATGACTACACAGCAAGCGAAAGCGGCAGCACATGCGGTGGCGAAGGCTCTAATCAGCTATGACAATGCGATGAAGAAATTGCTCAAACAAAAAGGGTTCGGGGGAGTAAAGGTGACAAAGGTCCGTGACCGCTACGAGCCCTTGATGTCTGGGAAAGTTCCTACGGCTTCGTAGAACGCTTAATTTCGGAAGGGGATGGGATCAAATGGATCCGGTAGATCTGGCGAGACAGATTGAGGAAAGATACAGGCGCTACCTGGAGACCACATTTTATTTCCGAGACCCGGATCTACGAGCGTCTTTCGAAATAGCGCTGAACTCTGGTCACTTAAGTAAAGGGCCTTACCTTGAAGCTACTCCGGTCTTTAGACGAACGCAAACCCCGCGAGAACTATTCCACAGTCTCTTCGAATCTCCGCCAGACGAAGGATTCCTAAGATCGGTCTTGGGAGACAGGCCTCTCTATGCGCATCAAGAGGAGGCCATCCGAAAGATGTTCCAGGGGCGGAATGTTGTCGTTGCCACGGGAACCGCAAGCGGCAAAACTGAAACTTTTCTGTACCCGATTCTCCTGCATCTCTACCGCGAGTTTATCGCTGAAGAGCTGGGCCCAGGTGTTCGGGCTCTAATCCTCTATCCTATGAACGCCCTAGCAAATGACCAGCGGGATCGTCTTGGCGAAATCTGTGAGCGACTTGAGAAGGAGAACTCGCCATTTCGCTTCACATTTGGCCAGTATATAGGCGAAACCCCCGAGGACAAGAACGACTCTTGGCGCCATGCCCAAGACCACCTAGCTGGACGGCTTCCAGGGGAACTTGTTCTGCGATCCGAGATGCGGGATAATCCACCCCACATCCTCCTCACCAATTACTCGATGCTCGAATACCTGCTTCTCCGACCTGATGATAGTCCACTCTTTGACAACGGGCGTGCCCGGTGGTGGACATTCCTCGTGCTGGACGAGGCTCATCAGTATCGAGGCTCCAGAGGAATCGAGATGGGAATGCTCTTGCGGCGTCTCAAGCGGAGGCTGAGGGAAGGCGGTCGAGCGGAGGCTTTCCGATGCATTGCGACAAGTGCCACACTGGCTGAAGGAGAAAAAGACAAGAAAGCAGTAGCAAAGTCTGCTTCGGATTTATTTGGTGAAGAGTTCCGCGAAGAGGAAGTAATTTTAGGCGAGACTGAACCAATTCCCGACGCGGGGCCGAAAAGCCTTTCCCAGGAGGAACACCGGCTTCTCCGAGAGGCTCTTGAATCAAAATCCCCCCAGGTAAAGGCCAGGCTTTCAGAGATCGCGTCTCATCTTGGATTGCTGCTTCCGGCCGCAGAAGAGCTGTCACACACTGTCGGACAGATTCTTCGGCAAGACCGTCGTTCTACAGATCTGCGTCGAAGCATCACCATTGCTCCAAGAGAAGTTCAAGAAATTGCCAGCGAGGTTTTCAGCGAGCTGCCAGACGAGGAGCGGGTTCAGGCTTTATCTGAATTGGTCGATCTTCTAGTGCATACAAGAGACCCAGCGTCCGCAAAGGATCCTAAGGACCAAGCACCACTTCTTTCTGCGCGTTACCATCTCTTCCTCCGGTCTCTGGAGGGTGCTTTTGTCTCCTACTGGCCGCAGAAGAAGGTCTTCCTCGAGCGTCGTGCACAAGATCAAGAAGGAGCGGTTTTTGAGGTAGCCTTATGCCGGGAATGCGGGCAGCATTACCTTGTCGGCAAGTTTAAGGCGGGGAAATTGCAGGAGGCGATTAGGGATCCGGGGGACCCTGACTTTGGCGCCACCTTCTTCCGGCCTATCGAGGATAGTGGGGATGAAGCAGAGGGAGACGAAGACAGCAGGGCCAGGAGCAAGAAGATGTTTCGACTATGTGTCGAGTGCGGTTCGATGTGGCAAACTAATCGAAGGCAAGGTCAGCTATCTTGTGGGCACAATAACTCAATCCTGATGGAGCAACAGGAAGGCGCGGAAGAGAGAGAAGATCAGGTGCCGAGGTGCAGTGCATGTGGATACCAGGCTCCTGATCCTGTACGCGAGGTAGTTCATGGCACGGATGGCCCTCACGCGGTGATCGCTACGACCCTTTACCAGAGGCTTCCGACGAAGCGAAAGAAGGTGCTTGCTTTTGCCGATGGGCGTCAGGAGGCAGCGTTCTTTGCCTGGTATCTCGAAGACTCCTACAGAGACATTCTTAACCGCAATCTGATTCTGAAGGCTATCCAAAGCTTGAACCCGCATACGCCAGAAGGTCTTTCCTTGGGTGAACTTGCAACAGGTTTGCGCAATCTTTACCGAGCGAAGAAAATATTTCCCCCTGCAAAGGGTGACTTGGAACTTCGCCGTGAAGCATGGCTTAGACTTTATCGCGAGTTTCTTACGGATGAGCCCAGGATTTCTCTTGAAGGTGTTGGACTCCTCCGATGGTCTGTCAAGTGGCCGGAAGGATTAGAGATTCCAGAAGTCCTGACAAACCCTCCTTGGTCACTCACCGAACGAGAGGCTTGGGATTTGCTCTTCATCCTTCTAGACTTCATGAGAGCCGACAAGGCTGTTGAACTCCTGGCCGAGAGCGGCGTTTCGATCGCCTGGAGCGACCTCGAGCTTCAGGCGTCGCAAATGCGCGTTCGAATCGGTCCCCCTCGACGTCCGAGTGGCAGGAAGCACTGGCCTGTGCGGAGTTGGGATGGCAAGACAGGAAAGCGGGCGCGGTTTCTGGCCAAACTTCTGATGCGGAAGGGACTGCCGGAGGAGGAAGCACTCAGGCAGGCGGTAGAGGCCTTAAGAGCAATATGGGAAAGCTTAAGGCGATGCGAGGAATCGGTTCCATCTCAATACCGCTTCCTCATCCCTGTGGACGATGCACGTAGGCTTAATCCTAGCTGGTGGAGAGCCTATCCCATAGGAAGCAACGAATCACTTTTCCAATGCGACACGTGTGGGCATCTTCAGGCAGTGTCCGTTGGCGAGGTCTGTACCAGGCACAGATGCCCTGGTACTGTCAGGGAGGTTCGCTCGACGGATCTAGAACCCAATCACTACCGTCTCCTTTACGAGGACGATTTGCCGGGGGTTCTGCGGGTAGAGGAGCACACAGCTCAGATTGACAAGGAGAAGGCGAGGGAGTTCCAAAGAGCGTTCAAAGCGGGAGAGATTCATGTTCTGAGTTCCTCCACGACCTTTGAGTTGGGCGTGGACCTTGGAGACCTGGACACCATATTTCTGCGAAACGTCCCCCCGGAAGCCTTCAATTATGCCCAGCGTGTCGGTCGAGCCGGTCGTCGAAGCGGATACCCCGGATTTGCCATTACTTACTGTCGGCGCGGGCCTCATGACCTGTACCACTTTGCCGAACCGCAGCGGATGCTCAAGGGAATAATTCGGCCTCCTGTTCTCAGCCTACGCAATGAGAAGATCATCACCCGCCATGTTGCAGCAACAGCACTATCCCGCTTTTTCCGAGCATCTCCAGAAAAATTCCGAAGTGTCGAGAGATTGTTCAAAGACTTGGAGCATCCTTACGGCATCATAGAGTTCAAGGAATTTCTCTACCAGCACAAGGCAGAACTAGAGGAATCCTTGCAGGAAATTGTTCCGCCCGAAATGGCGAACCAGGTTGGCCTTAACAATGGGGAATGGATTGAGAGAGCCGTGGGGGACGACAGTCGTTTTTCGCTCGCCGAAGCCGAAGTTTCAAGCGATTTCCAAGCCGTGAAAAACCTTGAAATCACTTCTGCCCAAAGGGCAGACTATGATACAGCCAAATGGGCGAAGGCGCGAGCTGAGACCATTGCCGAAGAAGACGCCCTGTCTTTCCTGTCACGCAAAGCCGTGATCCCAAAGTACGGTTTCCCAGTGGATGTTGTAGAACTTGATCCCCACAGGACTCAACAAAGTGCTGAGTCCATGGAGATTTCGCTCCAGAGGGATCTCGCCATTGCTGTAGCAGAGTTCGCTCCGACGAGCAGGGTGGTGGCGAACAAAAAAGTGTGGGCTTCCTACGGCCTTAAGAAGGTAGCGGAGAGAGAATGGCCCCGCAAATCCTACAGGAGATGCGCGCAGCATAACCTGTTTGTTTCGTGGAGTCCGGGGGAAGAGGCACCATCAGAGAGATGTTGCAGCACTGCAGTACTCGGTCGTTATGTCGTTCCCCAGTTTGGCTTCGTCACGGATCGTAGCAGGCCTAAGGAACCTAAAGGTCGACCAGCTAGGGTCTTTACCACACGACCATACTTCGCGGGTTTAAAAGGGACGGAACCCGGTGACATTGATTTCGGGGTCATCAGGCTCACCAAAGCTTCACCCGGCTTGATGGTCGTGCTGTGTGAAGGCCGACGCGGGGAAGGGTTCTATATTTGTGGGAAATGCGGGGCCGGATTCCAGAGACGCGAAAATAAACATAAAACTCCTTACGGGGAGGACTGTTCCGGAACTCTCGAACAGATTTCACTCGGACACGAGTTTGTGACCGACGTGCTTCGTCTTCAGTTCTGTCTCGAACCTCCTAAGGGGGACATAGAACCCGTTTGGTTCGCGTACTCTCTCGCCTACGCTCTGGTCGAGGGAGCGGCGGAGGTCTTGGAGGTCCCCTCAATCGACCTGAGTGCGACGGTGGCCTATAGTAGCGGTGAGGCCATTCCGCCCATTGTTCTCTATGACAATGTGCCAGGGGGAGCAGGGCTTGTCGCTCGCCTTGAGCAGAAGGAGGTGCTCCGCACGTGTTTAGAGATTGCCCAGAAAAGGGTCAGTGGAGGATGTGGCTGTGATGAGAACACGAGTTGTTATGGCTGTTTGCGAAGCTATAGGAATCAGTTTGCCCATCAGAACTTGAGGCGAGGGCCGGTGATGTGCTATCTCGAGGCAGTGCTGGCGGAATGGTGGTGATGCATGCATCTCTAAATGTGTACCCTCGCATCGCCTAACAACTTGTATCTGGCTCAGGCTTCACCTTCACCCAAATCGCCTACGGCGACTTCAGATACACGCTAAAGTTAGGCGCTATTCCAGTCCATTTACAAGAGGTGAGCCATGGATTGGCGACAGTACATCCACTCAGATCCAGAAATCCTGCTTGGTAAGCCGGTAGTCAAGGGCACACGGCTATCTGTAGATTTCATCCTCGGGCTCTTCGCAGCGGGATGGACGGAAGAACAGGTGTTGGAGAACTATCCATCTCTTACCCCTGAGGCGCTACGAGCTGTCTTTGCTTTCGCTGCCGAGTGTATGCGCGAGGAGGCCCTGTACCCCGTTCCGGTTGGGGCGGATTAATGCGCTTTCTGGTTAAAGGAGAAGACGACATGGAGGAGTTAAGGGGTAAACTAGACGAGTTGGACCGTCGCATCAATCAGATCACGGTGCGTCTTTGACATCGCTGAAAAGGAGAAAAGGGTCGCCGAGCTGGAGACAAGGTCCCTCGAGTCCGATTTCTGGCTCGATCAGGAGAAAGCCCAGGAGACGATGCAGGAGCTGACCGCGCTGAGGGAGGAAGTAGGCCTGTGGCGGGACCTCGCCCGACGTGTGGCCGACCTCAGCGAACTCCTGGAGCTTGCTGCAGCCGAGGGTGACGAATCCATGGGCGACGAGATCGCCCGCGAGGCCGAAGGACTGGCTGCCAGGCTGGAGGGCCTTGAATGGCAGTTGCTCCTCAGTGGGGAGCACGACCGAAAGGATGCCATCCTGGCCATCCACGCCGGGGCGGGGGGCACCGAATCGCAGGATTGGGCCCAGATGCTCCTGCGCATGTACCTCCGCTGGGCGGAAAGCCGTGGTTTCAAGGCTAGGGTCCTCGACATCACTCCAGGCGAAGAGGCGGGACTCAAGAGCGTCACCATGGAAGCAGCGGGGCCCTATGCCTACGGTTACCTCAAGGCCGAGCGTGGTGTGCACCGCTTGGTGCGCCTCTCCCCCTTCGACGCCGCCCACCGCCGCCATACCTCCTTCGCCTTGGTGGAGGCGTGGCCCGACATCGGAGAGGCGGTGGAGGTCGAGATCGACCCCGATGACCTGCGCATCGAGACCTTCCGCGCCAGCGGGCCAGGGGGGCAGCATATGCAGAAGACCAGTTCGGCGGTGCGCATCACCCACCTGCCGACGGGGATCGTGGCCACCTGCCAGAACGAGCGCTCCCAAGCGCAGAACAAGCAGATGGCCATGAGGGTCTTGCGGGCGCGGCTCTACGAACTGGAGCGGCAGAAGAAGGAGGAGGAACAGGCACGCCTCAAGGGCGAGCACGTGGAGGCCGGCTGGGGCAACCAGATCCGTTCCTACGTGCTGCACCCCTACAACATGGTCAAAGACCATCGCACCGGATATGAGACGAGCGACACGGCGGCGGTGCTGGATGGTGCCATTGATGATTTCATCGCCGCATATCTTAAGTCAACCGCTGGCATATAACGAAAACTCTCTCCGAAAAATATGAGAGAATGCGCATATAGCAAAGCAGCCAGACTCCGTGAGCAAACGGAGAGAGTGTTCGTTAAAGGAGATTGAGGAGTGAGGCCATGTGGCAGGAATACCTTCTCCCAGCCTCGGTCGAGGAAGCACTGGAGATGCTGGCAGCCCATGAAGGGGAGGCTCGCATCATCGCTGGGGGCACGGACCTGATCATCCAACTGGGGAACAGGGAACGCTCGGCCAAGTGCTTGGTGGACATCACCGGGATCGAGGAGCTGAAGCACATCTCGATGGATGGGGAGGTTATAGTCATCGGCGCTGGGGCCACCCACAGCCAGGTCGCCTCTTCCGATCTGATCCGGAAGCGCGCTGCTGTCCTCGCCGAGGCGGCTCAGGCGATAGGATCGCCCCAGATCAGGAACGTGGGCACCGTGGTGGGCAACGTGGTCAATGCCCAGCCGGCGGCCGACACAGCCGTTGCCCTCCTAGCGTTGGGGGCAGAGGCGGAGATAGCTGCTGCATCGGGAGTGAGGAAGGTGCCTTTGGAGGAGCTCTTCCTCGGCCCAGGCCTCTCCAGCGTGGATAGCACCGCCGAGGTGGTCACTGCAGTGTGTTTTCCCGCCCTTGGAGAGAACCAAGGCTCAGCCTTCGAGCGCATCGCCAAGCGCAAGGCCCTGGCCTTGCCCATCCTGAACGCGGCGGTAGTGGTGACCCTGAATCACACAGGGGATGCTTTCCAGGAAGCCCGTATCGCCCTCGCCCCCGTCGCCCCTACGCCCTTCCGGGCAAGGGGGGCGGAGGAAGCCCTGCAGGGCGCTGCTGTTGCTCCAGAATCCATCGAGCAGGCATTGGAAGTGGCACTGCAGGAATCGCATCCCCGCACCAGCCTCCTGCGGGCCTCGCGGGAGTATCGCCAGGAGATGATCAAGGTGCTCCTGCGGAGGGCCATCAATCGGGCTGTGAGCGCCGCAATTGAAAGCCTGCTCCCGCATCGGCGCTAGCCGGAGCCTACCTTTGGGCGGGAGCAGGCTTTCAAAACAGGGAGGATGAGGGTAATGCCATCATTGAAAATGAACCTAAACGGCAGGGATGTGACTGTGGAGATCGAGCCCTCGGCCCTCCTGGTTGATGTCCTGCGCGACCAGTTGGGGCTCATCGGTACGAAGGTTGGGTGCAGCAATGGCGAATGCGGCGCCTGCACAGTGCTCTTGGACGGGGAGACGGTGGTCTCCTGTCTATTGCCGGCCATGAAGGCCGATGGCCGGTCGGTGGTGACCGTCGAGGGCTTGGGCATGGAGGGGGAACTGCATGCCCTCCAACGGGCCTTCATCGAGGAGGGGGCGGTGCAGTGCGGCTACTGTATCCCCGGGATGCTGATGTCGGCCAAGGCTCTCCTCGATAAAAACCCCAACCCCAGCGAGGAGGAGATCAAGCGGGCCATCTCCGGCAACCTCTGCCGCTGCACCGGCTACGTGAAGATCATAAAGGCCATCAAAGCGGCGGTCAACGAATAGGGAACGGTAACAAGCGGTCACGCGAGTCTTAGCCAAGAGCTAGCCGAGGAACGGCTCGGCTGAGCTCGCCGAAGTCTCAAGCAAGCGTGACCGCTTGTCAGGATAAACGGATACCTGCTCGTGAAGCATCCTTGTGGAAGTAATTGATGGACACCATCAGCCTTTATATCCACATCCCTTTTTGTCTTGCTAAGTGTGCTTACTGCGACTTTAACTCCTATGCTGGTTTAGAGCATCTTTTCGATGGCTACGTTCAGGCCTTGGTGCGCGAGATGGAGCTCATCGGCCAAGCCCTGGAAGGATTTGAGATTGAAACCATCTACCTCGGCGGTGGCACGCCAACGGTGCTCTTCCTCGATCAACTGGAGGGCATCATGGCTGCTTGTCGCCGCTATTTTATCCCACTGGATGATGTTGAGATCACCATCGAGGCCAACCCCGGCACCGTTGATGGCGATTACCTCGCCGGCTTGCTCGACCTGGGGATCAACCGCCTCAGCCTGGGCGTGCAGAGCTTCAATGACCAGGAACTGCGCCTTCTGGGGCGCATCCACACCGCTGCCGAGGCCGTCGAATCCCATCGCTTGGCCCGACAAGCGGGCTTCACCAACATAAACCTCGACCTCATCTATGGCCTCCCCTGCCAGGCCCTCGATTGCTGGCAAGGAACCCTCCGCCAGGCCCTCGACCTTGGTCCCGATCATCTCTCCCTTTACGCCCTCGCCCTTGAAGAGCGCACCCCTCTGGGGCAAAGGGTAGCCAGGGGTGAGGTTTCGCCTCCCGACGACGACCTGGCCGCCAACATGTACACCTTGGCTGAGGAGATGCTCGCCGAGGAGGGCTATGTCCACTACGAGATCTCCAATTGGGCGAAGCCGGGCCATACGTGTTGTCATAACCTCACCTATTGGCACAATCAACCCTATCTGGGCTTTGGAGCTGGGGCACACTCGTATTTCAACGGGCGACGCTATTACAACGTCTTGCATCCAGCCGAATACATCGAGCGTTTGTTGAAAGGCAAATCGCCTGTGGCCGAGAGCGAGGAGATCAGCAGAGGTTTGGAGATGGCGGAGACAATGATCTTGGGGCTAAGGCTGGTGGAAGAGGGGGTGAGTTTTGAGGGTTTCGAGAAGCGATTCGGGAGAGGGATGGAGAGGGTTTACGGGAAGGAACTAAGGGAACTAAAGGGACTGGGATTGATCGAGGTGGGCGACGAAGGGGTGAAGCTCACGGCGCGGGGGCGTTTGTTGGGGAACGAAGTGTTCGAGAGGTTTTTGCCCTGATTGAAAGCCTGCCCACTGCCCTGTAGGGAATCATATGCAGGCTGGGTTGGTCCCCTTCATGGGCTCGGCCTTGACGATTGTCCTTCGCCTGGCATCCCACCTGGTCAGCGCCCTGGAGCGCAGGCCCGGCGGGCAAGTTGGCCTTGCCACAAGGGGTCGAGGCCTTAGCCGGCGGAGGAGGCAAGGGCCGAAGAGGACAATAAGGGGAAGGGAGGAATGATCTCATGATGATGCTTTTTGAGGTCTTTGGGGGGCTAGCGCTTTTTTTATTCGGGATAAAAATGCTTAGTGGGGGACTAGAAAAGCTGGCAGGAACAAAGCTACAGGAAATACTGGAGAAGCTGATTGATAACCCCTTGAAGGGGGCATTTTTCGGGACCTTTGCCACCGCCGTAATCCAGAGCAGCAGCCTGTTGATGGTGACCATGATCGGCCTGATTAACGCTGGATTGCTGACTCTCGAACAAGCAATTTGGGTGATGCTTGGTCAGGAGATCGGCACCACTTTTACTGGACAGTTGGCCGCCTTTAGGATCGGTGATCTATGCTTCTTGGTGATAATCTTGGGCTTCATCATGAGACACCTCCTCAAAAGTTTGAAGGGTCGAAGTGCAGGAGAGGCAGTGTTGGGAATCGGTATTCTGTTCCTGGGAATAAAGGCCATGTCCAGCGGGATTAGCCCCCTTAAGGATAATCCCTTCTTTACGAACCTTATCTTAACGTTTAGCAAAAATCCCGTTCTTGGCGTTGCCATAGGGGCTGTCTTTACCGGAATAATTCAAAGCAGCTCGGCCACGACGGGGCTGGTGATAGCGATGGGGATGAGCAACGCCATCGATTTGACCAGCGCGATCGGGTTGATCTTCGGGGCAAACATTGGGACATGTGTAACGGCGCAATTGGCATCCATCGGTGCCTCTCTATCGTCTAGAAGAGCTGCGCTTGCCCAGCTTATTATCAATGTGACAGGGGTGCTTATCTTCCTCCCCTTCCTGTTGCCCTTCTCGAAGATGGTCGCCTTAACTTCCTCCGGGCTTCCCAGGCAAATAGCGAACGCCCATACTCTATTCAATGTCATAGTCAGTTTGATCATATCCCCATTTGCGGGAGCGCTAGTCGGTGCGGTGAAGAGGATCATACCGGGAGAAGAGAAAGGGGTTGAGCGAAGGATCCAATTTCTGGACGAAAGGATTTTAACTGTGCCGTCCATTGCCATATCTGAGGCCAGCAAAGAGGTAAATCGGCTGGGAGAGATGGTGAATGAGATGCTGAAGTGGGGGGAGAAGGCCCTAATAGGCGGCGATGAAAAGGCAGCCAGATTGGTTATCGAGCAAGAGGATGAGGTGGTGGACGACCTTTGCAATGCTATCGAGAGGTTCGTAGATGCCATCATGGACCGGGACCTCAGCGAGAAGGAGCTGCAAAAATGCATCCAGCTCAGCCACAACGTCACCGACATCGAAAGGGTCGCTGACCACGCGAACAACCTGGCGGAGGCTTGTCAAGAAAAACTGAGGAAGAACATCCCATTTTCACCTCAGGCCCAAGAAGAGCTTGGTCTGCTGTTCCAAAAGGTGAGACAAACATATGATCTCTCCATCAAATCCCTAAAGGCTGAAGACCGCAAACTGGCTAAAAGGGTTTTAAAGATCGAAGACAAGGTGGATATCCTGGAGGCGCAGTTCAGGGAGTCTCACATGCGGAGGCTGGAGGAGGGGATATGTAGTCCGGAGGCGGATGTCATCTACGTCGAATCATTGAGAAACCTGGAGAGGATCGGCGGCCATGCGGATAACATCGCCGGCAGTATTCTAACTTGACGCTATCCGATCGCATTTCTCCTTTAGTGGAGGATGGTGAGGAGGACTTTGTCGTCGTCAAGATTCTCTGGTGGGAATAGAGCAGCCCATTTGACATCGCGTGCGCTTCTGCCTATGACAGGCCAAGAAGGCTAAGCATGAGAGCTCAACCATCAATGGGGGAGAAAACGACATGTCGGATGACATGCTGAAAGTTGCCACCTTTAACGCCAATTCGATCCGTAGCAGGTTGGAGCTGGTGCTCCACTGGCTACAAAGGGAGGTGCCCGATGTCCTCTGCCTCCAGGAGACGAAGGTACAGGACGCCGACTTCCCGGCAACGGCCTTTAGGGAGGCGGACTATCACGTCGTCTTCCGGGGGCAGAAGGCTTACGCGGGAGTGGCCATCGTCAGCCGGGAGGAGCCCCGGGAGGTCGCCTTCGGCTTCGACGACAACGGCCCTTCGACGAGCTCAGGGCAGAGCGAGCCCGACGAGGCACGCTTGATCCGGGCTGTCATCCGGGGCATCCCGGTGGTCAACACCTACGTCCCCCAGGGCCGTTCCCCGGACTTGCCCCAGTTCCAATACAAGCTGGAGTGGCTGGCTCGGCTGCAGGCTCTCTTTGAACGCCACTACTCGCCCCAGGAGCCGCTCCTGTGGATGGGCGACTTCAACGTCGCCCCTGAACCCGTAGACGTCCACGACCCGAAGGGGCTGAAGGACCACGTGGATTTTCACCCCTTAGCCCGCGCTGCCCTGCAGCGGGTCAAGGAGTGGGGCTTCGTGGACATCTTCCGGCTGCACCACCCGGAGGAGCCGGAGCAGTACACCTTCTGGGATTACCGGGTACGGGATGCGCTGGAACGCGGGCTTGGCTGGCGGGTGGACCACATCTGGGCCACCGAGCCACTGGCCCGCAGGTCCATCGGGGCCTGGATTGACGTGGAGGCCCGGCTGGCGGAGCGCCCCTCGGACCACACCTTTCTGGTGGCCGAGTTCGCGCTCTGATCGGCATGGCGAGGTGCAGGGACGGAGCATGGTTATTATGGGCAAATTGCTGCCTGTCAAGGCGGAGGCTGGCGATTAAGCACGAATGCCTATGTGTGATGTTAAAAGAGTTTCAGAGTGAGGAGGCGGTCAATGCCCAATGAACCCGTCCCTATCGATGATGACTCTTTTGAAAAAAGGTGCTAAAGTCACCTGTTCCTGTAGTAATCGATTTCTGGGCTCCGTGGTGCGCCCCTTGTCGCTTAATGGGCCCGATGTTAAAGAAATTGGCCAAGGAATTTGAGGGCCGGCTCTTGGTGACTAGGCTTAATGTCAGCCTGAACCCCACAACGCCAGCCAAATATAACATCATGGCTATCCCCACCCTGGTCATTTTTAAGGATGGCAAAGAGGTATATCGAAGGATGGGGGCGCTGCCATGGAACATCTTGAAAGAAAAAGTTGAAGGGGCTTTGTAGCCTAGACGCTTGCGCTGAGGGAGGCAAAACAGATGCCTATTTATGAGTACCGATGCTTGGAGTGCGGGGAGAAGTTCGAAAAGTTGGTGCGCTTCAACACCTCAACTTCCGAGATAAAATGCCCCAAGTGCGGCGGACGGAAGCTTCAGCGCCAGGACGCCGAGCGCCACAGCGGCCTCCGCTAGCGCTTATGTCCCCTCCACATTGAAAGCTCTGAGCAGAAGGCAGGTTGCCTTCAAGGAGGGAAAGCATGCCCCTTTACGAATATCGCTGTGAGAACTGTGGGGAGCGGGTGGAGGTGCTGATTCGCTCGGTGATGAGCGCTCCGCCGACCTGTCCCAAATGCGGTAGCCCTCTGCTGGAGAAGTTGTTCTCCGTCCCCCACGTGCTGTCAGGACAGACGCGCCGTCCCAGTGGGCTGACCTGCTGCGGGCGGGGGGAGCGCTGTGAGATGCCGCCCTGTTCCAACGAGCAAGTTTGCCGCCGTGAACGCCGTTAGGAAGGGAGAGGAAGAGGCTTTTTAGCCGAGGAACTGGCCGCGGTGGAGGCCGTGGCCTGGGACGTGGGGAACGAGAACCCTCCCCGGAAAAAGGGAATAGGATGAGAATGACCCGTGTAGTTGACAACACTGTGCGGCGCAGTTCCCCCTTTTGGGGAGAGCACGGGCTGGCTTTCCTCATCGAGAGCGAAGGAGCCAACGTCCTCTTCGACGTCGGCCAAAGCGGGACAGTGTTGTTGCATAACCTGGCGCTGTTGGAAGTGGACCCCCGCCGCATTGATGCCCTGGTTCTGAACCATGCCCATTACGACCATACCGGTGGTTTGGCGGCTCTGTTAAAGCAGGCTCCAGGCCTCCCTCTCTTCGCCCATCCCGACCTCTTCCGCGAACGCTTCTCGCGCCGTGATGACGCATCTGCTCGCCTTAAAGGCTTCGCCCCGAGGGCTTCCCCTGAGGGGGTCAGCCCCGAAGGGCTCAGCCCGAGGGGTAGGATCTTTCCTTATGGGCGAGCAGATGCGTCAGATGACGCGCTTGCTCGTCCAAAAGGATAGGCTCTAACAAAAGCCACTCCTCTAGGGCAGATAACGACCTGAGAGTGGCTTTATCATTTTTTTCTTGGAGAGAGTTTTCGTTCTTATCCGATCCCAGGGGCTGGAGCCATTCGAGCCCAAATGGCCGACGAAGTCATGGATCGCCATATCCTGGCTTTGCCTGGGCGGCAGCCATTAGCCAACCATCAATGCTGAGGGCTGACCGCCCCCGCTGGAGTCGCTCCCGGCTGATCAGCCCCACCACCTCATGCTCAGGCGCCGGGCAGTTCTTTGTAACAAAGGGCAGGTAGACCCAGTGCGTCGGGCTTACATCGAATGTCGTGCTAGCGTGGAAACCCCACGACCCAGTCTCTATATCCGTAGCCTCCACTTCTACCCTATAGGTTCCAGCGGATAACCTGCCCACGTTCTCGGTGAAGAACCAATGGGTTACCACAGGAGCACAGATGTCGCGCTTGCTTTCCAAGGTAACCTGGAAGGAGATCGTATTCTCAGAGATGGCATAAGAAGAGCTAACGCTGGGGCATGCATTACGCCACTCACCCGATATAGTTATCCGAATCTCATCGGCTTCTGTGGGATCAGATGGCTCGATTGCAATGTGGTCAGTATCGGCAAGGGTGCTGGGATCGCCGATAAGCGGAGATGCCGCCAACATCACAAGCAAAGCTATCAGTAGCAATTTGCCCTGGTTGCGCAAGAGCGATCGAACCGAGCTCGTGAATTTCAGCATCTCCTTGTCTCCTTTGACTGATTCTGAACTGCCCCAAAATTCACGCAACATTCACGCACAAATCCCCAAATTTATGCTATCATATTAAAGACATCAATAAGGCACAGTTATCCCCAAACAAACATATCAGGAAAAGCCTATGTTGTCAAGAGGCTATTGACGTGCCTGGCCCTTGCTCACCTCTTTCAAACTGTCGGCAGTTTGCCGCTGATCGCTGCATCCACCCTCTTGCTCCTACGGGCAAGGCATGGTATAATAGAATTGAGTGACATGCTTGCTTTCAAGCACGCCAAAGGAGGCAAAGATGAAAAGGATCCTCACCACAACTTTAGCTGCGGCGATGCTTTTCACCGCAGCCCTGTCCATGGCGGGCTATGGGGCAACGGAGCCTTCACAGCCGCCGCCATTTCACACCCATCACAACCTCGCAGGGCGGGATGAGCGCCCTCTCTACGTTCCAGGCCAGCTAATCGTCAAGTTCAGAAAACACACTCCCTTCGCTAAGCGCCATCAGGCCTTGGCCGAGAGCAGGATGGCCCTGGCGAAGAGCCTCACGCTGCCAGACTATGCCCTGGTGACCTTCCCCCCTGACCGAGATGTCCGTCTGATGGCTGCTTCCCTGGCCAGGAACCCAGCCATCGAGCTGGCTGAGCCCAATTACTATCGCTACGCCGACTTCGCCCCCAACGACCCCTATTACCCTTACCAGTGGCACCTTCCCAAGATCCAGATGCCTTCTGCCTGGGATGTCTCTAACGGGGCAGGCGTCACCGTGGCCGTGGTTGACACCGGGGTGGCCTATGAGGATTTTGACCTCTATGCCAGAGCGCCGGACTTAGAGGGGACGACCTTCGTCACTGGTACTGATGTCGTCAACGACGACGATCATCCCAACGACGATAACAGCCATGGCACCCACACCGCTGGCACCATCGCCCAGACCACCAACAACGGCATGGGGGTGGCGGGCATAGCCTATGGCGCCAAGATCATGCCCGTCAAGGTGTTGGATAGCGATGGGAGCGGCACGGATGCGTGGGTTGCGGAAGGGATAATGTGGACCGTTGACCATGGGGCTCAGGTGATCAACCTCAGCCTGGGTGGCCGCTATCCCTCAAGCATCCTGGAAGATGCGGTGAACTACGCCTACGACGCCGGGGTCACCGTCGTCGCCGCAGCGGGGAACGACAACCGTAGCGTCAGTTACCCTGCTGCCTATGAGAACTGCATCGCCGTAGGCGCCGTCCGCTACGACGAGACCCGCTCCTATTACTCCAACTACGGCTCTGCCCTCGACCTGGTGGCGCCCGGCGGCGATCTTACCGTGGACCAGAACGGCGACGGGTTCGGCGATGGGATCCTCCAGCAGACCTTCAATCCCATCACGAAGGACTACGATGACTTCGGCTATTGGTTCTTTGAAGGCACCTCAATGGCCGCGCCCCATGTCTCAGGGGTTGCCGCTCTGCTGATGGCCCATGGGATTTGCACCACGCCAGATGAGATACGGGCAGTGTTGGAGGCTACGGCGAAAGACAAAGGACCCCCCGGCTGGGATCCAGAGTACGGACATGGGTTAGTTCAGGCATATGATGCTTTGCTCTTTGGATGCGTGGAGCCGACGCCCACCCAGCCGCCATCACCTTTGCCAACCCCCACGCCCACCCAACCACCTTCACCCCTGGCGACACCGGCGCTCTAACCCAATCGCCTTTACCGGCGCCTCCCATCAGGGCGAGTTGCAGGGATGGGGAGAGAAAGCAAGGATGCAAAGGCCAAGATGGTCTTGCCAGGATTGATCCTCTTGGCCTTTGCCCTAAGGGTTTGCTGCCTCGATTTCCAAAGCCTCTGGCGCGATGAGGTGGACACCGTGATCTTCGCCCAGAGAGGCATCCCCGCTCTCGTGGCCAATTTCGTCAGGACCGGCGAGAACGGCCCGCTCTACTTCCTTGCCCTGCACCATTGGATAAGCCTGACAGGCATCAGCGAGTTCTCTCTCCGCTTCTTCTCGGTGGCCTTCGGCGTTCTGACCGTCCCCCTGGTTTACCTCTTCGGCCGCCGGCTGCTGGATGGGAGCGTTGGCCTGCTCGCCGCCTTCCTGGTCGCGCTCTCCCCTTATCACGTCTGGTACTCTCAAGAAGCCAGGATGTACTCCTTGGTCGCCTTTCTCGCGCTGCTTTCGCTCCACCTCTTTCATCTGGCCCTGCAGCGGGATCAATGGCTTCTCTGGGTGGGCTACGTTGTCGTCACCAGCCTCGCCCTGTATATCCACCTTTTCACCGCCCTGATGATTCTCGTCGAAGGGGTCTGGTTTGGTCTGCTCTGGCGTGGCTATCGCGATGCAGCGAGAAACGCCCTGATCGCCCTGGCGTGCTTGACGCTGCCCTATGTCCCCATAGCGGTGCGGCATATAATACCAGCCTTGGTCTCGCCGCCGCCGATAGTGATCTATTACCCCTACGGCCTGACGGAGATGATGAGGATATTACTCACAGCCTTCAGCCTGGGCCTGCGACCGATCACCGGGCTTGGGCCCATCGTGCTCTTCGCATCCCTTTTCCTGGCGGGGCTCTTTTACAGGGGGGAGGGGACAAGGAAGTGGCGCGCTCTACTGCCCAGTTGGAGGATCGCCCTCCTCTGCATCTACGTCTTCCTCCCCATTCTCGCCACCTATCTGGTCTCCCTGCGACGGCCGACCTTTACCGATAGATACCTGATCTTCATCCTCCCTGGTTACTATCTGCTGCTAGCCAGCGGCCTGCTGGTGGTCAAAAGGAGATCAGCGATCGTCTTCGCGCTGTGCATCTCACTGGTCACTTTTTATGCCCTTCGCGCTGTGTGGATGCAGGATCACACCAGGATAAAGGCCGACTTCCGGGCTGCAGCCCAACACTTCGCCGCCCATGCCCAGCCGGATGACCTGATAATCTTCCTCATGCCCTACGTGCACCATGCCTTCTCCTATTACCATCCCGAGGAAGTCCATTGGGCCGACCCGCCTTACACCAATAGTGGCATGGGGGAAGAGGAGGTGGCGGATGCGATGGAGAAGGCAACGATGGGTTACGCGAGGGTATGGCTGTTCCTATCCGAAGCCAACTTCTGGGATTCCTCCGGGCTGGTTGAGGGCTGGTTCCGCGATAACGCTCAACTGGTGGATAAGAGCTGCTTCAGCTATATCGAACTGCACTGTTATTCGATGGGTAAGGGCGACTGAGGAACACAAGCGCGCAATTTGCTTCCCGCATTACAAACTGACCAGCCTGCCTCCCACCCCGCCCCTTCTTGTATGTTGTCAGATTTCAGTGTATAATCTAATGCGTACGTGAAGTCTATGGGAGGTGAAAACCATGCAAACCTTAAAAGAGCTCATTGACCAATTGCCCCCTGAGCTTCAGGAGGAAGTGAGAGACTTTGTGGGGTTCCTGGTAGAGAAACGGCTGAAGAGACCCCGAGGCAAACCAAGGTTTGACTGGGCAGGGGCGCTCGCGGATTTGCGGGATCAGTACACCTCGGTGGAACTTCAGCACAAAATAGCAAAGTGGAGAATTGGAGAAGAGTGAGGCTACTCTTAGACACGAACATCTTCCTGGAAGTGATACTGGAGCAAGAGAAAGCCGACGCAACACGGGCTCTTCTGGCGAAGACCGATGTACACGAGTTCTTTATATCCGACTATTCCCTTCACTCCATAGGGCTTCTTCTTTTTCGCCGAAAGCAGCATGATGTCTTTCAGCGATTTGTGCTGGACATGGTGGTTAACGCTGGCATGATAATGACCTCTTTGTCCGCAGAGGACATGGAGGCTGTCATCAACGCAGCCCATAGGTTCAACCTCGACTTTGATGATGCCTATCAGTATGCCACAGCAGAGGAATTCAACCTCACCATTGTGAGCTTCGATGCCGACTTTGACGGCACTGAACTTGAGAGGAAAACACCGGAGAACATTTAAGGGGATGGCTTTTGGGTTTTCGCCTACATCGGGAATGCGCCGGGGCACGCGGCCAACAGCACCTATTGTCCAGAATGTGGCCAGGCTGATCCATCGGGTTCACTTTATGGTGCTGGAGGATAACGTGGTGGGAGGGAGGTGCAGGTTCTGTGAGGCAAAGATCCCGGGGATTTGGAAGTAGGAAAAGGTTTAGCAGATCTTCTACAGAGAATAGCTTGACTCCGCTTGGACGAGCGTGAACCCGCCGTATACACGTTTTAGTGATTGTTCCAAATTTGGTGAAGAGTTTTAACGGGACAGAGTTCTCCTTGCTCCAGGAGGATTTCAGGCAGCCACCAACTCCGCCAGATTGTAACCTGCGGGCTGACCACCCA
>Ga0315314_1000728_pt1 | contig 33106 bp, 28 predicted proteins | sample TDP9_MG_FD_203631 | JGI IMG/M metagenome (GOLD analysis project Ga0315314, IMG submission 203631) | Freshwater sediment microbial communities from Lake Towuti, South Sulawesi, Indonesia - TDP9 | ecosystem: Environmental > Aquatic > Freshwater > Lake > Sediment | place: Indonesia: South Sulawesi... | reverse complement strand
TCCCAACCAACTCCAACTCATACGTCTGATTAACATCAAAATCAATCCCCAAACCCTCATACTCCCCCTCAGTCAAAAACAAAACCATCTTAGGAAAAGAAAACTGACCATGCTGAGGCACCATGGGCAACTGCTGCTGCAAAACCTGAACCATATCCCGAACCATCTTAGCCTCCTCCGAAGAAGGCTGAATCACAAACCTCGGCACAACACGCTCCTCAACCAACTCAATCCTCTTCCCCAGATTCCCATCAGGATCACGAATAGACTCAATCCTCTGAACCCTAACCCGCACCATCACCTATCACCCAACAAACATAATACAAACACACCAGTTTATACATTTCCCAAAAATCCTCACTCAAACTCTATAGTGGCAGGAGGCTTAGAAGTAACATCATAATAAACACCAGAAACCCTCGGACACACTTCAAGAACCCCATTCGCAATTTTCTCCAAACTCTTCCACGAAACATCGGCAACCGAGGCTGTCAAGAAATCAACCGTCTCAACCGCCCTCACAACAACACTGTAGGCCTGCTTCTTCTCAGTCTCATTAATCGCATACAAGACTCGAGTAAACGAAGGATTCTCCTCAACAATCTTAGCCTGAAGACCGACTAAACTCTCAATAGGAGGCTTCAGAATATGCCCACTCTCATCCTCAACCTTCACTACCAGAATATCGCCATACAATCGCTGTCCCCCCTTCACTCCAGTCGCTCTATCACGAAAAACCTTAACAGAAACGTAATCAGACGAAACACCGAGAAATTCTCCTATCATTTCTGAAAGCCCCACAAGGTTAGAACCCAAGGGTCTTTCCACATTTTCAACAACAACCGCAAAGAACTGACTCGGCGGATGTTTAGCCAACTCCTCCTCAGCTATCGCAGTAGCTCTTTTCAGCACCCTCAACTTGTCAGCCCTAATTTCCCCAACAACCCGCACAGAAAGCCCAGGTCCAGGAAACGGTTGACGTTCAGATATTTCCGAGGGAACACCCAAAAATCGAGCCACTCTTCTAACCTGCTCCTTGTAAAGAGACGCCAACGGCTCAACAACCCGAAAACCAAAACGTTCAACTGGATCAATTCCCACTTGCGCCAAAACATTGTGCTGAGTCTTTACGCCCCCAGTAGTTTCAACAATATCCGCAGCAATTGTTCCTTGCACCAAGAACTCACAACCTTCGTCTTCTGCAGTCTCTCTCAAAGTGTTGTAAAAAGTTTCCCGAAACACTTTCCTCTTTTCTTCTGCATCCCGCAACCCCTTCAAGGCTCTTAGGAATCGCTCTCGGACATTCAGTATCTTTATTGGCAACCGTAACGGCTGCTGAGAAACCAGTTGGGCAACTCTCTCCGGTTCTCGCTCCCTCATAAAGGCGTCATCCAACATCACACACAGAAGGTTCTCTCCAATGGCTCGGTGAGTTAATGCAGCACATGTAGTGCTGTCAACCCCTCCTGAAACGGCAACGAGAGCTCGTTCCTCACCAAGCACTTCTCTAATCTCTTTCACTTGTTTTTCCACAAACTTTTGCGGATTAAACCTCATGCAACAACACCTTTAGATCAACTTGTGCGTCAATTCTCTGTTAATATATCTGCCGCTTCTAGGCATTCTATTAATCCCTGTAACACGAGAAATCACACTTGCCGAAATAGGTGTATCTAACAAATGAAGGTTCCTGAACCTAATGAAGGTCACTTTTGTTCGTCCCTCCAAAAAATCCAAGTACTCTTCAAAAGATTTCAAACAAGTTTCTTGACCATAATCTTTCCAAAGGTTTCCAGCGCTTCCAGTAACACGCTCCACAAACTCGCCAAAACCCCTAATCTCCTTAAACGGATATGTTACATAAAAAAGAATCAACTCTGTTCGCTTGGGACCCACTATTCCTTTACGAACAAACACATGGAATGATTTTCCGGAACTCTCTCTATCACAAAGCCGATTCCACCATTTTTCATTAGATAACAAAACATAAGCATATCGCTCGAACATTTATGACACCAAACCATAAATCAATAGTTTCATATTACCACTGTACCCTTAATAAAAACAGCTTAAAGAAGTAATTACCTGAACTCCAAACAGAGCAGAGATTAGATGAGCAAATCCTATTAAGGATATAATTAGATATTAATCACTTAACATACGGATATTGAGGTGAAGAGCTAATGAAACTTGTAACAGTTCTTCTTCCCGAAGCGTATTTAGAGGGACTCGACGAACTCGTAAGAGCGGGAATGTATCCAAGTCGAAGCGCCGCAATTAGAGCATCAGTTCGAGATCTACTAAAAAGAGAACTATGGATCAGACGAGAATAGAAGACCATAATCTCCCATTAATTTTCAGCACACCCCTTAATAGCATCTCTGAGTGATTTTGCAACATTTGAGGGGTCTTCGGCGAGCGTGATTTTCCTTCCTACAATTAAATAACGCGCCCCAGCCTCAACCGCAGCTTCAACATCCCCGCCTTGAACACCAACACCAGGCGAATAGATAGGAACACGGTCTTTTAAGACGGCATAAACTTCCTTGATTTTCTCTGGAAAAGTGGCACCAACCACCACGCCATCAGCATTCCAAGACAACGCTTTCTCAGCAAAGACAAGATATTGAAAGGTCAGCTTTCCAGTCTGTGGGTTAATTATTTTCTGTCCATATCCTTCAAAGGCGCCTTTATGACTCATATAAACTAGAAGAATAACCCCTCTGCGTTTTCTTTTGGCAATCTCCAAAACAGGTTGAAGCCCTTCATCCCATCCCACGAAAGGATTAGCAATTACGGCATCGAATCCAGCATTGTAATAGAACTCTGCGATCACACGATTCGTATCCCCTATATCATTAATTTTACAATCCATGATTGTAGGCAATCCCAAATCATGAGCAAGACCAACTATTCTTGGAATTCCATCAAATAATCCAAGAGGCAGAACTAGATGATGATTGATTTTGACAGCACAAATGTAAGGATGAACTTCTTCCAGTAAGTTGAGGCTTCGAGATAGAAGCTGATGAGGCTCAACTGGCGGAAGGTCTAAAGCTAAAACCAGGCTAGAGTGGTTTTCCTTTGCAGAGCGATTCATTTCAAGTTGAAAGGACAAGTTTACACCTCTCTAAAGTATTAGAGAGAAAGGTAATATTCCTTTTCTTAGATCTTACGAGGCTTAGCATGGCAAAGCTTTGCTTAAAGCTTTTTTTCTTAAATTTGAACTCAATCACACAACATGGCTGTCAACAATTCTTAGTAAACTCGCAATAAGAGATTACTAGTGCTCGCTGAAATTCCTTCATTTTCATTGTTTTATGGCAAAACATCGACATGTAATAAAATAGACGGGTTTTCAGAAGGTTTTTTCTTCCTTCTGGACATAAGAAGCGCTATGAGAATCATCGCAATGGCTGCCGCAACTACTAGCGCTATGAAAGTGAGGTCTCTTGGGACTGCATAAACTAGCATTGACCTGACGGCAACTGCACCATTAATATAGGTGTTGTCATCGACATTGATCTCTCCAGGTAAAACACTTGCAACAGCACTTATCGTGTAAGTGCCATCGGGAAGACCAGATGTGTTCCAAGCAAAGATTAGGTTTCTTTGGGCATTTGAAGGCAGAGATACAACAGACTGTGTTCCAATTAAAATCGAGTTGTAGTAAGCACTAACCTCGAAGGTTTCGGCGTCGCTTCCTTCATTTTTGACAACAACTGATATATTGACTATTTGACCAGTAACAACAGTTGTGGCTGAAGGAACCACACTAACTACAGCCACATTGCGCACAGTTATCAAAAATGTTGTTGACACTTCGGGGCAGTAGGGCACGCCTCCCAACTCCAAAGGAGCAGTATATGCTGAAGCGTTTACTGTAGCCGTGCCAACCGCAACCCATTCTGGGATTTCTAGTTTACAATAAATGTAGATGTAAGTTTTACCAGGCTCTATTTCAAAATCGTCTATCACAATATTGCCAAAAGGTACCCTCATTCCATCGTAAGCTGTAACTGCCAGCATTGCCATTTTGGAGACCATGGCAATATTTCTTAAAACAAGTTTTACTCCGACACAAGTTCCCTTTCCAAATATGTTTTGAGGTTTAAGATTCTCATCTATTGTGACTATCGAAAGGATTTCAACAATCCAGCCCACCTTAAAAGTTAAGGTGTCTTCAACTCGTACTTCAGCTATGTCCGCACTTGCGTAGGCTTTCCAAGTTCCGAAAACGATTGTTTCGGGGTTTTCCGTTGGCCAAGGTATACGAAAGTCAATCGTTGCGATGCCGCCTGCGTTTGTTCGAGCAGTTTGAATTACCGTGATGTTATTTAAAGGATTAATGGGTCCATGGATTTGGAGGGCAACATCCTTGTTTGGCACTGCGGCGTCGCGGTAAGTTAGGTTTGCGTAAAAGATAACTTCTTCTTGAGGAGCGAAGGCATCGCTGGGTTGGTCCAAGCCTTTTCCATCGTAGGGTTTCTTCTGAGTAAAAAGGTCAATCATCCTATATTCAGAAGCATATGTAACTTGAAGTTGGAAGCCTAGAATAAGTGAACATACGAGAGAGAATAGTAACAAAAGGGCTGAGATATTTTTTCTATTCAATCTTTTTCAACCTACATATCAAAACTTGCAACCGACCTCCTCATTCATTCACGTCATTACTCTTACCATTCTTACGAGTTGCCTTAAGCGTTCTGTAACTGTTTTCTATTATTTTCTTCTAAAACAGAACTTTAAAACACATATTCCCATACAAGAAATATACCGTGGAGGAACAGAAAGGTGATAACATGTGATTAAGGTCGGTTGTTGCGGCTATCCCACCTCTATGAAGAGATACCATGAAAATTTTTGCGTTGTGGAGTTAAACAAGACGTTCTATGAATATCCGAGGGTATCGACAGTTCTTGGGTGGAGAAAAAATGCTCCGAAAGATTTCGAATTTACAGTGAAGACTCATCAGGATGTTAGTCACAAATTTAAGTTGAAGGTGGAAGACAGCGTTGAGGCATTTAGCAAAATGAAAGAGGTATGTAGGATACTAGAGGCCCGTGTGTTATTGATTCAGACACCGGGTTCATTCAGAACGGACAAAATGGAAGACGCACACGAATTCTTTCGTGAAGTTGATCGTGAAGATTTGGTTTTGGTTTGGGAGACTCGTGGGGCGTCTTGGGAAGAAACAGCAACGCGTGAAAGGCTTTCTGAATTGCTCTGTGAGGAGGGTGTAACCCACGTTACGGATCCCCTTCGATCAATGCCTGCGTATGTTGGGGATGTAGCCTATTTTCGTTTGCATGGACTTGGTGAGCGCATGTACTACTACCAGTATGCGGATGCAGAGTTGGTTCAGTTGCATAAATTAATCAGACTCTTCGAATCTAAAGGAAAAGAGGTTTTTGTGTTTTTTAACAACTTGTCCATGCTTGAGGATGGTTTGCGGTTTGTTACTTATCTTAAGAAGGGTGAGTTTCCAAGCTTAACTGGAGCAGTCGGGTTAGACTCTGTGAGAAAGGTGATGGAAAGAACTCGTTTCCCAATGGTTAAAAGTGAACTTTTGAAGCGGTTGGGTTGGAGAGTTGTTGAGTTGGAGGTTGGTCGCCAAGTTAGATTGGAGAGTTTGTTGAAGGATATACCTTCTAAAATGTATGGAAGTGTCGAGGAGGTTCTGCGAGAAATAAGATTATGACTTCATCGCTATGTGGTGATATCCCCGTAAACCCCTTCTGTGGAAAGATTCTATGGCATCATTTGCCAAGAGTGAGGAGAAAATTAATCCGAATATGGCTTTTACAGAAATATCGGATGTGCTGAAGGTGGAAAAGAGTCGGGCAAGATTATATAAAAAATCTTAAAACATTTCATAACGATTATCTGAGTGTCAGATTCAAACTCGTAACGGTGAGTATATGGGTTTAAAAAATAAGAAGTCTCGAGAACTTTTGGATGAGATTGAAAGATGTGAAATCGCTTTACCCGAGATGCAACGAGAATACGTATGGAGGGAAAGACAAGTCAGAGATCTAGTCGACTCGATTTATAGAGGATATCCAGCTGGATTGATACTTTTATGGCCCAAGCCTTATGGCGAGGATATCCCAGAAACCTTCATAGGTGATGAACAAGTCGTTGCTACAGGCTCCGCTAGAACTTATCGGAGCCTAATTGTGGATGGACAGCAGAGACTGACTTCGTTATTGTTAATTGAAAAAGGCAAAGTAAAAGTATATTTCAACCCCTTAGCCGAAGAGTTCCAGTTAGAAAGCCCAAGAGTCAAGTATGATCCATTATGGTTTAACGTTACAGACGTCATAAGTAAGTATCTCTATGAAGTTGTTGATCCGAGAATCGAGAAACTGAAGCAAAAAGGTGTGACTGACCAAGAAATTAATGAGAAGATTAGAAGACCACTGGAAAAGTTAAGGGAGCAATTTAGAACTTATGAATTTCCCGTCTATGAAATCGCATCAGACATAACTTATGAACAAGTTGCCGATATCTTCACCAGAATAAACCTGAAGGGAACTCGAATAAGGACTACTGACCTCCTTATCGCTATGTTCTCAGTTAGAGCCCCTGCCGCTTTCAGAACAGAACTAAGGGTTCTATCCAATGATTTGAGCGACGAAGGCTGGGACCTAGATGCTTCCGTTCTAGTGAGATGCGTGGTTGGTGTAGCGAAGGGAGAGGGAAACATTACAAATTTTAGGAGATCAGGGAGCAAAATCACTCAAGAAGAACTAATGAGCGGATTAGAGGATACACGTGAATACCTATGGCAACTTCTACAACTGATAAAGGATGTAGGAATCGATACATCGGATATTATACCCTCAGGAAATGTCCTACCGCCATTGGTTATATATCTGAAGCATAAGAAAGGAAGGATTTCTGAGGAGGAAAGGAAACATATAGTTCTATGGTTTTTATTAGCCTCTTTCTGGGGAAGGTACGCTGGCGCAACGGACACGAGGCTTGGAGAAGACGTTAAAGAAGTGATGACGGGGAATCTATCGGGTCTATTCAAAAATTTGGAACGTCAGGTGGGAAGATTACTAATAGACCAAGAGACTCTTGCGGAAAGAAGCTATGGTAACAGGCTTCTCATCTACTCTATATGTTTTGAAAGGGGTTCTCTTGATTGGTTTAAAGGACATAGAATAAAAACAAATTTCCAAGAACACCATGTGTTTCCGCAAGTCTTACTTGAGGGACGAAAATACCCAGCTCCCGTGCGCCCGGACCTTATTAGCCATATAGGCAACATCGCTTTTCTGTCAGAAAAGGCCAATAAAACCATTCGAGATTCGGAACCAGTAAAATACCTATCTAATGTTCCAAGGGAACGGCTAGAGCAACAATTTGTGCCAATAGATCACGAGATGTGGAAGTTAGAAAATTATGAGGGGTTCTTGAAAGCAAGAATTAACTCAATAGTGAACAGCATCAATGATTGGTTTATCACACTCGGGGTAAAGGACTTTTTAATGTGAGGTATCTAAGACTTGAATTTAGTTGACATACAGAAAAAAGAGGGCTTTGCGAGGGATAATAGGTTTCGGGGGATTACCCCTATAAACTCGCCTTCTTAACCTCTTTTTCGTAACCAGTATACTTCATCGAGTGGAGGCTCAGCATAAGGTTCGGTTGTCGGTTAGCCTTCTTCGTGACAGAGACCAACAACGTCACCTGCACTATGTGGCACTACATATAAGCCAAAGATGAAACAGCAAAATCATTAGCCTAGGGCTAGTTTTCGATACCCCCTACCCCCTATACTTTTTTTAGGATCAGTGTCACCAAGGAGGATACTTGGTATTCTTCAGGAGAAAATTTAGATTGTGCCGATTTCTTTTGTGGTTTTGTCAAGCCTCAGCCAAAATTAGTTAGCCTTAAATTAACATCTATATTTTTCCAATTCGCTTCTCAATAGTTGAAAGTCCCTCTCGAGTTCATCTTTATATCCCGCATTGTAGAGGGCTGCTGCTGGATGATACATAGGAATCAAGGAGATTTGAAAGCCGAAAATCTTGATTTCATAAACTCTTCCACGAACTTTCGTGACACCTTCGGTTTTCAAGCCTGCTTTAGAAAAAATATAGGAAGTCGAGTGCCTGCCAAGAGTGACAATAATTTTGGGTTTGACAATCTTTATTTGCTGGTCAAGATATGGCGTGCAAGTTTTAATCTCCTTCTCTAGCGGGTCACGATTCTCTGGAGGTCTACATTTAAGAACGTTTCCAACGAAAACTTCTCTTCAGAGAGCCCAATGTTCGATAGTAACTTGTCAAGAAGTTTGCCAGCGGCACCCACAAAAGGTTGACCCTTAACATCTTCATAATAACCCGGCGCTTCACCAATAAACACCACAAAGGCGTCGAGGCTTCCTTCGCCAGGAACAGCATTTCGCCTCTGCTTCCATAAGTCGCACTTCCGGCACACCTTGATCTCGGTTGCGATGTTTTCCATAAGAATTCTTTTAGATGTGTGGATTTCGTATTCTCTTGTCAAGTCTATCTCCGTGTAGAATATTCGACAGATTAAGTGATAGCTTCTTATAACCCTACACTATAAAACATGGATTTAAATGATTAATGTGTGAAGAGGATTGATGAAGCAATAAGATACGTGCAGAAAAAGATTGGTAAAACTTCGTAATTCAAGTATTGTTTCAATGATTGCAATTGCCGTTTCTTTCTCTCAATGTTTGTGATGCATTAAATGTTCCGCCTAATTCGTCTCTATTGGCGGCGTCAACCATGACATTATGGGCGAAAAATCGCCTATGGATGACCCGATAACGGTTGACCTGCAAATACAGACACAAAAGATGTAGAGCGAAACAACACATCACTTATTGGCTAGAATTCTACCGCCACTTAGATACAATTGCTGAAAACAGTCTAGAAACGATGGAGGCTAGAGAAAACACAAACGCTCCATATTTGGCTCATATACTAGACCCGGCCTAGACCCTCTGCGTGTGTGTGAGTCTCTCCTCCCCCTCTCATCCTCTGGTCGTACCCCTGCTCATTTAGCTAGAGTCTTGATTATCTCTCTTAAAGCAGACACAAATTTGTCGATTTCCTCTTCTGTGTTGTAAAGGTAAGTGGACGCCCTCACGGTTCCTGGTTCATGAAGGAGACTTTTTGTGAGAGGCAGAGCACAGTGATGCCCAGAGCGCACCATAACGTTGGCGGAAACATCTAGTGCCAACGCTACGTCATGTGGGTTCAAGTCTCCTACATTGAAGGCTGTAATTCCAATCTTGTTTTCAGGGTCAGGACCATAAACCTTAACGCTAGGAAGTGTCGTTATCTCCTCATACATCCGCTTTGTAAGTTTCTTTTCATGGTGTTCGATGATTTTCATTCCGATTTTCTGTAGGTAGTCGATTGCGGCTCCCAGTCCAATTGCTTCTGCGATGGCTGGTGTTCCAGCTTCAAATCTTCTTGGACTTTTGTCTAGTTTGTAATAGTCGACCCCCACGTCCGCTATGGTTCCACCGCCTATGTATAATGGTTCAACCTTTTCTGTTAACTCTTCTCGAATGTAGAGGGAGCCAGAGCCGGTTGGGGCACACATTTTATGTCCACTGAAGGCGAGGAAGTCGCATTCCATTTTTTGCACATCCACTTTGATGTGTGGAACTGATTGAGCGCCGTCTACCAAGACATATGCTCCATGCTCGTGGGCAATCTTCGTTATCTGCTCAATAGGTGTAATCACTCCTAAGACATTTGAGACATGTGTCAGGGCTACCAGCTTTGTTTTGTCGTCAATTATTTTCTCAAAGTCAGCGATGTCTAGCAGTCCTTTTTCAACTGGTTCCTTTGGCTCAACAACCACCAATTTTACGCCATGATTATTCTTTGCTCGGAGCCAAACAATGAAGTTGGAGTGATGTTCAATTAGTGATGTAACGATTTTCTCTCCTCTTTTCCATTTTAAGCCCCTTGCGATAAGATTTATTCCCTCAGTGGTGTTTTTGGTCATGATGATCTCGTTTTCAGATTTTGCATTGATGAACTCAGCAACTTTTGTTCGAACTCGTTCGTATTCTTCACTTGCCTTTTGAGAGAGACGATGGATGCCTCGTTCTACGTTTGCTCTGTAATGACGATAAAACTCTGACACTTTTTGAAGAACCGGCTCTGGGGTGAGGCTGCTTGCGGCGCTGTCTAAGTAAATTATGCCTGTCTCTAAAATTGGGAAATCCTTCCTCACTTCTTTCACATTGATCATATAACATTCCTTCTAACTATGCTTTGAACTGTCGAATTTTGATTTGTCATGTTATTCGCTGGATCTATAACAATGTTATAGTTTTCACAATTATAGGTTTCTATTCATAACGGAGAGAAGCGTTTCTAGTAACCCAAATGTTACTTTATTTTTCTTTTAAGCATAAGAAAACCTTATCTGATATGGAAAATAAGCCTTGGTTGAGGGCTATCCGTATGGTTGATCTGAAACAAGTCTACAAGGGTGTTGATATAATCGTTCTAACTGGAGACATCACAAAGTTGAACGTGGATGCTATCGTAAACCCAGCGAACAGCTTGATGATCATGGGCGGTGGTGTCGCAGGCGCTATCAAAAAAGCTGGAGGGAAAGAAATCGAAGACGAGGCAATGAAACACGCCCCAGTTGCGGTTGGAAAAGCAGTAGCGACTGGAGCAGGACAACTGGAGACAAAGTATGTGATTCACGCGCCCACCATGAAGATGCCTGCAATGAGTATTGATAAAAGGAATGTTCAATTCGCTGTGAAAGGTGCCTTAGAGTGCGCTGAGGAGCTTGGAATAAAAACCATAGCTTTTCCTGGGATGGGAACGGGTGTTGGGGGTCTTAGTCTTGAAGAAGCAGCTAGATCGATGGTGAGCGAGATAAGGAAGCATATTGATGAGGGTACGTCTTTAAAGGAAATGGTTTTGGTTGGATTTTCGAAGGATTTGACTTACGCATTTGAGGAAGCGATTAGTGAAGTAATCTCTTAGATGGTGGGAGAGGTTTTTGTTTTGTTGTGGTTTTTGGTTGTTTGTGTTTTGGGTTTTGTTTTTGTGTTGGTTGTTGGTTTGGGTTGTGTTTGGTGTGGGTTTAGGGTGATTTGTGGTTGACTTGTTGGTGATTTAATAGTGACTTAATGGTGACTGATAGTTGCAGAATTTGCTTTTAAGCCTGAAAATTACTATCGAGCAGAAACGTTTGGCAATACCTTATCACAGAGAGCAACAATACAGCTACAGCAAAAGCGGACACCTACAATTCAGCCACCCAGAAAACGCTCACGACGGCATGCTGTGAGCTCTAGCATTCAGCGTCTATGGAGCAAGAGAGCACAAAAAACCACCAGCCTTCACGTTCGGACGAGACTAAAGTTTGATGTCATCAGTCTAGTAACGTGGGTTCAAATCCCTTCCCCGGCGCCAAAATGTGCACACCCACACTAACTATTTTTGGATGACGCTCACTTTTCCGCTTCTGCCAACCTTTAACTGACGTACACCTCTAAACACGCTAACATTCGCGTTTTCAACTTGAATGAGGGCACCTGCAGAAATTTCATCTATTTGATTGTTCCATAAAGGCAATTGGATGGTTCCAGTTTCGTCAGTGACGAGGACGTTTGTCACATTAGCGTAGAAGCCAAAACGGGTTGCGACCACCCTTGGCTGAGATACTTGGAGAATGCGTGCCTTTATGTTAATCCGTTTCATTCCAACCCTTAGGTCTCTAATCTGATGGTGGTTTGATTTGGCCTCTTGGGCTGAGTCTCTCATAAACAACGACCTATAGGTGAACTCTTTGAGTGGATTGGTCTTTGCAAGAATATGCACGGGTATGGGAAATTGCGCAACCACCTTATGAGTGTTGGTTATGAGAAAGATTGCGTGATCCCGTGTCTTCACACGGCATTCAATCGATAGTTCTCCACACGTAGCTTTTTCATGTTCAAAAGCATCAAGAAAACTACTAAAAAACTTGCCTGAATCAATTTCATGCTTCACTGAAATTCCAGCGAGATACTCAAGAAGCCGAACGTCATCGTAAGAGTGAAGCCTACCAGGGGGTCGCCCTCGCGTAGTCCATACTTTGTTTCGCATTTTACTTGTCTTCTACTCTTGTGTCAGAGTGATTTCTATCGTTGAAACCATCCTCGGTCTGCCTTCGCCTTCTCTTGGTGGCATTTCTTCGGTTCCTATGGTGATTTTGCTTATGCCCAGGTCTTTCATGAATCTGTGTCTGGTTATCTCGACGGCGTCGACGGCGGTAGTTATTGCTTGTCCCCTCGCCTTCAAAGTGACTTCCTCTGCGTTAGACCCGCTGAAACTTGTTATGATTCCCAACACATAATTCATCGGAGGCTTTCTCCCCACGTAAATGATGTTTGGTTCTCTAGACAAAACTTCACTTCCTCGTGTCGCTGTTGACAAAGATAGTAGGTTGACCTCACTTATAAACACCATTAACATTCTCCAACAACTAAAATGCACATGCTGTCCCTTTAACTCCCACGCGCACCTAAACAGAGTCAAGTATGTTGTTTAATCGGTTTTGATGGTCCCTTTTGGTTATATAAATCGTCCGCGTCAAGCGTGACTCCGTCGATGATAAATTTGGGTTGGAGGATGGTAGATGGACTATACCAACAGTTAATTCTGACCCCGTGTTTTTTGCAGAGGGCTTCCACATCGGCTTCAAACTTTTGGTAGAGTTGGAGGAGAGACTCCTGAAAAGCATGCACTTTCTCCCCTTCTTTGACCTTTCTGTTGTGTGCTCGGAGCATAACCTCTGAAAGCCCTCGTGTGTAACTCTCAAGTCCCGATAAAAACATTGTCAAGTGCTAGAAATGTCTCAGAATAACATAGGTGTGCCTGCTTAGCGGTACCATCTACTAAGATCGTGTCGGGTATTCTAATGGGTCTGCCCCTAGAAAGAAACAAGGAGAGGAAAATAAATGAGATATACATTTGAAGAGGAAGAACCAGAAGAAACTGAAGAAGAAGAATGGTAAACATTCCTTCATAAATTTTTATTCCCTTTTTTCTCAAATTTTCAGGTCGTCTTTGCATTGGAGCAGGCGATACTTTAGTGAAGATGCTAAAAGCCCCTCTGTTGCCTAGTTTAGGTTCACTGCTGCAACTGTGTTCTTAAGATGCGCACGAGCAGATTTAATTAGTAAATTTCTATGAAACGTAAATTATTTAACGAACTTCTTAGGATGGTGTTTGAATTTTTTCTTACAACTCGCGTAAGACTATTTTTTGTTTTTCCTATGCTCTTGAGGAAGTGCAACCTTCTTTTTCTGTTCATTCTGCATCTTCTTAGCCCTTTTCAATTGGCGATCGATCGATGTTCTAGACCTCCAGGTGGTATTCTGCGGTTTCTGCGGATACCTAGCTGTTCTGCAGGTCAGTCTACTTCACGAACTTCATTGGTTGTCTTTTGAATCTCTTCTTGCAGGTTACGCTACAAAAATGATAGGTCTCGCCATCGTAGGTGATCTTGAACTTGGCTGTCTTCTCGTCCAGAACGACGCCACAAACGGGATCTCTAGGCATTATTTTAATCTCATCGAAGAGTGTGCGTTCTGCTTATTATTACTATTGATAAAAAGAAAAGGTGCGTAAAACGGACCGAAGATTTTAGCTAGTAAGCTTAATATCTTCTTGGGGGTCTTCGTTTAGAATAGCATTCTCGGCAGTATACAGGTCTGCTTCCGTCAGGTTTGAAGGGAACCTCACATTCTTGACCACAATCGGCGCAGACTGCCTTATGCATTTCTCGGGATTCTCTATACGACAATCGAATTACACCTCCTATTAGTCGCCGAAGAACTCTTCTAGCGTGTCCAATCAGTTGACATATTGATCTATTTAAACGTATCTAAACTAAGGTGGTTCGGGTTTTGGGCTTAAATCTTTAGTACAACTTGAAAGGATGTATTATATGATAACAATGCTAATCATTTGAACACTGACTGAAGAGATGTAGAATTTATGGGTAGAAAAGAACGATGTCCTCAATGTGGGAGTAAGAAGATTACGATAACTGAAAATCTGAAAAAATGTGAAGTTTGTAAATATACATGGGCCGGAAAATCTAGAAGGAAAACTTCTAAGAAAGAGAAAGTCCGATTTTAGGTAAGAAATGTAACAAGTGGTGACCATATATCCAGTAACGCAAAGCTAATTCATTTCTATTCTGATTATCTTAATATGGAGATTGAAGATAATGGGCATGAGAAGCGCTAAGAAGAAACCAATGACTAAGAAGGAAAGAGAGGAGAAGAGAAGAAAGCGCAAGGAGAAACGCTTGAAGAAGTGACGGCAACGGTAACACTTTCCCAATATGCCTTGTCGCTTATTCTACACTATGCGCGCGCGCAGCGAAAGCCCCGGGTCAAGCGCTGGGAAGTCTTGTGGAAATAATCGGTTGAATCAAATCTACGTTGTCTTCTGTGTCAGTAACACTAACGTTTTAAAGTAGGGTTCCTCTCGTAAGAGAAAGAGAAACTTGGGACGAAACTATGGGTAAAAAGAAGGTCATCAGCGAAGAAGAGATAGAAAATATGGTGTTGCCCGTCGCCAACGACGTCCTTGGTATAGCGGTGAAGATGCTGGGTTTCGACCGTATCTTGGTGAACTGTCAGGACGGCCACGAACGCCTCTGCAGAATCCGTGGCAAGTTAAAAAGAAGGGTCTGGATAAGGCAGGGTGACATCGTTCTGGTCTCTCCGTGGGACTTCCAGTTCGACAAGCGAGGCGACATCATATGGCGATACAAAAGAAATCAAGCTGAATGGCTGAGAAAGAATGGATACCTGAAGATTTAACGAGAAGAATTTAGTGCTCATGGTGTATCAAGTTTTTGATGAGGCTTATGATGGAAGCCACATATGACTGATATAATTGCTAACATTCTTTATCCTTACAATTGCTATCGCGCGCGCAACATACAGTCCTATCTAATAAGAGGCGCCTCCTCGTTATATGCTATTTTTAAGGAGCGTGCTTGACCATCAAATACGTTTATTAAGAGCACTTGTAGGCTTATCTTAAGAGCGCTAATCGCGCGGAGGACAACACTATGAGCGAAGAGGGAGAAGGCGAAGAAGAGGAAGAGGAACTAGAGGAAGAAGAGTGGTAGGGCATTAAGTGTGGAACCAAGCTCCACGGAGCCCTAGAGACGCGGAAATAACGCCTTGTTTTTAACACCCTATTTTTTAATCTTAGAAACCTTTGAAGGAGGTGACAGACAATTGGCCAAGTGTCCGACCTGTGGGAAAGAAGTCGAAACGCCGATAAGGGAGTGGGATATGGGCAAGAACAAAAGGATACATGTTAAGCAGTACGAGTGTTGCGGGAAAAAATTCCGCGAATACAGAAAGAGAGTTTAGGAACTAAACCGTCAACCGTTACTGTGATCATCAACTCGCTTCACGTCTTAGGTCACGTTAGAGGGGGGTTGATGTTAAAAACGTTTAAGCCTGCGGTTCCTTAAGCTGTGCTGATTCTTCGTCCTTTCTACGGCCTCTTTTGCTTGATTGGCTATGGTTTCGAACTTTTTCTCGTCGTAGAGCTCGTCGGCGTCGAATCCAACGCTGTCTATGATGAATTTGGGCTCAGGGATCTGCAGTCACGCAGATATCTGCGTGCACCTGAGAGCTCATATCTAGAGCATATCAAAAAATAGGGTTCTATTTACACTTTCTTTCACTATCTATCTTTTTCAAGAGTTTGTTAAGGATTTTTCCTTTCGTTCTCAACTCTTGTTCCGAAATTGTGTGTCCCATTGGACATAATTTATCAACCATGGCACCTTCATTTGCCAGATACACAACCGGATAGAGATAGCACCCCAAGGGTCTTTTCCTATAGACTCGGCATTTCTTATCAGCGAGACTGTAGAAATAGCAGCATCCGTCAACGTTTCTGAGGCGAGTCACATCATCATCCATAACCGCAAATTCTTCTAGGCGATAACCCGCTTCCACTAATCTTTTGATGTCCTTGCTTGAAAGCTCCATCTCCGTTTTTTCACAGCATTTTCCACAATTTGAACAACGCACGAGAAGCCGACTTCCCTCACACGTCATAACAAAAGGCAGCCGAGTTATTATAGTTGTTTTGGTAGCTCAGGGGAGATTTGAACTCCCGCTTGCCCGTTTCCACTTCAAAACATTCAAAAGTTTCTGATGGAAAAGGTCTTTCTCCACCTTGTTTATAAAATTCGCCGAGAATTTAAACCGAGTCTTAAACCTAACCCCGCACTTTTGGACAGACCTACTCACTTTTGGACGAGAGTAGGTTTGAGATTGGCTGCTATCTTTTCGGCTTCTGAAATGTGCTTCGCCACCTGTCGCCGAGGTGTCCTGCTGGCGAAAGCCTGTTGATTCGTCTTGGCGCATGAAATTCGTTTATTATCAATCCTTCTTCAACTAGAAACTGTATTGCCTTGCGGCAATGCTCTTGCGTAATGCCGACACGTCTAGCAATTTGATTGTTCTGTAAAGGCTCCTGCTCAAGCAGTGCCTCTAGTCTTTTGGCATGACGAGTGAGTCAACTGTGAAGTTTCTTATGGTTATCCAGTTTCTATGCAGAAACTCTTAAATTTGTCCTTGTTGTTATAGCGGGAAGTTTTCAAAGGAGACCTTTATATGCTGAAGATCAGAAGGTTCGTGAGAGACAAGGACGAAGAACTTTGGCTTAGAATATGGAACGAATCCTTCAAAGAGTATGAAGACGAGAGAGCCATGACTACCGAAGACATGAGAATATGGGAGAACAGTCCAAGGTTTGACTCTGAAGGAATGTTCATAGCAGAATGGAACGGCAAACCCGTTGGAGAAGTTTACGCTCGTGTAGACAAGAAGAGGGAAGAAAAGAAGGGCTTCATCAATTTAGTCGGAGTTCTTCCAGAATTCCGAAGAAAAGGCGTTGGAAGAAGGCTGGTGGAAAAGGGCATTGAGAACCTAAGGGAGCGTGGCATGGAAACAGTGGAATCTTGGACAAGAGAGGATTATACGGGTTATAGGAAACTCTTAGAATCCATGGGGTTCAGTTTAACTAGGGTTTTCAGCACAATGGAGAAGGACTTGGACACGATTCCATCTACCATAGGAGAAAACAGAGAGGTGAAACTTCAGACTATGAGCAAAACCATGAGAGACATAAAACTGCTCAATTGGCTGGGCAACGAAACCTTCAAGGAACACTATAATTTTAGGCCAAACACCATCGAAGAAACCAAGTACACGATTGAAAATGAACCCGACATCGACATAAACGGCTGGTTCTTTGCATACCTGAAGAAACAACTAGTAGGATACGTCGGAACCGGAATAGACAAAAAGTTCATTGAAGAAAAGGGAATAAATCGTGGCTGGATCTGGGTTATAGGAGTCCTAAAACCACACAGAAGAAAAGGAGTAGGCACAAGATTGATGTTAGCAGCCATGGAATTTTTGAAGGAGAAAGGAATGCGCGAGGCCATGCTAGGAGTCGACGACATAAACCCCACTAAGGCTATTGAACTTTACAAGAAAACGGGGTTTACAGTGTACAAAAAGGAACCAATCTATTGCAAAAACATCAAATGAACATGTTCTTTCCCCTAGTTAGGCGATCGGTTTTAAACCTAAAACTGTCGTAATTGTCGTTTTCTTTTCTGAGATAGAAGATTCTTCCGACACATTTTAATACTACATGCGCATATTTTCTTTTAGAGTGAGGAAAAGTGTCGGATTTCGACGGAAAGAAACCAGACAAGAGAGAAGAATTCGTCAAATTACTTACGATTGCAAAGCAAAGGGAAGTCGAGAAGAAGAAGGCAAGAGGAAGTAGATCGACAAAACCGACAGTCTCAGGCACGGCACAAATAATGAAGGTGCATCGTGACACGCTTTACAAATGGATGACTGAGTTTGGCGTTAATTTCGAAGAGGTTGGTGAGAAAGTGCCATTGCCAATGGTGGGAAAGGAGGTTGAACCCTACACCTACCTTATTGGCGAGGCTTTGATTGGAGAAGGAACCGAAGTGGCTCATATAGATCTGATAATTGGCGACAAAACAGGTCCCGTAGGGGAAGCCTTCGCTAATGGCTTGTCCAACTTGTCAGCTGGACACACACCTCTTCTTGCAGTTATTAGACCTAATCTCCCCCCAAAACCTCACACGCTTCTGGTTCCAAAGGTCACTGTAAAAAATCTTGAAGAAGCGGGAAAGATCTTTGGTCCTGCTCAGGCTGCGGTAGCAAAGGCGGTAGCTGACTCTGTGGAAGAAGGCGCTATACCTGAGGACAAGCTCGATGATTGGGTGATAATATGCAGTGTCTTTGTTCACCCAGACGCAAAAGATTACCGAAGAATATACTCCTACAATTACGGAGCAACAAAACTCGCGCTGAAAAGGGCTCTCGTCAAGTATCCCCCAGTACAGAAAATAATATTCGACAAGGATCGAGCGAAGCATCCCATCATGGGTTTCAGAGTGCCTCGGTTGTGGAGACCGCCTTACCTACAAATCGCATTTGACATTCCCAACCTAGAAAGAACAAAGAAGATCATAAGTGAGATACCCCAGAGCGACAGAATAATCTTTGAAGTCGGCACACCTCTGCTGAAAAAGTATGGAACAAGAGCGATTGGCGAACTCAGAGAACTAGCCAAAGACACATTCATAGTGGCTGACCTAAAAACGCTGGACGTTGGAAAAGTGGAAGTTGACTTAGCCTTTGACGAAACCGCTGATGCTGTAGTCGCATCTGGACTAGCCGTTGAGGAAACCATTGACAGATTTATCTATGAGGCGCAGAGACTCGGAATCTACGCATACGTGGACATGATGAATGTTGCCACTCCGATTCAAAAACTCAAGGCACTCAAAAATTTTCCAGACGTCATAATTGTACACCGTGGCATCGACGAGGAGCTAACTGGAAAGCCTCATTGGGAACTAATCAAGGAAATGCGACAAGTTTTCAGTGGCAAAAAGTTCTTGGTGGCTGTTGCCGGTGGAATAACTCCAGAAACCGCCCCAGAAGCTCTAGCAAAGGGAGCAGACATAATTATCGTTGGAAGGTACATAACTCAATCAAGGGATGTGGAACGTTCGGTTAGAGAATTCCTAGAAATCACCAGCGAAATGAGGACAGACATAGATTTACTCAGGGAACACGTAGAGTAACATCATTCCTTTGCACGACTACTGGAAAAGATAACTCAAAGTCGAATAAGGAGTAGGAGACTCGCTGTAAAACAAGAATGCATTGGAACGCTGTCAGTGATGAAGGTGAAGAAGAAACAAAAATAATTTCATCTCTCCCACGGACCGAGACAGACTCCAACTCATTGTAAAGTTTTATGTGCAAAGGTTCAATTAGTCCCAACCAAAAATAAGCTAGTGAAATGTAGAGGGCTAATGTGTAAGAAGAAACTTTCTAAAAATCCTTGTGTAAGGGATGGAAACTTGAAAAGACTGAAAGTTGCCTTTGTTCTCGTCTCACTGCTTATATCAATAGGATTTCAGGATTTTTGCCAAGTAAAAGGCGAAACAGGAGACGTGAATTTCACTATTCGGATGTCCGTTACGTACTCAAACAATGGAACAAGAAATTGGAACTTCACCGAGGATGAACAATCCGTCAGTTTGTTCATGAATACTACATGGCAGAGTGTCCAGTTGGTAAATCACACGTATCCACCTAAATCTCTAGAGAATGATACTGACGGAAACCCAATCGCGATTTTGCAGTTTAAGTCAGAACTCAATCCAAAAGAAAACCTGAGCTACACTGTGACTTATCACGTTCTTTCTAAACCACGAACTCTCCCAAGCATATCCGAAGAGGAATCTCAAACTCTCAATGAAATTCCCAACTACTTAGAAAACTATACTAAGGCGGAGGGACCTTGGCTAACTAATCAACCAGAGCTTCAGAATTTGACTCGTAGCATAGCTGGAAATGAAACTAAAGTTCTCACAATCGTAAAGAACCTTGCTGCCTGGATTGCTAACGAGAGTAACATTCGGTACGAGGCACACGATGTCCCTCTATACCCCAATGAAACATTAAAATTAAAGGAAGGTGACTGTGACGACAAAGCGATTCTACTCGTTACATTATGTCGCATTTACGGAATCCCATCCTACCTTCAAATAGGCTGCATATACGATCCCATAACTCCGTTTTTAAACGAAACCTATTGGCAAGGCTACGTGACAGTTATTTCAAAACGAATCTCATGGCATGGATGGGCAATCGTATACATTCCTCCATGGGGCTGGTTGCCAGTCGACCTCACATACGTTTTAGGCGACGCCTCAGATCCACTTAATAGAATAAGGAAGGCGGCTGTAACCTGGCAGTGGGTAATCCAATACATGAACTTCACAACAAGCGATTACGTGGCTTCGTCTCGAAAAACAAGAGAGTTTCTTCAAAAAAACAGCTTCTATATTTATGAGGAAGATGAGATGACATTGAATCAACATTTGGACATTCTATGGCAACAGATTATGGAGACGCTAAAGTGGTTGTTCATCGTGGGCGTAGTGGCTGGAGCAGCCACATGTGTGTCGATAGCCATTTTTGTCCATATCGGAAAAACAAGAAAGAAAGGATTGAAAGAAGTAAGTTAGTATAGAAGAACTCCAAGAAGAGACAGACACAATTTTGGTGCCCACAGGAAGATATACGACTAATTGCAAAGAAGCCATAACACATGAAGAGTTTCGGAAAAAATGGTTAAACTCGGACTTGTCCCGGATGTGAATCGTTTGCGAATGCAACAGACTAAACTTGTGCGGGTTCCTTCCGCCTTATGTAAATGGTTTTGCACTTGTTGCAGTCAACCTGGAAGCAAGTCTTGCAGGTCTCGTTGTCTTTGTTGAACACAGCTTTTTCCAGATGGACCTCATAGCCTAACGACCTGTAGAGTTCAACAGATTCGCTTAGGCGAGGCTCATCTGTCGTAAACTGTTTGACCCAACCCTTTCTTCTTAACTCATTTTTGATTTTGTCTGTAGAGCGGCGTGTTTTCAAACTTATCTCTCTACGGTTGCGGTTGTTTAGTAGAGGTCTTCTTCGAGTCCGAGATTCTGTTCCGGCAGCTTTCCGTATTTTTTGAGGAATTGTTGAAGAAGTTCACTCTCTCTCATAGTGAACATCTTTGCCTCTTCATAAATGAAGTATTTGGCTTTCTGATTCGAAGCCAACTGTTCTTTCAGTTCTTTTCGCATGGTCATGGTTCCCCTTATGTAGATTACCATTTTGTTTTCATCGAGTAGTCGGTAGACGCCTTCCGTTTCTGGAACTGTATTTATGTTTGTGGTTTCGAGTTTCAGCCACTTCTCCGGGGGTAGAGTTGGCCGAGAGATTTGCAGTCTCAAGTCACATCTTAAACAACGCTTCGCTTCTTCCACTGCCATCTTCTCATCGAAGCCGAGTTCAACCTCAGCAAAGTTTCCGAGACGTTCTTTAACAGGAAGGGTTGGCATCTCAACACGACGTTTCTTCAAGAAGTCTTCCTCTCGTCCAAGCCATACGTCTGGTATCTCAGGTGCAATCAGTTCTTCTTCCAAGTTTCCGCTTCCGCCCAAGCGTTTGTCTATTGCCGCAGCAGCCTTCCTTCCAGAAGCCACAGCCTCAACAATTGACGTTGGTCCATTAACGACATCTCCACACGCAAATACATTCGGGATGCTGGTCCCCATCGTTGCTTTGTCAACTTTTATAGTGCCCAAATCAGAAACTTGTAGTGGGCTTTCACCATCAAACCCCGAAACATCCGACCCTTGTCCTATTGCAAAAATCACCATGGCAGCCTCAACAGTTTTCGTCTCCGACTCATCAAAGGATGGGTTAAACCTTCCTTCAGAGTCAAACACGGATACGCAGCGAACCAATTCCGCACCAGCAACGCGGTTGTTTTCACCCATGATTTTCTTGACTCCGTAAGAATTGTCGATGGGGATTCCCTCTTCTAAGACCTGTTGAATCTCCCAAGGAAAGGCGGGCATCTCCTCACGTGTCTCTAGGCAGGCGACTTTGACTCGTCTTGCACCAAGTCTAAGCGCTGTTAACGCCACATCCATGGCAACATTCCCGCCACCAATCACAAGAACATTATCTTCCATCTTCACATCCTTTCCAAGTCTAAAATCTCTTAAGAAATCCAGTCCTCCTAAAACTCCCTTTAAGTCAATGCCCTCAATCTTCAATTTTCTACTCAACGGCAAACCAGTGGCGATAAGTATGGCAGCATATCCTTTGTCCTTAAGTTCTTTAAGAGTGAAATCCTTCCCAACCAAAGTGTTGGTCTTGATTTCCACGCCTAAGTTTATGACGTCTTCTAAATCTCTTTTTAGAGCCTCTTGTGGTAAGCGATATTCCTGCACCCCATACCGCATCATCCCACCGAGTTCAGACATGCCTTCAAATATTGTTACAGAGTGTCCAAGCTTTGCTAGGTAATAGGCAGCCGTGAGTCCAGCGGGACCTGAACCAATGATGGCTATGTGCTTTCCAGTTCGAGGGGCAATCCTAACCCTTTGCTTCCACATCTTCGTGTCACGATCAGCCACGAAACGCTTCAAGGCGCATATTGAAACTGCTTCATCAATTTGTCCACGTCGACACGCACTTTCGCACAGACGGGCACAGGCATGCCCCAAAACCGACGGAAAAGGCACTCTTTCTCTGATAACTGCCACGGCTTCGGCGTATCGTCCTTGAGCGATCAGGGGAGTGTACAGGGGAACGTCTATCTCAGCTGGACAAGCGAACTTGCACGGGACTAGACTGGCTTCACGTTCGCCTGCTTTGATTTCTTTGTCTGTTAGGGCGCCAGTGGGGCAGACCTCTACACATGCGCCACAAAACTTGCAAGCAGAGCCCTTAAGAGTAGGAGCCACAGTACCTACAAAAGCTTCGTCATCCTTGTAGACAAAGCCTAAAGCCTTGACACCTCGAAGGTCTTGACAAACTCTCACACAACGAGTGCAACCGACGCAAATGTTGTAGTCCCGAGTGAATAGAGGTTCATTTTTTGTTACTGGAAGGTTCTGAGGCACATAACGTGGGGTATCTTCTCTAATCCCTATATACTCTGCAACCTTTTCCAGTTCGCAGTTTCCAAGTTTTGGGCAACAACGCTCTGCGACTGGAACATTGGTTGGGCATGGCTCTCTTGTACAGCCTTCTTTTTGGGCGCATATCAAGCATGCGTGAGGGTGTTTCCCAAGGATGAGCATTAACTTTTCTCGTCTGGCTTCTCGAACTCGTTCTGTGTCTGTGTAAACTTTCATTCTATCTGTGACGAGAGTGTCGCAGGCTGGAACCAACTCTTTTTGCCCCTCTACCTCGACCAAGCATAGATTGCAACCCTCAAATTCTTTCTCAGGCGCATCTCCAACCACTTGTTCACCACCACGATAAATTGTGTTGATGGCCTTTACTTTGCGTGAAGGTGTCAAGTCTGGGTGGTAGCAGAGAGATGGAACATAAATGTCATTCTTCCTTGCTGCCTCTAGTATGGAGGAACCCTTAACTGCTTGAATTTCGGTGTCATTGATAGAGACAGTCACTGTTTCCATGACTTTCAGCTTCTATGAGCGCAATTATATGAAAACTGTCAGGGCTCTTACCAGGAATGGCTTATTGCCTTTGGCTTACAAGCGATGACGCAGGGTAACTTCCTTTCTCCACTTATTGGCTTACAGGGAGCACAACTGTACTTAATTTTTTTGCGTTGCTCTTCTCTTACTGCTGCCATTTCGCCGTCTTCTATGTCGTATTCATTTGGAATGATTTCCAGGACGTTATAGGGGCAAGCCTTGATACAGTCGCCGCAACCGTTGCACTTGTCTGTGTCTACTATTATAAAGTAGTCGCCTGAACCATCTTTGTAACCGTAATGCGCCAACATTCCAACAAGCCATCCTTAACGCAAGCCGATCTCCTTTTCGTAAAGGGCTTTAGCGAATAGGGCTGCGCCTAAAGCTCCAGCCAGAATAGGGTCAATATCGGGTTTCAACGGTTTGATGCCCAATAACCTCTCAAGTCTTTCAATGATACCCGGGTTTTTCGCGACCCCCCCAGTTGTGACCAGATCTTTCTCAACGCCAACACGCGTAAGCAAATCCACTATTCTGTCAGCCATAGCGGCATGGTAAGCGGCTGCGACCTTCTCTTTTGGCCATCCCTGCCGCAACAGTGCCAACGACTCTGCTTTTGCGAAGATGACGCACGTGTTGCTGACAGGTGGTGGTTCTTCTTCAACGCTCAGAGAAACCTTTCCCAGGTCTTGAATTGGAACGCCGATCAAGTCGGCGAAAACCTCTAGACCTCTGCCAGTTCCAGCCGCGCATTTGTCATTCATCAAGAAGGATAGGACTTTCCCTTTTTCGTCGCATCTGATAGCCTTGCAGTCTTGTCCCCCGATGTCGAGAACGGTTCTGACGGTTGGACCGTATATGTAGTGGGCTCCTCTCGCATGGCACGCTATCTCCGTTATGGTTTTCTTGGCGAAGGGAACGTTTACTCTTCCGTAGCCTGTCCCTACAACGTAGTGTAGATTTTCGAGTTTTACTCCAGTTTCTTCTAGAGCCCAGTTCATCACCCTAACCGCTGTTGCTTCACTGACCCCTCCAGTTCTCATCACAGAATAAGCGTAGAGTTCACCGTCGAGCACCACCACGGCTTTACTGCCCACAGACCCCACATCAACACCTGCGGTTATGATTTTTGCGTTGCGCCAGTCCTTATCGGGTACCGTGTGGCGGTATTCTGGCCATCTCCAATACTCTTGAGGCTTTATTTCAGACATTTCTATCCCTCCTTTGATTCTGAGGCTATTATTGCAGCGCCTAAAGCACCCACATATTCTGGATACTCAGGAACTATTACGTCGGCGTTTAACTCCTTTTTTAAGGGTGGTAAAAAGCCTGGATTCAACGCAACTCCACCTATCAAGACGACGTCTTTTTCTACGCCGACTCTGAGGACCATTGAACCTATTCTGCTGGCGATGGCGTCATGAATTGCCCTAGAGACGTCTTCTTTCGACACCTTGGAGTGAATGAGCGTTACAACCTCTGATTCAGCGAAGACACAGCACTGAGCGTTCATAGGTATAACCTGCGTAGATTTGAGGGCTAAGGGACCCATGTCCTCAACTCTGACTTCAAGTGCCCTCGCCATTGCTTCCACAAAGGTTCCGGCACCAGCTGCACACCTTTCGTTTATCACGAAGTCTTTCACTGTTCCGTTTGGACCAACCTTAACTCCTCTCCCTTCCTCTGCCCCGACATCTATGACCGTCTTTACGGTAGGAACTAAGCGAAAAGCTCCCTTTGCATCAGCTACCACTTCAGAAACCACTTCTTCAGCGTTTACTGGAGGCTTACCGTGAACGGTCTCTCTGCCCATTCCGGTGGCAACAACCTTTTTAATGTCGCTTCGTGAAAGCCCGGTTTTCTTTAGCGTGCTTTCAAAGAGGTCACTTGCTGATTTCAGGACGTCAAATCCGACGAGAGCCTTCGCTCTCTCTAAGATCTCTCCGTCTTTTAGGACGACAACCTTTACGAACTTGGCTCCCACATCTATACCAGCCGTTATCATACAATCACCTCTTGTATCACTCCGTTATCTTCTTTAATCCCACGCTCTCGAAGAAGGCGGTGAGACGTGCCATTGTTCCAGCGAAGTCGAACTCTCTCTCGTCTCCCATGTTACCTTCGAAGGGAAAGACTGGAACGCCAGCCTCAAGCAAGCCCAGACGGTTTTCCGCTATGTGTACGCTTAAGCCTTCGCAACCCCGATTGTAATGAAGTAGCACGGCGTCAACCTTCCATTGGTCAACGATGTTTTTTATCATTTGAGTCTTGAGTTCTGGCTTGTAGAAGTGTGCCCACTCGGGTTTGTGTAGAGTCCATTCCACTATCGCTCTTAAGGCTTCCTCTCTTGTTTTAGGCTTCTTTTTGGGCAGGGTTTTCGGAGCCCATGTGCCATCTGACTTGAACTCCCACATTCCGATCAAGCCAAAGGTGTAAAGGGAGCCCAATGAAACCACACCGTATTTTTCCATTTCCCTGAATATTTTTAGGAAGCCCCATGGGGGTTGGGTGTCTGTTATTACTCTGAATCTTTCGTAGGGTGTTGCGGCTATTCCTCTCTTGACCCTGTCTCTAATTTCATCTCTCAGTGTCTCGTAGAAGGCGACGCATTCGGGTCTGTGCTTCATTAGAGTGCCCATCACGTACAAGGAGTACATGGATTTCTCATCTAACGGGGCTGGTATAGCTTTGTTGAGACTGCAGATTTCTGCCCACACTGATGTAGCCTTCATCTCGTTCCAAACAGCCTCACAGAGAAGTTTGTCGTTGTATTCTCTGCCTGTCACCTTTTCAAGCCAGTTAATACCATCGTCCAATTGTTGAATGATATAGTTTACCTTATAGTCTTCAATTTTTTCATTGGGACTCGGATATCCTACCGAAACGTCCACGCAGTACATGGGAACCTCTTTCCCCCTCTTCTTCTCAAGCCACTTCACCACCTGATACCACTTGCCATGACTGCAACAGATGTGGTCTTGCCAAATGAAGTCTGGAATCGGAGCTCCTTCGACAACCGTTCCATCCGTCAGTATAAACTTGTCTAGTAAAATTGAACCCCAATAGTTCCTCATGTAAGCGCATAATGTCCGTGGAAAACCAGCCGCCTCCACCGCATCGTGGCATTGGGCGGCAAAATCCTTGAAGAAGGCTACGGTTGCTCCGTAGGGCTCCCCTGTCACACAATAGACGTCTTCACCGAGGCCTGCTGGTATTGAACTGAATGCCCAAGCTCCGCCTGCCCATCGTATTCCGCCTTTCTCATGAGCCCTTAAATAGTCCTCGTAGTAACTCTTTCTCAGATCTTTTGCTTCATCCCAGCATTTTAGAAGTTCGGTTGGGTATTCTTTAGTTTCGGTCATTTTTCCACCTCAGAACAACTCCTCCAGCCCAGTCAGCGTTTCTAGGAAGGCTTCAACTCGGGTTCTGAATTGCCCCCAAGGCACGGTTACATCAAATTCGAGAGGATATGTGGGCACCCCAACGTTCTTTAGGGCTTCTCTGAGAGGTGGAATCTCAATTCCGTGGGGGTCACAGAACTTGTTCTGTATGACAAGGGCTCCTTGGGCTCTGAACTGCTTCGCCAAATTAACAGCATGCTGAATTCTGGTGAACTCGGGCCAGTCTTTGCTTGGGCAGGGCACCCTCTGAACATAGCGTGTGGCAATCGCCAACAATCTATCCTTATTGGGAGCAACATCGTTCCAGAAGTATCTGCTTCCGGTACAGTGTTCGTCGATCACGAAGGTTGCACCCAAGCCTTCCACGTTTTTCATGAACACCCTGTCGTCGTCTTCGCTGCCGATTATCATTAGTCGAATTCCTGAATTACGGTTGAGTCTTCGGTTTGGGAGTTCCTGTAATAACTGTTCAAGAAGTTTGCTGTGCTCTTCTTTGTCTGTTATCTGGCTTGAGAGAACCATCTCCATAACTTCGAGACCCGTAATCTTTGGGTTGTCCAACTTCCTATACTCGTAGACTCTTCGCATTAGCTCCCTGTTTCTGTTAAGAACGTTTATTCCTCTGTCCAAGTCTTTATTCGTGATTTTTTTGCCGATCCATTTCTCTAGGGATCGCTTGAATTTTGCTAGTTCTTGGGTTAAAAATGGAACCGCATGTGGCGTTTGGACGCCATGGGGTACGTGTATCCAATACGTGTAGTCGATGGGTACGTGTAGTCGCCAAGCATTGAAAGCCTGTCTCAGGTGCAAGCAAGATTGACCCTCAACTATTCCGTCCAAATAGTCAAATTTTCCCTTCAGACCTTGAGCTAGACAGTCACGGCAGAGGTGACAGAACATGGCGAAGATGTATGGTTCAGTCACGGTTGGTGGCTCGTGACTGCCAAGAATTCTGACTGGTAGTATGTTGGCGGCGTAGAGAACTTCTTCGGGGACGTAGGTGCAGAAGTAACCTACAACTTTGTTGCCTGTTCTTTCTTTCCAAGCCTTAGCATAATCGTGGCGGTTGTCTATCCATTCTCTGAACTTTTCGAATATTTCTTCAGGCAAACCGAAACTTCCTAATATTGTGTATATAAATTCTGGAAGATAAATATAAAATTTTTTGGTTTATATACTTATTAGACAGCCTCTTGCCCAATAGTCGAAACAAACGCATATTAGTGTTAAGGAAGCAAAATATTGTTTCAAGCTGGAGGATGTTTAGGCTTTGACTCCCGTTTTCAAGAATATTCTTTATGAAACTCTAGATGAGGTCGCAAAAATCACCATAAATAGACCTCCCTTAAACGTTTTAAATACAGAAACAACAGAAGAGATGATAAGAGCACTTGAAATTGCAAACAAAGACGACACTGTAATGGTGGTTGTAATAACTGGCTCTGGTGACCGAGCCTTCTGTGCAGGCGTAGACATAAAAGATCATTTGCCCGAAAAAATCGGCAAAACACTTGAATTGTTTCATAGAATGTTTTACGTTCTAGTGGACTTGCAGAAACCGACAGTGGCTATGGTGAATGGCTTTGCGTTAGGAGGGGGTTGCGAGTTGGTAATAGCCTGTGACTTGGCTATAGCCTCTGAAGGAGCTCAGTTTGGACAACCCGAAATTAAGGTTGGGGCAATACCAACAGTCGCTGCGGCGTTACTGCCCAAGCTAATCGGGAGAAAAAACGCCTTCGAACTGATATTCACGGGCGACTCCATAAGCGCAAAGGAAGCACAACAAATAGGCTTAATAAACAGAGTGGTTCCAGCAGACAAAATAGTGGACGCAACCAATGAACTGGTAAACAAGTTCAAGGAAAAAAGCCCAGTCGTGCTAAAACTTCTGAGACGAGCAGTCTATCAGGGACTTCACTTAGATTTTAAGAAAGCGTTGGACGGTGTCAGTGACATTTACTTAAGTCAACTCATGCGCACAGAAGACGCTGTTGAAGGATTGAAAGCGTTTCTCGAGAAAAGAAAACCTAAATGGAAGGGGAAATAAAAGCGCTTATGTGGCAAGTGTTTTCTGGAAACCTTCGCACAAGCTCCTTGTCAGCGGTATAAAATGTTGATCCAAGTTGTTGAGCTAGTGCTAAATAGGCGGCGTCATAAACAGACACATTCTTCTCCAAACTCAACGTCGCCATCTTTTCAATGAGTTTTCCTTTAGGCTCCCAAACGTCGAAGCCGTATTTTATGAGAGCCCTTCCAACCAAAGCCAGCTCATCTTCCTTATACAATCCGCTATATCTTATAGCGTTTAGCGCTTCGTAGAAAAGGAGAGTTGGAACCGAGATTATTAATTTTCCAGTGAGGAAAGAATCTCTCAAGAGCCTTGCGTTTTCGGAGAATGCTTCTTCCAAGAACCACTTCACAACAATGGAGGCGTCAGCTACAACCTTCGGCTTCTCCAAAACCTTATCACCTTGGCGCTGTCCCAACCTTTAGGTGCTTTTCTTTTCAACCTCTCATTTAGTAGAACAGCCTCTACAACATCTTTTTCATGCTCATATTCAAGCCGACGCCTGATAGCCTCCCGGACAACCGCACTCCAATTAATGTCCATTTTATCCATTTTTTCCTTTAACCACTTGGGAATCGTCACGCTTGTTCTGGTTATCTCTCCCTCTCGGGATTTTTCCTTCATATTAGACACACCAGTATTATCAGTATTACAAGTAATATATAGACTTTCCGTAAAACGCACCTTCCACAGCAGGCAGCGTCACTCTTCAGAGAGCGAGTATCACATCCCTTCTTTGTTTGAAGGCTCATAAGCTTTCGCTGGGCTCCATTGATCCAAGGTTTAGGGAAAAGCCCGTATGAAAAAGAAACCGAATAGTGTGTGTGAATTTTTAAATACAGGCATCGGGGCTATAGGCTAATCACATAAGAGAGTGAATTGTATGGTATTAGACTGGTTACCCAGAGATAATGAACCCAAGAACCACGCTCTTCACGGAGATCAGCACTGGGGTAAAGAAGCCCCTTCTGTGATCTATGAGAAACGACCCTTGAAAGACCCAGAAGGAAAGGTGATTGAAGGCCTATTCGTCTCCTGGATAATCCTAAACAACCCCCGACAGTACAACTCATACACAACCGAAATGGCAAAAGGAGTTATAGCAGGCTTCGAAAACGCCTCTTTAGACCGCAGTGTCGTGGCAGTCGTCTTCACGGGAGTTGGTTCAGACGCTTTCTGCACTGGTGGAAACACCAAGGAATACGCTGAGTACTACAGTGGACGCCCATCCGAGTACGGCGAGTACATGGAAATCTTCAACCACATGGTAGACTCCATCCTCATGTGCAAAAAACCTGTAATCTGCAGAGTGAACGGGATGCGTATTGCGGGTGGACAGGAAATCGGGATGGCCTGTGACCTATCCGTTTCTTCTGACTTAGCCATTTTCGGACAGGCGGGTCCGAGACACGGCTCTTCTCCCGACGGCGGCTCATCCGACTTCCTGCCATGGTACCTCAGCATCGAAGACGCCATGTGGAACTGCGTCTCCTGCGAGATGTGGAGCGCCTACAAAATGAAAAGGCTGGGCCTAGTCAGCAAAGTAGTCCCAGTAATTAAAGATGGGGACAGGTGGGTCCGAAATCCAACCGTGATAACAGACAAGTACATAGAGGATGGTGAAGTTGTCTACGGTGATTTCAAGAAAGGGAAGGGATATGAAAAAGCCAACGCCTACATTCGCGAGGCAAGAGAGAAAAACAAGATCAACTTCGAACTTCTGGATAAGGAAGTGGACAAGATAGTTTGGACTTTTGCAAACCTTTTCCCTGGATGCCTAATAAAGGCTATGGACAGTGTCCGAGCGAAGAAGAAGTTCTTCTGGGACCAAACAAAGAACTACAACCGTCACTGGCTAGCCGCCAACATGAACTATGAGGCTTTCATAGGCTTCCACGCCTTCAACACGAGAAAAATCACGGGAAGGGATACTATCGACTTCATCAAGTTCCGTCAAATGCTTGCCCAAGCAAAAATGGCCGATGAAAAAACATACGAAGCCGTGCTACCCAAACCAAAAACTGAGCCCACCAAAACAACAAAGAGTACCAAGGAGTAAGTGGTCTAACTCACCTCGGAGCCATTGGGGATACTAAGAATGGGGAAAGTACCCGAAAAAATACAAACTTGGCAGATGACACGACCTTGGGGCAAAGACCCTCAGACCGGCAAAGCTATTGAAGGCGAGTTAAGGAAGACTGAGATTCCTATTCCTTCGCTTCAACCAGGCGAAGCCTTAGTAGAGGTCGCGGGCTGCGGTGTCTGCCACACTGATCTCGGCTACTTTTACGACGGTGTTCCAACAGTTACTAAACCTCCACTCACGTTGGGGCATGAGATAAGCGGTGTGGTGGTTGCTGGCGACCGCAAACTGGTAGGCAAGGAAGTCATCGTACCAGCCGTGATGCCCTGCAACAACTGCCCTATCTGTGCTGCTGGGCGTGGCAACCGATGCCTTAATCAGAAGATGCCTGGCAACAGCCTAGATATCTATGGAGGCTTCTCAAGTCATATTCCAGTCCCTTCCCAGGACCTATGTGTAGTAAAAGACCGTGGCAACTTTCAACTAGCTGAACTAGCCGTTATCGCAGATGCTGTGACAACCCCTTACCAAGCGTGTATGAGGGCAGGGCTTAAGAAAGGAGACAATGTGGTCGTCGTCGGCGTTACAGGAGGCGTCGGCGCTTACGTAGCCCAGATGGCTAAGGCCTTCGGCGCCAAGACGGTTGTCGGTATTGCCCGTGACCCAGAGAAACTCAAAAAGGCTCTTGAATATGGTGCTGACTTCGTCATCAACTCCTCTGGGAAGGATGCGGAGGCTGTTCGTAACGAGTTCAGAGAACTCTGCAAGGCTAATGGGCTTCCCAGCCATTATGGTTGGATAGTCTTCGAGGTGACTGGAACCACTTCTGGTCAAGAAATAGCGCTCAGACTTCTGTCTTTCATCGGTAAGTTGATTTGGGTAGGCTTTGGCACACAGCAAAACGAGTACAGCCTCTCGAGACTGATGGCCTTTGACGCCGAAATAATAGGCACATGGGGATGTCTGCCCAAATACTATTCAAAAGTGCTGGAGTTGGTTCTAAATGAAACCATAAAGATCAGGCCCTTCACTGAAATTCGACCAATGAGTAAGATTAGAGAGGTCTTTGAAGAAGCCCATTCCAGAAAACTGATGAAGAGAGTTGTTTTAACGCCTGACTTCTAAAGCGACAATTTGCGCGCGCATTTAGACCGTTGCTGAAGTGAAACATAGTTTTCAAGATTTTGAGGTTTCTCGCTTGAGATGTAGAAAATCTTCTGTTTCATAAAAAGAGTATCAAACTCTGTTGCGTTACCATAATATGCGTGCGCGTGGCGACTTCTTGTTCTCTTCACGGCGACTATGTGAAGATGACTTCCTATGCCTGCAATGTAAGGTTCTTCATAGATCTTGTGCAGTATCTTAGCTAACTTCTCCTTCTCTGTTGTGTCTTCGAAAATGCTTTGTCGCTTCTCTGCGGGAAGTGCTGAAACAAACACGCAGTCGGTTATGTCTGGACCAAAGCCTATAGGCTTTCCCACAATTTTAACGGTCTCCAAACCGTACTTTTTTAGTAGTAGAATGAGTTCCGATGGAGTGAAAGATTTTGATTCAAAGAGTGCATCATCTACAGCGGGCGCTCTTCCAGTTTGCAGAAACTCGATGATATAATTAAGAGACTTTCCTTGCGACAGAGCTTTAAAGACACGGTAAAGGGTGCTGTCCACTCCGGCAACAAGATAGCTATTCAACTTGAGCACTCTTGAAAGTTCACTAACAGCCATTTCTGGGTCACCGCAGATGCATATAGGGTCCGCTTCACACAGCACGAAATCAAAACTCATTTCAGGAAGCGGAATAGCCCGAATGTCACCATCCAACACCTCAATGCGTCCAGTTAACATCTCATACTTAATTTTTCTCTTAGCCGTCGTCAAAAGCTCTGGAGTTACATCGAGGAGTACAACGAGGTTTTTCTTC